>Ga0335083_10007552_pt1 | contig 13410 bp, 7 predicted proteins | sample Lox_Sample_42_FD_206716 | JGI IMG/M metagenome (GOLD analysis project Ga0335083, IMG submission 206716) | Soil microbial communities from Loxahatchee National Wildlife Refuge, Florida, United States - Lox_Sample_4.2 | ecosystem: Environmental > Terrestrial > Soil > Wetlands | place: USA: Florida...
TTTGTTGCCAGCGGCAATAGATAACGCGACAGATCAAAGGCCCGTGCCCGCAGCGTCCGTTCGTAGGCGTCCTGCTTCATCTCCTCGGGCTTGGGAGTACGCTCGCGCAGGTAGTCGAACATCGCGTCGGAGAAGTGCTGATATTCGGCGAACAAATCGTCAGCCGTACGGCGGTAGAGCGCGTCAGCTTCGGCGTCGCCCGCAAAATCCGGAACGTAGTATCCGCTTTTCTTGAAGTCCTGGTAGCGTGTGGAGCGCTCCTGTCCGTCCCAGCGGGGCTCGTCGACCAGGACAGTCGCTGCGAGAATCGATAGCCGCTCGATGGCGAAAGCCAGGTGCGCCAGGTCCGCGATGCTGCGGTGACCGTACTGGAAGTAGAAGGTGTTAAGGAACTTTTCCGCCTTCTGCTCGTTCAGCTCGGCGAGGGATTCGCGCAGCGACAGCGCTGAGCGCGAATATTTTGCCATCCCATAGGCCTGCACTTCGGGATCGGCGCCATGAACGGCATACACCTGGGTTGAGCTTTTGGAAGCGGAGTTCTGGGCTGGGTCGGTAAGGGGTTTGGTGGCCATCGGTATTGAGCCGAATCATAGGTGGTAGCGCCGCTTTGAGCAACGCTTCGGGTCATGGGAGCACCGGGTAGGTTAATCAACCAGCAAGTTAACATGCCTGAAGTTCCTGAGCCGATTGACCATATCCACTTTTGCGCTATTGCGAATAGGAAGAAAACTGTAATACAACTTGCAAACCTGACCCTCCATGCAGAAACCTGAGAATCGGTTCGTCACCCGGTGGAGACGACAGACGGCACCGTCCGCCTCGAAAGCTACGACCGCTGTAGTAAAACGGCAAAGGAACTGAACAAACTATGGCCTCTCCTCCTTATGTCACTTCGTACTCAAACCTCACCGTTGCACAAGTCTTGCTGCTATACCTCGCTCGCGAAGGCGTAACCAAGGTGTTCGGGATTCCGGGCGGCGGAGTGGCTAATCTGCTGGTCGAATTCAAGAACCAGCGGCAGGCGTTCGAGTACGTTGTATGCCGGCACGAGACGGGGGCATCCTACATTGCCGATGGCTACTATCGCGCGACCGGCACGCTCGGGGTTGTGATGGTGACGTCAGGGCCGGGCGCGACCAACGCACTGACCGGTGGCATGACGGCACAGAACGACGGTAGCGGCGTTCTGGTGATTACGGGCGAGGTCGCGGAGCAGTTCTTCGGCAAAGGCGCGCTACAGGAGGGCGTCGATACCGACCTCGACATCCAGGCGATTTACTCTGCCGCCTCGGTCTATAGCGCGGAGATCAGCGATTCCAGCGAGGCGCAGACGCTGATCGAGCAGGCCATCCGCGATGCCATGACGATTCCGCGAGGCATGGCGCATCTTGCGTTTCCCAATAACGTGCCCGCCGAACCGGCTGCTTCACCAATTTTGATCCCGAATAGCCCGGCGAACTATCGGGCGACTCCGGCCGGCGCCGACCGCAATGCGGTGATGCAGACGGTACAGCAGCTCACCTCGTGCAAACGGCCACTGATTTTTCTGGGCAGCGGTTGCCGCGAGGCGTTGCGCGATCGAGACACCCTCGAACGCCTCGTCATGTTCGTCGAGCGTTATGGGATTCCGGTGATGACCACGCCCGACGGCAAAGGAGTTTTCCCGGAGGGACACTCGCTGTCGCTGCGGGTGTACGGCTTTGCCAGTAATACCTGGGGGCCAATGTGGATGCAGCAGCAAGGCAGTCCTTATGACGGCCTCCTGGTGCTGGGAACCAGCCTGCGCGGTCTTTCATGCAACAACTTCAACCCCATGTTGATACCGGCAGGCAACGGGCCCTTTATACAAGTTGACCTCGATCAGCATGCGGTTGGCCGCTCGTTCGCTGTGACGCAAGGCGTCGTCGCTGACGTCGGTGCGTTTATGCGGCAGATGGGCGACCCTGGGTTAATGGCAAAGTTCCCGCCCAATGCGGCCGATGTGCAGGCGCGCATGGCACAGGTCGCGACCATCAGGAAGAACTCGCCCTATTACAGCCAAGCGCAGTACGACTCGAACACGTCGCCCATCGAGCCAGCGGCCATTTGCCGCGTGATGAACACTTCCCTTCCAAAAGAGTCGATGATCTTCCTCGACGCCGGCAACTGTGTGGGATGGGGGATTCACTACCTGAACGCGAACGCTCCGCTGGAAGTACACAGCTCACTGGCGATGGGACCGATGGGCTTCGCCGTAGGAGCTGCCATCGGCGCCAAAATGGGGCGACCGGATGCGACATGCGTGGCTTTCGTGGGAGATGGCGCCTTCATGATGCACGGCGCGGAGATCTCGACAGCCCAGGCCCACAATGTGGGAGCGATCTTCGTCGTGCTCGATGATGCCGACCTGCACATGGTGAGCCAAGGCATGCAGTATCTGTATCCCGATCCCAACGATATTTGGGATGGCCTCTACCGTCTAGGCACGCCCGACCTGGTGAAGTTCGCGCAGGCGTTAGGAGCCGATGCTTATCGCATCGACAGCCCGCAGGCGATGCAGGAGCTTATGCCTAAGGTCATCGTCGCGGCCAATAACCAGAAGCGTCCGCAGGTAATCGTGGCCAAGATCAACCAGAGCAGCATCGATCCCTACTTCCCTCCAAAACCGCCGGCAAAGTAATCGTCACGGGGAAAGCGAGTTAGTTGAAATGAGCACTGGCAAAGGCAAGCCTTCGAAAGAGTCGACCCACTACGACGTCGCTATCGTCGGCGGCGGGGTTTCAGGCATCTACTCGGGCTGGCGGCTACTGACGGCTGACCTGAGGGAGTCGCCCCGACTGAAAAAGCTCGCCGGAAAAAGCGGCAAGCTGAAGGTTGCAGTTTTCGAAGGCACCAACCGTATTGGTGGACGTCTGCTCTCCGCGCGCCCGCCCGGCTTCCCCGACAGTACGACGTGCGAGATCGGTGGCATGCGTTATGTCTCGACGCAAACCCTGGTGCGCAGCCTGGTGGAGAACGAGCTTAAACTCCCGCGCTACGAGCAGGTGGTCGACCAGGATTGCAACATCATGTATCTGCGCGGCCAGCAACTGCGCTTCTCGCAGAACCAGGATCCCACGGCGATGCCCTACCAGCTCAATTGGGGCGAGGAGCAATACATCCTGAACAACGACCCCAGCGGCCTGATTGGCTGGGGAATTTCGAAATTGATTCCCGAGGTAAACCAGCTCAAGCCGGAGGAACTGCAGGAATTCCTGAAAACCGCCAAGGTCGATGGCACCGATCTTTACCAACACGGCTTCTGGAACCTCCTGGCGCGCGCCTTGTCGCCCGACGCATACCAGGTGGCCCGCACACTGGTCGGTTATGACTGCCTGGGGTCGAATGCCAACGCCGTCGATCTCATCTGCGAATACTTCGAGTTTGTGCCCGGCGTGAAGTACTACCTCTTCAACCAGGGTTATGACACGGTTCCCTGGGAGCTGGAGAAGAGATTCAAGAAGGCGGGCGGCGAAGTCATCCAAGACGAATGGGTCGCCGGGTTCGAAAGTACCACATTGTCAGACGGCAGCACGGGAGTTAAGCTGCACTTCCGGGGAAAGCGGCCATCCGTAACCGCGAGCGCCATCATCCTCGCCATGCCGCGTCGCTCGCTGGAACTGCTGGATCGGGTGGGGCCGGTGTTCGGACCGCAGCACGCCGAGCGCGTGCGTCCTATGGTCGCATCCGTGCGAGCGATTCCGCTGTACAAGCTGTTCCTCGCCTACGAATACCCGTGGTGGCAGGCAGTGGGCGTCAAACAGGGGCGGTCACTCACCGATACTCCAGTGCGACAGCTCTACTATTGGCCGATTGACCCCTCGGCGCCTGTACCGGCCGCAACAGGCAACGCCTTGTTGATGGCATACAACGATGCGACGAACGTCGATTTCTGGGAAGGCCTAAGTGGAGCTGCGACACCGGTCAGCAAAACTCGTGGTGCGGCGGAACACTTCCGTAAGCTTCCTCCGGGCGTTCCACTGTATGAGCGCTCCAAGCAGTTGGCGGACCGGGGAGGGACAGCAAAGGATGAGTACACTCGTCGCCTGCGCGAGAACTGGGACAATCATCGCGCGCCAAAGGAAATGGTGATGGAGATGCATCGCCAGATTAAACGCATGCACGACATCCAGTACGCGCCGCATCCGATTGACGCTGCCTATATGGATTGGTCGCTCGATCCGTACGGCGGCGGCGTTCACTTCTGGAACCGCGGGTATCAATCCTGGGATTTTCTGAAAAAAATCACGCAGCCGGTGGTTGACTTCCCTTGCTACATCTGCGGCGAGGCTTACTCGACGAACCAGACGTGGGTTGAAGGTGCGCTGCAGACGGCGGAGATTGTTTTGCAGGACCACCTTGGTCTCAAGGAGCCTAAGTGGGTTACGCCCAATCCCCCGTCGCCACCCGCGCCGCCGGCCAAGGGGAAGATAAAGATTTCGTGGGAAGGCCTCAGTAGCAGAGGCGATGCAGAAGCCGCGCCCAAGTAGCCCTCGAAAAGGACACATATGCCCGATCTGCAGCCTCGCATTCTAGGTCTCGGCTATTTTGTGCCGCCAAACCTGCGCGCCAACGACGATCCCATCTTCGACTGGATTCACGAATATCTGCAGAAGAATCCGGGGGTGTCGAATCCCTTCCAGGGCTACAACACGCGCGTTGTGCTCGGCCCCGGCGAAGACTTGATGACCATGATGGCGCCCGCCGCCATGAACGCGTTGGAAGCGGCAAATCTTCAGCCCACAGAGATCGACATGCTGCTGGGTTATGCCTCGGTGAGTCCGTGGGCGAATCCGAACGAGTTGAGCCACCTGCACCAGATGCTCGAGATGCCGCAGAGCACCTACGTCGTGCCGTTGAATAACGAGTTCTCGAATTTCAACGCAGGGCTGCTCTTCGCAGATGCGCTGATCAAAGCCGGCCGCGCGAGGAACATCCTGGTGGTCGTCGGCGGGAATTGGACCCAACACGTCGACTACCGTACGCTGCAATCTGTGAGTGCAGCCGATGGCGCCGGAGCGGCGGTCGTTGGCCTGTCAGAAGATCCCACATTGTGGCAGGTCGTCGATCAGAACACAGTTACCGATACGAGCTTCTTCGGCTCGATGTTCATGGAGGGTCAGAAGTACGGGCAGGTGCCGCCCAGAGATGGGCATCAGGCACTATGGAGCGAGCCGGTCTTTCAGATCACAGTCAACGGCATGAAAGGCTTTGGACAGTTCGGCGGCGGTCTTGCACCCACGGCCGTAACCGAGCTGCTGGCGCGCCACAACATTGAACCGAAGACCTGGACGTTAATCGCTCACCAGGCTTCCACCGTTTTGTTCGATATGTGGCAGAGCCAGCTACAGCCGGCGCAGATGATCCAGACCATCGCCGACTTCGCCAATATGACGATCGCGAATATCGCGGTTAATTTCGCCTGGTCGGTAGCCAACCAGCCAATCAGCCAGAACAACCTGGTGCTGTTTGCCCTATCGCCCGACATGCACGCCAACGCACTATTACTGCAACGCGGCGCCGCACCAGGCACCCAGGAAGTGGAGGAGAGTGACGAACCAGAGTTGCTGGAGTAACGAAGATCCGGAAGCGGAACGCACAACTAAGGCGCTGCAAATATCTGGCAATCCCTGCTATTGTCTGTGCTAATTTCTAAAGGCGCGCTTTGGCCTACCCTAAACCATCCCTGAGCACTGCCTTAATCGGCAGCCGCTACGAGCTGCTGGACCGGCTCGGAGCCGGTGGTATGGGCGAGGTCTATCGCTCCCGCGATCGAATCACTGAAGAAATCATCGCTCTGAAGCGCGCCCTTCAGATGCCCTCTGCGCTATCGGAAGACGCGACTCTAGACAGCGACGGCGTGGGCAGTTCGGAGCCGCCGCTAACCACCACGAAAACCGATTCAGCGTTGATTGATCCGTCAGCCTCAACTGCCGACCTCGACACAGTAACGTCACACCCAAGCGGCCGTTCCGACGACAGCAGCGAACACTCGCGCGTGGTGCAGCTTGCTTTGGCATCGGAGTTTCGGGTCCTCTCCTCGTTGCGACATCCCAACATCGTCAGCGTCCTGGATTACGGGTTCCAATCCAGTGGACTGCCCTTTTTCACGATGCAGCTGATTCCGGAACCCAAGACCATAACTCGAGCTGCGCGCCGCCTTACGCTGGAGGGCAAACTGGCCCTGCTCTTCCAGGTGATGCAGGCACTTTCGTATTTGCACCGGCACGGCGTGATTCATCGCGATCTCAAACCTTCTAACGTGCTCGTCACCGGCGGCCACGTGACCGTGTTGGACTTCGGTGTCTCTGGATTGCCTGAGCATGAGGTCGCAGGTACAGCAGGATTCATCGCGCCCGAAATCCTGGCCGGCAAGCGTCCCACCCCCGCGAGCGATTTCTATGCGCTGGGTGGAATCGCCTACGAGATACTCACTGGCGTCCCCCTGGTGCGCGGACGTGCGGATTTCGAGCAACGCCCCGACATGCAGCCGCTCGAAGCTCTTGGATCGCTAGGAGAGATTGTCCGCACATTGCTTTCGCCCGATCCGGCGGATCGCCGGTATAAGGATGCGAACGAACTCATCGCCGGGTTCGCCAAGGCGGCCGGCTGCGCGGTACCTGCCGAGACCTCGGCACACCGGGAGAGTTACCTCAAAGCGGCCCCCCTGGTGGGGCGAAAGCAGGAACTGGCGCTATTGAACACTGCGCTGGACGATGCCGTTCGAGGCAAAGGAAGCGCGTGGTTAGTCGGTGGCGAGAGCGGTGTCGGCAAATCGCGAGTGCTCGATGAAGTCAGGGCAAAGGCACTGGTGCGCGGCATGGTCGCACTGACCGGTCGTGCTGAGGAAAATCAGGCGCCGTACTCCATTTTTCGTAACGCCCTTTTGCGCCTGGCCCTGCTCGTCGACCTCAGCGACGAACAGGCCGGCATAATCAAGATCGTTGTCCCGGAAATCGAACGTGTGCTGGGCCGCCCGGTTCCTGATACGGCCATCGATCCGCAACTGTTTCAAGAGCGATTAACTGAGGTCATGCTCAGTCTATTCGCGCACTGCGAAGCTCCCATTCTGCTGGAGATTGAGGACTGCCACATTGTGGGAGATAGCCTCAAGATCATGCAGAAGCTGATCGAGAAGGCGGGCGAGCTGCGATTACTGATACTGGCGTCTTTCCGCGACGACGAGCGTCCGCAACTCGCCGTTGAATGTCCCGGAACTCACGTATTGCACATGAAGCGCTTTGGGGAGCGCGAAATTCGTGACATTGCGGTCTCCATGCTGGGACGCGATCTCGGGACAAATCCGGCAATCGTGACATTCCTGGAAAGCGAAACCGAAGGCAATGCCTTCTTCCTGGTAGAGGCGGTACGTGAGCTGGCAGAAATTGCCGGCCGATTGGATAGCGTCTCTCCGGAAAAGCTGCCTGAGCACGTTTTTTCCGGCGGCATGAAGGACTACGTCCGCCATAGGCTCGAGCGCCTGCCGGCTTGGGTGCTTGAGTCGATGCAAATCGCTGCCATCATCGGACGTGAGGTTGATATAGAGGTGCTGCGTGCCGCCGCTCCCGGGGTGGATCTCGATTCCCTGCTACTGACCTGCGGTGACAACGCGATTTTTGAGGGCTACGGTTACCAGTGGCGCTTCACGCACGACAAAATTCGCGAGGCGGTGCTGGCGGAGATCGGCCCTGATGAGCGTCGCGACCTGAGCCTCAAGGTGGCTACGGCCGTGGAATCGATCTATGGCTCGGCTCCTGACTGGGTGCAGGCGCAGGCCATTCTGTGGAAGGAAGCCGAAGTTCCGGAGAAGGCCGCACATTATCTTCTGCTGAGCGCCGCACAACGATTAGCAACCGGAAGTCCGGAGAAAGCCGTCAAACTCGCGGTCGATGCTGCACGGCAACTAGGGGTCGACCTGCCGCGGTCGCGCGAGGAGCAGGGACTCGCCATCGGCCTTGAAATGCAGAAGATTGGTGAGTTGATGGCCGGGCGCTCTCCGGCAGGGTTACAGGATTTACCTCCGCTGAGCGACGAGCGGGTTGCGCGCATCATCGGCATTCTGATGCTCATTGGCCCCGCGGCTCACATCAGCCACAAGGTCGAGCTCTTCGCCTTGAGTACTCTGAAGTGCTTCACGCTCACACTGGAGCACGGCGTTGGGGCAGACGCCCCCAAGGTCATTGCTATGTATGCCGCGGTGCTGCGCGGCATTACTCGCGACAGCCAGGCGGCATACGCATTCAGCAATCTGGCCATGGACCTGGACCGGAAAATGTATGGCCGGGTCAGCGCGCCAGTGGCGTTTTTGCATGCATGGTTCGTCAATCATTGGGTTAACCCGCTGAAGACGAATCATGAATTCGCACGCGAAGGAGCGCACGTCGGCTCGCAGGAAAACGATGTGCTTTATGGCTGCTTCAACGCCGCAGCGCACGTTATGTACCTGAACTTCAGCGGCGCCCGCTTACAACAGGTGGTCGCGGAGGCCGAGCGCCAGCTGTCCCACATTGGCGGACGGGTGCGTGTGGCGGCCTTTCACTGCCTGCTGGAGCGGCAACTTGCGCTGGCTTTGCTTGGCCGCACCGAGCATCGGCTGAGCCTATCAGACGAGCGATTTCACGAGGAGCGGGACGTAGCCTCGATCTGCCGCACCTCTAACTACAACCAGATCGGCTACTACTGCACCGCTAAGATGCGCCTCCATTATTACTATGAAGACTATGAGGCTGCGCTGCGCTATGCGGAGCAGGCGTTGCCGATCTTGCCGGCCTTTCAGGGCCAGGTCGGGGAGTGGGAATTTCTGTTTTATCAGGCGCTGGCTTCAGTCGCGCGCTCGCGCGAAGTCACCGGTGCGGAGCGCGACATTCTTCTTCAACGCGCGCAAGACCTCTTTCATGTGTTCCAGGGATGGGCAGACATCAATTCCGCGAACTTCGCTCATAAACGCGACCTGATACGCGCCGAACTGTTGGCTGCGTTTGAGAGCCCTGATGCGTTCGCGGCGTACCAGGCGGCTGTGGCATCAGCCGAGGCAAGCGGCTTCAGTCACGACATTGCGCTGGTACACGAGCGGGCAGCCTTGTTTCATCAGCGCAGAGGAGATCGAGAGGCAGCGGTGTCACACGCCCACATCGCCATCTCCCAGTATGAACAGTGGGAAGCTTGGGCAAAGAGCGAAGCCCTTCGTGAACGAATGATGATCTTGTGATTGGCAAAGGGGCCAGGAAAGTCCTTGCGACGTGAGACTGGCGCCAGCACAATTAGATCAGTCAGGAGGAGACATGATTCCGGCTCGAACGATGCTTTTGTTGCTGCTAGGGGTCATTGGGTTCTCCGCTATCGCACCTCTGGCGTGTGCCGATAGCTTTGGCTTTTACAACACCGGGAGCTTTCAATTTAATTCGAATACGATTTCCGGCAGTGCCGAAGGACTTTGTGAGGGCCAGTGTGTTCCGTGGGGCAACATCGTGATCCTGGATGTCTCGTTCAACGCCGCGATTATCAACTATGAACAGAGCGTCTCGTGCCCGAACGATCAATGTGAGACCGAGATAAGTGGTAGCTTTGGCCCTGGTAGCGTTACTGCAGAACTTGCGGTCTACGATGACTCTTCCCAAACCTTCTATTTAAGCTCGAATTCCCTGCAAGGGAGCTTTAGCAGCCACTTCTGCACCGGCCATTGCGGGAGTTATCGAGGGGAGAGTGAATTGTCGCTGAACTTTGACGGCCTGTGGAACAATAGCTGGTATTCAACCAGCAGCATCCAAATGGAATGCTTCCACGAAGGGGGCTGCAGCGATGGCACGGGCGCAGGTACACTCACCACAGTAACGCCCGAACCTTCCGTTGGATCGCTGCTCCTGGGTGGTATGTCTTGCCTTTGGATGGCCAGGCGCAGAAACTGCTTTCAAGCAATAGCGAGTCTCGCGGCGAACTGCTCTGTCGTTCGTGAGTAGCGAAACAGAATCCAGGTGTTTACGCAAGGCCAGGGTATAGGTTGTCGTCTAAACAATGAATTTCGAACCGGTCAATGGGTTACGGCTACTGGGAACCGAGCTAGGCATTCTGGTCCTGGTCTTTGCTGTAAGCTTCGCTAGTCTTCCCTATTTACGGCGCCAGCCGTGGGTTCGATGGCCGAAGTGGCTATTTGTCACCAGTTGGCGGCCGCCATTGTTTGTGGTCCTTCTGGCATTAGTTGGTCGCGTAGCGCTCTTGCCGGTAGTTGGAATTCCCGAGCCGCGCATTAATGACGAGTTTAGTTATCTATTAATGGCTGATACCTTCGCCAACCATCGGCTGGCAAACCCTACGCCTCCCGAATGGCAGTTCTTTGAGACCCTTCACGTTACGGTGACGCCTACTTACCATTCCAAATATCCGATAGCACAGGGTGTATTCCTCGCCCTCGGCGAAGTGCTTTTTCGCAGTCCTTGGATCGGCGCGTATTTGAGCACTGCATTGTTATGCGGGGCAATTTGTTGGGCACTTCAGGCACTCCTGTCTCCGCAATGGGCGTTCATCGGCGGCCTGCTGGCGGTTTTCCGTTTTGCCCTATTCAGCTATTGGATGAATTCGTACTGGGGGGGCTCGGTACCGGCCCTCGGTGGAGCGCTTGCCCTGGGCGGGGTCGTACGACTCTTCGCACTGGACAGGACAGCCAGGCAGCGGATCGGTTCCGGGGTCGCGTTTGCGCTGGGGTTATTACTACTCGCGAACTCTCGTCCTTACGAAGGACTTGCCTTTTCTATCCCGCTGCTAGCTTATTTCCTATACAAGATCTTCTCGTGGAGTCCTCGCCAGGGACGTGTTGCTATACCTGTTGTTTTGCCGGTACTACTTATCGGATCTATGGGCATAGGCTTCATGGCTTACTATAACTACCGCACAACCGGTGATCCTTTCTTAATGCCGCGCGTGCAGAACGAGAGGACGTACGCGCCACTGCCGGCTTTTATCGGGCAGAAGAAAGCGTCTAACTTCGTATCCACCGACCCGGTATTCGCCAAGTACTACGAGGTCGAGGCGCGAGAGCACCACTATTTGGAAACGGTAACCCTGGCCGGCCTCGCGGACCTCGAAGTAGGACGCTGGACCCGCAATTGGTTCTTCTACGTCGGGCCCGCGATGTCGCTCCCCTTGCTATTGGGATTTGTTGCCTGCGTCAAAAATCCCCAGCTTCGAATTGCTGTTTTTTGTGCGATCACGACCTTGCTTGCCGTGTCCGCCTGCAATTGGACGCAGATGCATTACTACGCACCGGCCATGGTCGCGGTGTACCTCTTCATCGTCGAGGGCCTGCGATACCTATGGGACGCGGAGGGACGCGCCGGGCAGGCATTTGCAGTCGCTGTCGTTATCACTGTGGCGCTAACCTCGCTGATGCGCTCCAACGGCAGCACGGCTCCCGAACCTCCTCACTTCCCCGACGGACGAAAGGCGGTTGCCGAGCGCCTCAAGAACGAACCCGGACGCCAACTCGTGCTGGTAACCTACGATCTGGACAAGCACTATCCCGGAGATGAACTGGTCCATAACTCTGCCGATTTTAATTCGCAGAAGATTCTATGGGCTCGCTCCAAAGGCGCGGAGCGCGACCGCGAGCTCTGCCGAGACTACTCCGACCGCAACTTCTGGAGCGCCACTACCGATGACTTCAACATTTCCATAAGACCTCTCGACCTGTGCAGTACCAGCTCACATTTGAGCTCCGGGCAGCCCACGACCGCCGCCCAGTAACGATGTGCCGGCTGTGGAATTAAGAAGCCGGTCGTGCACTTAGAGAACCCACCAGGTGCACCGTAATATCCACTTCCTTGCTAACGCGTAAAACGAAGGTGCTTGGGTCTTTCATGCCCCACTGTACGTAGGGGACAACAAAATGTACGTCGGTGGTGGTCCTGCCATTGTTGATTTGCACCGGAGCTGTAATCGTCATGGGATGGTCACTGCCATGAATGCTCATCACCCCGGTGAGCTTGATGTCGGAATTTCCACTTGGCGCTAACCTGCCCTCCATCTTCTGCAAAGTGAACCGAATTTCGGGATACTTATCGCTTTGAAGGATCTCCTTGTGCATCTTGTGATCGCGGGAGTCGTTGCCGGTATTTCCGCTGGTGGCATCGACCACGATTGCGCCGCTGGCGATTCCTTTTGCAGGATCGACCTGTACCGTGCCGTCTTTCAGTCGAAATGTGCCGTGAACCGTGTGCAGTACATCGCCCAAAGTGAATTCGACCTGTGACTGGGCAGGATCTGCGTGAAGAGTTAACTCCTGTGCCAGCGCAAGCCGGCCGCCACTCCATGCGAATGTGAGCAGGAAAACAAGAATCACGGTCCATCGCACGTTCAGTTTCATGTGGTCACCAATTCAGCCGAAGCGTGCCAGCGGATCCACCCGCGCCCCCTCCCGAGGTTCCATCTGCGGGGTCGATGACAGATTACCCCAGCTGGCTCGTGACGGCGACGTGCTGCAGGTGTAAGAAGCTGAGCTTCGCACGACGTCTTCCATTTCGAGGTCGATTCTCGGCAGCGCCATTAATCCTTGGCGCACGCTGCCAACCCCCAGCATGAATTTCCAAATCCTACTGCAGGGCTGCTTCTGTGGTCCTGCGAGGCAAGAATCCGCAAGAGAATCGTAATTCTGCAAAGTTGCAGCGGCCCTGTCTCGCTGTTGCTGATACTGCTCATCCTGCTCCAGCCTCTTCCTGCGCAGGCCTACGCGGTGCTCACGCACGAGCAAATCATCGACATGGCATGGGACGACAGCATCCGTCCTCTGCTGTTGAGCCGTTATCCGCGGCTGACAAACGATGAACTCAAGGAGGCCCACGCTTACGCCTTCGGGGGCTCGGCCATACAGGACCTGGGCTACTACCCCTTCAGCCACGAATTCTTCAGTAACCTCGCTCATTACGTCCGCACCGGAGACTTCATCGGCAGTCTGTTTCGCAACGCGCGAAACGCGAACGAATTGGCCTTCGCCATCGGCGCCCTGTCTCACTATGTGGGAGATAACATCGGGCACAGCGAATGCGTCAATCCGGCCACCGCCATCGAGTTCCCCAAGTTGGCCAAGAAGTACGGGGCGGACGTGACCTACGACGAATCTCCACACGGACACGTACGCACGGAGTTCGCCTTTGACATCGCTCAGCTTAACCAGCATCATCTCGCACCCGCCAGCTATCTTCGCTACATCGGACTGCGCGTCCCGGTGCCGCAACTGGAGCGCGCATTCTATGAAACCTACGGACTGCATCTGCGGGAGGTGCTGGGGCCGGAGTTCCCCGCCATGCGTTCCTACCGTTCGTCGGTGCGCAGGTTCATTCCACGCATCGCACACGCCGAGACAGTGTTGCACCACAATGTACCGCCCGAAGTGCAGGACAGTGC
>Ga0335083_10007553_pt1 | contig 13410 bp, 11 predicted proteins | sample Lox_Sample_42_FD_206716 | JGI IMG/M metagenome (GOLD analysis project Ga0335083, IMG submission 206716) | Soil microbial communities from Loxahatchee National Wildlife Refuge, Florida, United States - Lox_Sample_4.2 | ecosystem: Environmental > Terrestrial > Soil > Wetlands | place: USA...
GCTGGTCAACAATTCGAAAACGGCTTTTGAAGCCAGCGGCTTGACCTGGAACAACATCAATACCAGTCAGCCGTACATCGCCCGCAGTTGGCCCCGGATAAGTTCGGCTATCGGATCTACCTCTACGGCCCGTGGCAAAACCACTTCGACGCCAGCCTGATGAGGACCATCCGGTTCGCTCACGAAAAAGCCAATCTGCAAATCCGGGCAACCTGCCTGGATCGCTTCAACCTGACCAACTTCCAGCTCGGCGCCACGCGTCCGAATAGCGCGAGTTTCGGTCAGACCACTACCGCGTATCAGGGCATCTCGAATGCGCAGGATCCGGGGTCGCGCATCCTCGGGTTCATCGTCCGCGTCAACTTCTCAGCAAGACCAGATCGTTTGATTCACGGGCGTCACCGGCCGCGCAGCAGAAACTCCAAACCGCCTGAGATCGACCTGCCGGGCATCACCACGCCCTGAATTTCCTGATAGGACGAGCTGGTGATATTGGCAAGCTGAAGGAACGGATGGATTTTGCCGGCGGATCGCGCGAGGTAGAAGTCCCACAGCGGATATGGATCCTGCGCCTGCCGATTGATCACACCCAGGCGCGTCCGCGCCAGCATCCCGCCCGGCAGAGTCGCGTTCCAGGAGAGGACGCCGGAATCGCTGGGGTAGTTGAAGGTGTACTTGGTATCGCCGAACGGCACCGTGTTCTGCCGGCCGAGCAGCCAGGTGTAGGCCAGATCGAGCGTCTGCGAGCGCGAAACCGAATAGTGCAACGACGATTCCACGCCCGTGAAATTCAGGCTGTCGATGTTCAGCGCCATCCAGATGGCGTCGGGCGACGTGCGGAAATAATCGATGCCGTTGCGCTCGCGGCGTTCGAAGACCGTAACCGCGGCGCGGAGACGCGACGACGGAATCCAGTCGGCGCCGCCTTCGTAGGTCCAGGCCGTCTCGGGCAGCAGGTGAGGATTGCCTTGATTCGCCGGATCGGAATAATAAAGGTCGGTGTAAGTGGGAACGCGGAAGGCGCGGCTGGCTGACGCGCGAAACTTGAGATGCTGGTTCAACCAGGCGCCGCCGGATACCGACGGGCTGAATTCGCCGCCGAGGTTGCGGTAGACCTCCTCGCGTGCCGCGATGGAAAGCGAAAAGCGCTTTAGCGCGCGAAAATCCAGAGCGGCATACGCAGCGCCGCGGCTGCGCGAGTGATTGCCCAGGTTGTTGCTGACAATCGATTCGTGCAGGCCTTCGATGCCGTAGGAGACGGTGGTGTTGGCGTTGACCGGATCGCTGCGGCGGATGGAGAGCTGGAAGTCCTCATCGTGATGATGGTTGGTATAGACCGGCGGATCGTCGCGCAGCAGAACGAACAGATCGCTGTGCCGACGGTAGGCGAAATTCACCCACGTCTTTTTGCCGAGCGGCTGGCGATATCCCAGCCACCAGGTCTTGGTATCCTCCCACGAGTTGTATGGACCGTAGAACTGGTCGGCGCCGAAGGGATGATCCATGTAAGCGAGCGTGAGGTGGCTGAAACCCAGCGCGGTTTGCAGGCTGGTCTCGGAAGCGAACTGCAGGTTTCGATAATCGCGGTCGGCGATGAAGCCGTCGGAAAAGTCGCGCGAGAAACTGACCTGCTCGGCGAAATTGCCGAACGTATCCGCCAGCGAGACGCTCTGCTGGTTGTCGCCGAAACTGCCGCCGGCGGCGCGCACGCGCACTTCCCAGCCCTCCGGCGGCGCGGTGAGGATGTTGATGACGCCCCCCGAAGCGTCCGATCCGTAAAACGCGGAGCCTGAGCCGCGTAGCACTTCCACCCGCTCGATGGAATCGAGGGGCACGGGGATGTCCATGTCGTGATGGCCGGATTGCACGTCGTCGAGCCGCTGGCCGTTGAGCAGGACGAGCGTCTGGCCAAACGTGGAACCGCGGATCGACAGATCGTTCTGCACGCCGTCGGGCGCGCGCGCCTGCAAATCGATGGACGGGTCGAGGCGGAGGACGTCGGGCAGTGTGTTGAGCAACAGCGTCCAATCGCGCACGGACAAAACGGAGACGGAACGATCGGACTCATCGAGAGGCACCGGCTCGAACGTGCCCGTTACCACGACCGTTTGCGTAGGTGTGGGCGGTACGGCCGTCGATGGTGTTGGCGTCGTGGATGGTTGTGCCAGAGAAATACCGGCAAGGAAAATTACGGGGATAATAAGGCGCAAACGGTATTGTACATCGCGACGCGCAGGCGGCCGGCGTGGTGTAATGTAACATTCCTTATGAACTGGAATGACGCTGCCGAAGATTTGCTGAACTCGATTCTCGCGGAGACGCCGCGCCCGGTGCGCGAATCCACCGGAGAGAATCTGCGCGCGCTGTCGGAAGCGCTGGCGGAAGAGGATGGAAAGAATCGCGTCGGTGTCGAGACGGTGATCGCTGCGTGGGTGCGGTCGACGCCGGAGACGCTGCGGCCGGACTTGCCGCGGCTGATGGAAAAATTCGGCCTGGATGCCGAGGAGTACCGGCACCTGTTGGAGTAGCTACAACACATGATAATACCCGTCGCGCTCCAGCAGTTCGACGGGCATTTCGAACAACCCGCTTAGCACCGCGGCGTCCAGGACTTCGCGTTTGGGGGCGTCGCGATAAATCCGCCCGGCGCGGATCAGCGCCACGCGGCCGATTTCCGGAATGATGTCCGGCAGGTGGTGCGTCACCATGATGAGGCTGATGCCGGAGTTCGCCAACTTGCGGAGGATGTCGCGCAGTTCCCGCGTCGCGCGCAGGTCGAGCGACGTGGTCGGCTCGTCCAGGATCAGCGCTTGCGGATGATGCACTAACGCCCGCGCGATCAGGATGCGCCGCGCTTCGCCGCTCGACATGGCGTCGGTGTTGCGATCGGCCAGATGCGCGATTTCCAGAAGTTCCATCACTTCGCGGGTCTCGCGCTCCATCTCCGGCTCGACGTGATGGTTCGGCCAGATGCCCACGCTGCCGAAGAATCCGGAGAGCACGATTTCGAACCCGGAATAGGCGCGGGTGCACATGGCCGCCCAGTCGTTGGAAACGATGCCGAGGTGATTGCGCAGGTCGAAGAGATTCCAGCGGTCGCGGCCCATGATGCGCAGCGACCACGGCTCGGATTTGAGACGCGGATATAGTTCGCGGCTGATGAGCTTGATGAAGGTCGATTTGCCGGAGCCATTTGGGCCGAGAATGGCGAGATGCTGTCCTTGCGGAATGGTGAGCGAGACATCGTGCAGCACAATTTCGGTGTCGCGCTGCACGGTGACGTTCTGAAACTCGATGAGCGGCACGGACATGAGCCTCTATTCTACCGGCGGAGCGTGCGAGGGAATCGATCGATACTGATCGGACACCCACGCAAGTTCCCAACCGGTTGACAACCGCCGCAGGCGGCCAGCCTGCACTGCAAAAAAACTTATTCGTAGCGCAACGCCGTCAGCGGGTCGATAGTCGTCGCGCGGCGCGCCGGTACGTACGCCGCCGCTATCGAGACCAACAGCATCACGGCCCCGATAGCGACGTAGGTGAGCGCGTCGACGGCATGGATGCCATAGAGCCAACTCTCTAGGCTGCGTGTAGCGGCGAGCGATGCCGGAACGCCCAGCGCCAGGCCGATCAAGACTGGCGCGATTCCCCGAATCAGGACCCAGCGCAGAACTTCGGGGCGTTGCGCGCCCAGAGCCATACGAATGCCGATTTCTCGCGTGCCCAGGCTGACCGCATACGATATGACGCCGTAGATTCCAACCAGCGCCAGGATGAAGGCAAGCGACGCCAGGGTGCCGAGAAGCATCGCTTCAAAGCGGCGCGGCGCAACCCCATCCTCGAGGATCTTTTCTATCGTCAAGATGCGGTTGAGCGGCTGATTGGGGTCGATGGCGCGCAGTTCGGCGCGCAGCGGGCCGATGAGCGCGGCCGGGTCGGAACGGCTGCGAACCACGATATCCATGAACAGGTTCGGCTTTTGCAGATACGGAAGATAGATCTCCTCGTCGGAGCGCGCATCCAGATCGCGATTTTTCACATCGGGCGCAAGACCGATGATGGTTGCTTGCGATTGGCCGAAGTGCAGAACGCGGCCGACGGGGTTCTGGCCGTCGACGAATTTGCGCGCGAAGGCCTCATTGACAATGGCGACGCCGCGGGTGGAATCGGAAGGTTCGAACGAACGTCCAGCCACGAGCGAAATTCCCATGGTGCGGAAATAATCCGGCGTGACGGTTCGGCAGTAGACCAGCTGTTCCGGCGATCCCTGGATTGAGAAATCCACGCTGAGCAGGAAACTGTAGCGCAGCGGCAGGGAGTTGGTAAGGGCGGCCGATTCCACGCCGGGGATGGCCTGCACCCGTTCCAGAAAGCGCCCGGCGAATGCCGCCTGCTGTTCCTTCTGGGGATATGTCTTTTCCGGAAGCACGACTTCAGCCGTCAGCAGGCGCTGCGTCCGGTAGCCCGGGTCGACGGCCCGCAGCAGCAGAAAGCTGCGCAGGAGCAATCCGGCGCCAATGAGAAGAACGAACGTCACGGCCACCTGAGCGGCGATCAACGCGGCGCGGAACATCGGGCCACGCCGCGAACGATTGGAAAGAGCGCCGCCTTCCTTGAGGCCCTGCTGCGGATCCGCGCGGGAAAATCGCCAGGCGGGAACCAGGCCGGCCAGCACACCCGTCAGAACCGCGAGCAGGATGCTGAACAGCAGTACCACAGGCGACCCTGGACTGCCATCGAGCCGCGGCAGGGTGCCCGGATAAAGGTGCACCAGGACTCGTACCAACTGGTGCGAGAACAGCAAGCCTAAGGCGCAGCCGGCGACGGCGAGCGTCGTGGATTCGCTGAGCACTTGCCGCATCACACGCGCGCGCGACGCCCCCAGCGCGGTGCGGATCACCAGTTCCTTTTTCCGCGCGGCGATATGCGCCATGGTCAGGTTGGCCAGGTTGGCGCAGGCAATCAGCAGCACGCAGCCGGTAGCGCCGAACAGGATCAGCAGCGTCGGACGGATTTTGCGGAAAACCTCCTCTTGCAGAGGCGCCAGATTGACGCCCTGCAGGGGCCCGCGGTGCACCGCCTGGCTGCCGAGATTCCGCGAGATGGCATCCAGCGGGATGCGGGCTGCCGGCCCCCTGGCGCCCGGTTTCAGAAGTCCGACGACGTTCGCCGATTGCAGCCGAAGCGAGCCGGAGTAAACGGTCGAAATCGGTATGTAGAGATCCGGTTCTTCGCGCAGCGACGCCGCGTAGCAGCGGAATCCGGCGGCCATCACGCCAATGACGGCTCGAGGCTCGCCATCCAGGCGGATCGTCTTGCCGAGGGGAGAGGGGTCGTCTGGGAACAGGCTGTGCCGGAGTCGATCGCTGAGAATCACGACGCCATCGTTTCCGGGCGTATTCTCTTCCACCAGGAAATCGCGGCCAACGGACGGAGCGGCTCCGAGAGTGGCGAGGAAATCCGAGGACACCGCGGCGGCGTAGAGACGCTCGGGTTGCCCGCCGACGATGCCGGTCACATTCCAGGGGCGGTAGAACGCCAGGTGCTCCCATCCGGTGGTCGCGCTGTGCCATTGGTCGATAACGGCCTGGTTGACGGTGTTGCGGCTGGCAGGGTCCAGATTTCCGCGAGCGTCCACATCCGCCGACCAGATCTGAAACAGGCGATCGGCATGCGGGTAGGGAAGCGGCCGCAGCAGCACCGAATGAATCACGCTGAATATGGCGGTATTGGCGCCGGTTCCGAGCGCCAGCGTCAGGACCGCGGCCGCGGCGAGCATTGGCCGCTTGCGCCAAACCCGCAGGGCGAAGCGGAGATCGGACAGGAACATGTCGATTCCATTGTAATGGCGCGGAGCGGGCGCAGACGTGGTTCGCCGGCAGGACACGAATGCCCGCGGAACGAATGTCTCATTCGTACCGCAAGGTAATCACCGGATCGACGCCGGCGGCGCGGCGGGCGGGGATGTAGGCGGCAGGCAGCGCGACTCATGCCGGCAAAATCGGAACCAGAACGAATGTGGCGGCATCGGTGGGGCTCACCTGATACGGAAGCGACTCCATGAGCCGTAAGGGCCAGCGCGCCCATTACGCCTGCGCGCCCATTACGGCCAGTGGCCGCGCCCGCTATGCGACCAGGCGCGGAACGTTCCATCGCAGCGCGCCACGCCATGTGATCGTCGACCACCTGAGCACTTCGTGGGGCGGCGTTTTCAACCCGGACCGGCGCCGTTGATCTCGCCGCGGGCATGTCGCCTAACGCGCAATTCGTAGGTGATTCGGATCGCGCCCGAGTTCCGGCTAGTCCAGCGGTTCGGCCGCGGCGGCGCTGCGGTTCGAAGGCCGCGGCTTTTTGGGCGCGCCGACGTAGGCGTATGGATCGTCCGGCGATTCCGGACCGGGCTCGGGTTTGATCCAGTTTTTCAGCTTGCGCAGCAGTTCTCGCAGGCGGTTCGGGCGGCCATACGGCATCTTGAGTTGTCCCCCTCCTCAGTGTACCCGCATCCAGTCCAGAGTCTGACGGATCCCCTCGTCGTAGGGCGTCTTGTGGACCTTCGGGAATTTCGCCAGCAGCTTGCTGTCGTCCAGGATCACGGGGGTTTCCTGTAGATACACCATCTCCTGCAACTCCCGCATCAGCGGGCTGAACCAACCGAGGATTTTCAGCATGCCGCGCCCCACGGTACGATATTTCGGCGAGCGGCCGGCGGCGCGATAGGCGCGCGTAATGAAGTCTACGGCCGAAGTCTCGCCGGCGCCGCCGAAGTTCCAGGCTTCGCCGTAACACTCGCCGCACGAAGCCAGATCGGCAATGACCGGAGCGGCGTCGGGCGTGTATACGAATTCGTGCTTCGTTCCGGTGGGACCGACCCAGTTCGCCGTCTTGCCCACCGACGCCGCGCGCAGGACGGGATTGGCGAGGCTGTTGTCGGCGAACGGGCCGTAAAAATCGGGTAGGCGGACCACAAGGCCGTCCAACTGGCCTTTCTTGCGGGCTTCGAGCACCAGATCCTCCTGCTCGCGCCGCCACGTGCCTTTGCGCGTGCCGGGGATGCGCGGATGCGTCTCGGCAACACGCGACGTCCGAGGCACGCCGTACGCATAGACGCTGGAGACGAGCACCATACGCGCCACCTTCACCGTCGCCGCGGCTTCCAGCGCCGATCGCATCAGCACCGGATGAAGATGATGCTGCGGATAGGGCAGACCCACGCAATAGAAGATGGTGTCGATATCGCGCGCGGCGGCGCCCGCCGATCGAAGGTCGGCGATATCGGCGGGGAAGATTTCGGCATGAGCGAGAGAGCCGAAGGCCTGCTGCAGGCGGTCGCGGGAGCGGCCCACCAGCCGCATGGGAATACCGCGCCGGTCGAGCTCCGGCGCCAGCACCTGGCCGATGGCGCCGGCCGCGCCAAAGATGGCGGCTCTGCGAATGATCGATTCCATGAGGCGACTTCATTGTCGCAAACGTGGGGCAGGCTGGCAGCCTGCGGCCGGTTGGTAACCGGCCTGGCCAGTTCTCGACCGAAGAGGCGGACTGCCAGTCCGCCGCAGGCTGCCAGCCTGCCCTACATGTCAATTCACGGAGGCCAAATCGCCGTGCAGCCGATACGTCCGCCCGGCGCCGACCGCAATCTCGCGCTGCTTCCCGCCGTAGACTACCTTTGCCGTCCCCTCAAACGCCGCGTGCAGCGTGGCCCGCGTCAGCTTGCCGCCTTTCCAGGCGATGTCGACTTCGTAGCCGCCGCGCGCCTTCAGACCCGACACTTCTCCTTCGCTCCACGCGTCCGGCAGCGCGGGCAGGAGCTGAATCGCGCCGGTGTGGCTCTGCAGGAGCATCTCTCCGATGGCGGCCGCGCCTCCGAAGTTGCCATCGATCTGGAATGGCGGATGGCCGTCGAAAAGGTTGTCGTAGCTGCCGCCGTTGAAGCGCACGCCGGATGGCGCAGGCGCGCTGCCAATCGGGGTGAGCAGCAGAGCCAGCAGTTTCTGCGCGCGATTGCCATCGCCCAGCCGCGCCCACAGATTGATCTTGTAGGCGAGCGACCATCCGGTGGAGACATCGCCGCGGACTTCGAGCGACTTTCGCGCGGCCGCCGCCAATTCGGGTGTGAACGCCGGAGCGATCTCGTCGCCGGGGTATAGACCCCAGAGATGCGAGACGTGGCGATGGGTCGGCTCGGGCTCGGCATACTCCTCCAGCCACTCCATGATGCGGCCGTCGGACCCGACCCGGGTAGGCGCCAGCCGGGCGCGCTTGTCTTCCAGTTCCTTCCGGAAATCGGCATCTACGTTCAGAATCTTCGACGCTTCAATAGTCGCGCCGAACAAATACCGCAGCACCTGCATGTCGAAAGTGGGGCCGAGACAGATGTGCGCCACGGTTCCATCGGGCATGCGAAAGGAGTTTTCCGGCGAATTGGCCGGCCCCGTCACCAGCCAATGATGTTTGGGTTCCTCGAGGAGCACATCGGCGTAGAAGCGCGATGCGCCTTCGAGGATCGGGTATGCCCGCTTCAGGAATGCTGCGTCGCGGGTGAACAGGTAGTGGTCCCAGAGGTGCTGGCAAAGCCAGGCGGAGCCGGTCGAGGTCGCCCCCCACGACGCGCCTTCGCCCGGCGACGTGAATCCCCACGGATTGGTGATGGTGTGCGCCACCCAGCCGCGCGCATTGTAGTAGAGCCTGGCAGTGCGCGCGCCCGGAGTCTGCAGCGATTCGATGAGCTTGAACAGCGGCTCATGCAGTTCGCTGAGATTGGTCAGCTCCGCCGGCCAGTAGTTCATCTGGACGTTGACGTTGAGGTGCCAGTCGCCATTCCACGGCGTGTCGAGCGTGTCGGCCCAGATGCCCTGCAGATTGGCGGGGAGACCGCCGGGGCGCGACGAGGAGATCAGGAGATAACGGCCGAAGTTGAAATATAGCGCGGCGAGTTCCGGATCGGGGTTTCCCATCGCGAAAGATTTCAAACGCTCCGGAGTGGACAGCGTTTCGGCCTGAGGGCTCGCAGGGCCAAGTGAAAGGTGGACGCGATTGAAGAGAGGTTGGTAATCGGCGATATGCGCGGCGCGCGCTTGCGAATATGCCGGGAGGATGTCGCTCAGACCGTGCGCCGGGTTTCGCCCTTGAAGCGTATCGTAATTCGTTTCGCCCGTAACCAGGAGAAACGCTTCGTCCGCGTCCGCAACCGAGATCGCGGCGCCATCGCTGACGGTCTTGCCGCCCGTGGCGCTGACCAGGAGGCCTGCATCAAACTTCACACCATTGCCATCCGTGCCATTGTTGAGCTGTCCCCGTAGGGTGAGATGTCCATTGGCGCCCGAAACCGTAGCTCTCTCGGGCCGGTCGAGCGTCGCGCGAAACGAAATCCTGCCCGGCTGCGACGCCGTCAGACGAATAAACAGGGCTTCGCCCGGCTTGCTGACAAACGCCTCGCGGGTGTAGTGCACTCCGGCGATATCGAACGACACCCGCGCCACCGCCGTCGAGAGATCCAGCTCTCGCGCGTAATTCGCCGGCTGCGCCTCGGCGAACGGAAAGCGGAGCCGCAAATTCGCCAGCATTTGATACGACCCGTACGGCAGATCGCGGCCCCGCCCATTCCCCGACCCGCGGCCCAGGCAGGTAAACTGCGCCACAAACAGCTTCTCGGCCTCGGCATTCTTCCCATCCAGCAAGAGCTGCCGGATCTCGGGCAAGTATTGAGCGGCATCCGGCCGGTCGGAATCCTGCGGCCCGCCCGACCACATCGACGATTCGTTCAGCACGATCCGCTCCTCGGCCACTCCGCCGAAGATCATGGCGCCCAGCCGTCCATTGCCGAGCGGGATCGAGTCGGTGAATTGTCTGGCCGGGCTGTCGAAGCGAAGTTGCAGGCCGGGCGCGGCGTAAGCACACCATGAAGCCAGGATGGCGGTGATTTGAATGGCGCGAGACATGCGGAATTGGCAGCATCGCGCGGCTGGAGGCCCGTGTCAAGCGGCATTGAGCATGGGTGCCAATCCGGCGGAAGCCGGTTAAAATAGGAGCGTCATGCAATTTCCCCGCCTCATGATCGTCCGCCAGAAGTTTCCCGACCGGCGCATCCCCGACATCGCCGCCGAAGTCCACAAACAGCTTGCCGCCTCCGGCTTCGACTCGCGTGTCAAGCCGGGTGCCCGCGTGGCTATCGGCGTCGGCAGCCGAGGTATTCACAGTATCGCCACCATTACCCGCAACGTTGTGGCGTTCTGGAAGGATCGCGGCATGAAGCCGTTCATCTTCCCGGCCATGGGAAGCCACGGCGCCGCTTCCGCCGCTGGCCAGGCCGACGTGCTGGCCCATTACGGCATTACCGAGGCGTCCATGGGCTGCCCGCTCATCAGCCAGTTGGAGGTCGTGTCGCTCGGCAAGACCGCCGATGGCATCGAGGCCTTCATGGACAAACTGGCCTACGATTCGGACGGAGTGTTTCTGGTGGGCCGGGTGAAATGGCACACCGATTTCGAAGGCCAGATCGAGAGCGGATTGTTCAAGATGATGGCGATCGGGCTGGGCAAATTCGCGGGCGCGCAACGGTACCACACTTACGCGTACAAGCTCGGATTGGAGCACGTGATTCGCAGCGTGGGCCACCAGGTGCTCAAGAGCGGCCGCATCCTGGGCGGCCTGGCGATCCTGGAGGACGCCAATCACAATACCGGCAAACTGGACGCAGTGCCGGTGGAAATGATGGAACAGCGCGAGATTGAGAACCTGGCGCTGGTGAAATCGTGGATGGCCAAAATTCCCTGCGATTGCGACATCCTGATCCTCGACGAGATCGGCAAGAACATCAGCGGCGCGGGGATGGACACCAAGGTGGCGAATCGTGGAGTCAACGGCGAATACAACCCATGGCCCAATATCCCGCGATTCCAGCGCATTTTTGTGCGCAATTTGAGCGAACTGACGTACAACAGCGGCGTTGGCATCGGTATGGCCGACGTCACCACCGACCGGCTCGTGAACCGGATTGACTGGGTGCCAACCGCCATCAATTCCCTGACGGCCAATACGCCCGCGGCCATTCGCACGCCCGTGCATTTCGCGACCGATCGCGAATGCCTGGAGCGCTTCGCTCCGACCGTCGGCAAGGTGGATCTATCGGAAGTGACTTTCGGCTGGATCCGCAACACCATGGAACTCGGCCGCCTGGGTCTGAGCGAGAATCTGCGCGGCCTGGTGCAGGGCAACCCGCAGCTGGAAATCGAATCGATCGGCGACTTCGATTTCGACGGGCACAACGACCTGATCAGCCCGTTCGCCCCGGTGGAAGAAACGGCGGGCGTTCACTAACCATTTCCGGGCGGACTGAGCGCTGTCATACACTAAACGTTGCCCATGCGCCGCCTGATTCTGCTCTTGGCCGTCGCCTGTCTCGCGCCGGCCGCCGATCGAACCCGCTATAGCCTTAACCCTGAGTGGAGGGTGCTCGCCGGCGATGCCCCGGGCGCCGAGGCGCCTGGGTTCGACGACTCCCACTGGGCCAGCATCACTCTGCGGCAGGCGCAAAGCGCCGCGTGGTGCCGCAAGCGTTTCAAACTGCCGGCCGCGTCGGCCGGGCGGAAGATTTTCCTGGAATTCCAGGGGCTCGGCGGCGAGTTCTACCTCAACGGCAAGCTGCTCGGGAGGCAGAACTCCGCCACATCGTTGGGGTTCGATGTCACGGCCACAGTGAAGCCCGCGCCCACCGAAAATGTCCTCGTCGCGCATCTCACCAGCTCGAGCGCGCCCAATGTCTGGCTGCACGTGACGTCCAGGCTGCATCAGACGCTTCCGCTCTACTCGTCGCTGGGCACCACCGGCGTTTACATCTACGCCGAAGATTTCGATATAGCGGGGGAATCGGCGCGAATCACCGCGGAAGCGCAGGTGAAAAACGAATTTGAAGCTCCGCGAACCTTTACGTACACCACCGTCATTCAAGACATCGAGGGCCGAACCGTAGCCACGCTCGACGGCGGAACGCATACGCTGCGGGCTGGACAAACGGCCGACGTCAAGGCGTCGGGTATGGTCTCCAAGCTGCGCTTTTGGAGCTGGGGCTATGGCTATCTGTATACCGTGTCGACCGTGCTCAAGGTGAACGGGCAGGCGGTGGACACGGTCGCCACTCGGACCGGGTTTCGCAAGACGGAGTTCGCCGGCGGAGCCATGAAACTCAATGACCGTGCGATCCAGTTGAAGGGGTACGCTCAGAATTCGGCCGACGAGTGGCCCATCGTAGGATCGTCGGTGCCGGCGTGGCTCGCCGATTTCAGCAATCGCATGATCGTGGACGGTAACGGCGATCTGGTGCAGTGGACGCCGGGCATGCCATCGCGGCAGGATGTCGAATCGTGCGATCGCGTGGGGCTGATGGAAGCGATCGCCTTGGATGCCGCCACGCCTGACGCGATCCTTTCCAATCGGAACAATCCGAGTATCGTCTTTTATCAGGGCGCGCCGGACGCCGAGGCCGCCCAACACAAATTCGATCCCCACGGAGGACGGATCCTGGATGGCGGCCAGTTGCCCAAATTCTCCGCGATGGACGTCGGGCCCATGCGGATTCCCAAGGACGAGTACTTCATCAACCAGGTCAAGTGGGACGGCTGGGTAGAACCCGAACATCTGCTCGCGCGGATTCTCGGCCATTGGACCAACCAGCCCGGCGCTAAACCGGACGTGCGGGTGCTCTCAAATGCCGATCGGGTGGAATTGCGCCTCAATAATCAGTCGCTCGGGAACGGGCAGAAGGCCGATGGTTTCCTGTTCACATTTCCGAATGTCGAGTGGCGCGAGGGGACGCTGCAGGCCGTCGCCTACGACGCCAACGGCCGCCGGGCGGCCACGGCCCGCATGGATTCCGCTGGTCCGCCGGCTTACATCGCCCTCAACCTGCGCACCGGCCACAACGGACTGATGGCCGACGGCTCGGACCTGGCGCTGGTCGACGTGGAAGTGATGGACGGGTACGGGAGGCGGTGTCCCCTGGCTGCCAACCGCGTCCATTTGTCGGTCGCCGGGCCCGCGAAATTATTGGGAGATGCGGACGTCACGGTGGAAGACGGCATCCGCCGCGTCTTTTTGCGCGCCACCAATCAGGCGGGCCGGATCGTGCTTCAGGCGAATTCCGACGGGCTGCAGTTGGGGGTCATCGATTTGCTTTCGCGGCCGGCGCCGCTCACGTCGGGCCTGTCGACCGAGCCGCAGGGCGACGACTTGACTCCGTACCTCGGCAAGGGGCCGACGTCGGGAAGCGCGGCCACGTCCAACCCGCGGCGATGAACAGATTCGGCCGCTTGTGGCAGCCGGCAGCACATAATGAGCGCATCCGCATGAGTGCTCGCGCCGCGGGCATTCACTGCGCCGTTTTCGCGCGCCAGACCCCGAATTCGAAGTCGACGTTAT
>Ga0335083_10007555_pt1 | contig 13409 bp, 10 predicted proteins | sample Lox_Sample_42_FD_206716 | JGI IMG/M metagenome (GOLD analysis project Ga0335083, IMG submission 206716) | Soil microbial communities from Loxahatchee National Wildlife Refuge, Florida, United States - Lox_Sample_4.2 | ecosystem: Environmental > Terrestrial > Soil > Wetlands | place: USA...
CGGCTGAAGATGAAGCTGAGGAACGGCAGCCCCACGGCGCGCTTGGAGAACCCGAGCACCTCGCCGATATAGGCGCGCGATACCGGGAGGCGCGGAAGAAAAGGGCAGATCAGATATGACAGCGCGAAGCGGAATACGTTCTCGGCGGCGAAGCCGATGGCCAGCGCCCAGACGTTGCGCCAGAGCACGGCGAGGATCACGGTGAGCGCCACGCCGGCGATGGCGCCGCCGTGGGTGATGGCCGCCCAGCGCTTGAAGCGCATATCCTTCATCGCGGCGTAGGCACCCGGGCTCATAGCTCCGGTAAACAGCAGGCTGACCAGCGCCAGCCGCAACAAAGGCTTCAATTGCGGATTGCCGTAGAAACCGGCGATGAAGGGAGCGGCGGCAAACAATAATGAATAAAGCGCCAGCGCCCGCCCGAACGACACCCACCAGGCGCTGTTCAGGAACTCGGACTCGCGGCCGCGCGGGTTCTGGATGATGGCTTCGCGCACCCCGATTTCGGTAAAGCTGTCGATGGCCGCGCCCGCCGACAGTACGATGGCCATGGTGCCGAAGACTTCCGGCACCAGCAGCCGGGTAAGCAGCATGTTGCGGCCAAAGCGCGAAGCCTGCTCCAGAAAGCTGCCGGAGCCGAGCCAGGCGCCGCCGCGCAGCAGGCGGGCGCGCAGGGTGTCGCCGCGGAATTTAGGTTGCAGGAAATCCACTCTAGTTTTCTTGCGTTCGGTTTTCTTCGCGGCCTCGGCGGAATTGGCTCGGCCGCCTCGGCGTTCTAGGACTTTGCGGTCGCTTCTCTCTCATCGCACCTTGAAGAACAAAATCCTAAAGCGCCGAGTCCGCTGAGGAACGCCGTGGGGACGCGGAGAAAAACTACTGCGTTGCCGGCCACTGGCTGCGCAGCTGCTCGTACAGCAAAGCCGGATTTTCGGCGCGGAACTGGCCGATCATGCGTCCGCGCAGGCGGCGGAACCATTCGCGCACCCGCCGCTCCCGCAAGTCGCGGTCGAAGCGGCTCACCCGGATGCAGGGTGTCTGCACCGGCAGCTCCGCCCTCCATTTGCCTTTGAAATATCCGTATGCCTGGTAGAACTCCGGCGGCAGCACCAGCTGATAATTGCCGTTGTGCACGCAGAAGGCCGAGATGGCATAGGACCGCAAGCCGCGGGCTTTCGCCTCCAGGCACAGGTCGGCGCCGTAGAAGTGGAAGTGGTCGAGGCCGGGGTCGAAGCGCAGGCCGCGCGAGCGTTTCATGACGAGAACGATTTCGTCGAGCGTCTGCACCGGCTGCGGCTGGTCGAATCGCTCGCCCAGCACGCCCACACCAGGCGAGTACACATGGCCAAAGCCGACCCCGTCGCGGGTCGCTCCCCAGCAGCCGGCTACGCCCCAGGCGGGATCCTGCTTTTCCAGTCGCGCGATGCAGAACTGCAGGCGCTCGAACCAGCCGGAGGGCAAGTAAATATCCTGGTGAAGAAAGACGATCAGGTCGTAAGGGCTGCGCTCAATCGCCTGGTTATAAGCTTCGGCGGCGGAGGAGTAGCCTTCCTGGATCAGCAGCTCACGCTTCGCACGCTGCCCCGGATTTTCGTGCAGCGCCGGGGATGCGAGAAGATTGGCTTCGAGGACGGCTTGGTTGTTCACCGCCACAGCGAGAGTGACGGCTGCGGCGGGACGTTCTTCTTTCATCGTTCTTCTTTCATCGAGCTGCTTGCTGATCGCTGTTGGCAAGAAATCTGAGCCTGGGCGCGCGGTCTTGTGCGTGCCGAGGGTCCCGCCGAATCCCCGAAGCAATCGGGAGGCCATGTTTGCTTTCGATGTCACTCTTGATCTCCACGACAGGCGTAGACGCGCTGGACGCGCGCTGCATTCATTTCACTACCGGCGGCTCCATCACGGGTGGCGACAATGTGGCGGCGCCGCCACCGATCTCATACGCGCCCAGGTCCCAGGTGTTGGGAGCGAGGCGGCTGACGCCGTCTTTGTCTTTGCTGAACAGGCTGGAGACGCTGGCCAGGTTCACGCCTTTGCCCGCCAGCGCGGTCGAACTGGCCTGCAAGTGGAGATCATTGTTGCCGGCGTACTCGGTGTAGGACTTGAACATCGGGGCCGGGGTAATGGTCGCCGTGGGAGTGTAGGCCACGCCGTTGCACAACACCGCGCCGCTTCCGCCGTGCGCCCCGTTGTTGATGTTGTTATTGGCGATGACCACGCCGCTTCCGCAGGTATAGTTGCCGGCGCTGATCTGGGCGATGCTGGCGGTGTTGTAGACGATGTTGTTCTTGATTTCGACCGCGGTCACGGCGATGCCGCCGGTGCCCAGGATGCGCACCGCAATGTAGCCCGTCAGGTCCACCCAGGTATTGTTGTAGAAGCGCAGATCGGTCAGCAGGGTTACGCCCGAGCCGCCGTCGATCTGGCTCTCGAAGCCGTGCGAATTGGACTGGGCGGCGCACTGCGCGCCGATATTGTTATAGAACCAGTAGTGGCCGGCGGTATGGTCGGCTTTGGACGACCAGTCGCCTTCGGTTTCGGAATTTCCCAGGCAATCAAAGAAATTGCCGTACACCCGTTCGTAGTTTCCCCCGAACTGGAAGCCGTCCTGGTGCTGGGTGCAGTTGTTCGCCCCGAGAGCCCCGAGGATGGTGTTGTTGTACACATCCACACCGTTGGTGCCCTGGATGGCGTCGGGCCCATAGCCCTGATTCTGCTGCTCGTTGTTCACCTGCACAGTATTGTCATGGATCAGCGCCCCCTGGCCCCATAGCGCGCCCGGCTGCATGTCCATGCTGCCGTTGACCGCGATGCCGACCTCGCAGGCGATGTTGTGCACATAGCTCTGCGAGATCTCCACCCCGGCGGGATAATTCACCTTGATTCCCGAACCCGAATTCCGTACTTCGATCGAGATGATGGTGATGCCCTGGAGAAAGTTCCCCGCGCCGTTCCCCGAGCCGAACAGCAGGGCATCGTCGGACTCCAGGCTGTTGTTCTGCAGCACGATGTGGCGGCTGCCCTGATAGTCGCCGTCGATGGTGATGTAAGGATGGCTGCCGAGATTCACCATGGGGCTGGAGCCGCCGCCACCGTCAAAGATTACGGTACCGTTATGACCTGAGTCCTGCCCGGCTTTGATGGTGATGGGCGCGCCGCTCGTCCCGCTCGCCCCGATGTTCAGCGCCGTGGTGTAAGTCTGCGAGGTGGCTCCGCCGCTGAGGTAGATGGTGTCTCCTGCTTTGACTGAAGACCAACTGATGGCGCCCACCGAATTCCAGGCTGCCGCCCAGGAAGAGCCGTTGCCGTTCTGCTGCACCGCGGGATCAACGTACCAGCTGCCGGCATAAGCAAATAAGGGAAACAGGAAAAATCCGGCAAGCCCGAACACCCTGCGCAAGACGCTGTACATACAATGTGAACTCGCTCTGCGAATCGCCTCTCGCCCGGCCCCGGCGCCGGGTTCTGCCGGCGGTAGGCTTTCTGTCCAGTTGCCGGCGCTACGCGCGGAGGGACAACGCGAGCCTATCAACCGGGCTTGGGTCTGTCATCGCACCGAAGGACAGTGCGCGGGAAGTTCCATTCTCTCCGGCAGTGCAATTCCGAAAGGTCGTAGATTCGATTCGGGATGAGTTTCTTTGCGTTCGTTGCGCTCTTTGTTCCTCGCGATTGTTGGGTCCAAGGCTTTTTAACCGCAAAGAACGCAAAGGCCGCAAAGAGAACCACAGCACTATTTCCCCGCCAGCGCATACAACGCCCACCCCAGCTCATAGGGGCGGCACTCGAAGTTCACTTTCAGCTTTTCCACAGGCACCCGCTCCGAACCGTGGTCGGAACCAAGCAGTTGGCGCAACAGGCGTTCCGTTCTGGGAAGATAGAGGCAACGCCAGATCACGCCCTCCTCCAGGTTGCGCATATCGATCTGCAGATCGTTCTGCCCGCTGATCCAGGCCAGGCCTTTGCGAATCGGGGCGGTGAAGTCTTCTCCCGCAGCTTCCGCCAGCGCGAACAAGGCCATGGGCGCCATACCGTCCTGGTGCACCGAATACACCGGATAACTTTCCGCGACTCTTCCACTGGCAAAATCGTAGTGCCACCACCATTCCCCGTTTGGTCCCTGATGTTCGCAAATGGTTCGGGCACACTCGCGCGCCCGTTCGAGCGCTTCTTTGCCTGAGGCATTGGCGGTAACGCGGGAGAAACGCGCCAGAGCATAGATGGGATACACCTGATCGGCGAAGCTGCCGATTTTCCCCCGCAGCGTGCCGGCCAGCGACTTGCCCGCGGTGAGGTGCCCGAAGATTCCCCGCGCCCCCTGGTTGGCGGCCAGGCGGCGGAAAGCTTCGTCCGCCTGTTCCGCCAGGAGGAAGGCTCCCGGCCGGGTGTTCATTTCCAGCATGCCGCAGGTCACGCCGGTGAGATACCAGGCCAGTTCCATGGTGTAACCCCGGCCGGCATCTTTGTAGCGGCGCAGCGCATCACGCGCGCCGGTCTGCTCCGCGATCTCATCAAAACGCTGGGGAGCAATGACCGCCACTGCCCACAGCAGCAGTCCGAGATCGCCGGCGCCGTCGATCCAGGCCAGGTCTTCGGTCATGCGGCCAAGCACGCCGGCGACATCCACCGGCGATTTCCCCGCAGCCTGCTCCAGGCGGCGCAGTCCGAGCAGGGTGATGAGCGTGTAACGCGGAGAAACACTTTCCCGCTGCAGCGTGCCCCGGGCGCGGCGCATGGTATGGCAGAAGCGCTGCCGCTCGCCATCGAACATGCGCTCCAGGCCGCGGCCGGCCAGCTTTACGAGTTCGGAGTAGTCCGCGATCTTCTGCGTGGATGTGGGCAACGGGATTTCTGGCTTTCGGGCCGGGGCTTGGGGGGCAGCGCTGGCAGCAGGGTTCGAGTTGAGCATGACCGCGGCCGGACTCCCGGCGCCGCGCTAGCGCGAGGCCAGGGCCATGACGATATTGTCTACCACGGTCCGCAAAGTGTCGTGTTGGTCCACCCGCGGCTTGGCGGCACGGGAGCGGCGCGTCAGTTGCAGCTTGCGCCGCACTTCCTCGGCGCTTTCGATCAGGGTAAGCCGGCCCGCGCCTTCCAGATAGCGGTCCACTGCCCCGATGCGCCCGCGGAAGATGCTGTACACCGGCACTCCCAGGGCTGCGGCTTCGCGGTTCATGGTGCCGCCGCCGCTGATGACAAGATCGGAGGCCCAGATCAGGTCGAGGCCGTCCACGACGTGTTCGGGAATGAAGACCTGGCGGGAATCGAATAGCTGCGGCCAGCGGCGGCGCAGCTCGTTTCCCTGTTTGCCGGTGCGCGGCACCAGGACGGCTTTGGCTTCTGGCCGCTCGCCCAGGAACTCGAAGACCGCGTCCAGCAGCAGCTCGCTCTCGGGATTGTGATAGTGAGCTTCATTGGCCGGCGGGCGGATGGTAATCACCAGATCGCTTTCCCCCAGGCCCAGCCGCCGGCGCAGCGTGGGGTCGGGCTGAAAGGCGGGAGCGTACACGTCTTCCTTGATGCCGGGATAGCGCAGCAGGTGGTCGCGTCCAATGCCCACCACGGCGGAATCGGGCATCACCTCCGGCACCATCACCCAGGTGGGCTTGAACAGGCTCGGCCACTTGGAATGCTCGTAGTCAAAGATGGTAAGCGTCGGAATGCGCAAGAGCGAGGACAGCAGAAAAAGAGACCGCGAGCCGTGCGACAGCGCCAGATCGGGTTTTTCGCGCAGCACCATGGGCGTCATCTGCAGCACCCGGATGGCAAGGCCGGCGAGCTTGGCCAGCGTGTGTTTGCCATAGTGCCGCCCGATGCGCTTGTACTCCATGGCGAACAGGTCGGCCAGTTCGCAGACCTGGAAGCAGTCGCGCGCCGTCAGGATTACCGAGTGCCCGCGGTTTTCCAGTTCCTCGATGATGGGCTTGAAAAAAGGGACGTGGGGGGAATTCTCCAGGTCAATCCAAATCTTTTTGGGGACAGCAGCGCTGACGGCAATCGGCTTGACGGTTGCGCTCAGGGGAAGAGCCGGGGGATTTTGCGCGATCGCGGTTGAACTCACTGGAATGGTGCTCCCTTCTGCCGCTCGCCGTTGCATCCCGTTTGCCATCAGTTGAGATTAAGGAGATTAAGGAATTCTTATGGACTCGGGGCCGCCGCCACTTACACCGGAAAAGCCTGGGAAAAAGCGGCTCCGGCGGCGCCATCGGGGGCGCCCAAAATGCCCGGTGCAGGCGGGAGCCCGGCGGTTGCCAGGGTGATCAGAGCGATGCCGCCGGAAGCTCAGCCGCCGGCAGGCGATGGCCTGCCACCGCCTCCGCCAGCTTTCCGACTACATACTTCTGATCGTCGTAGCTGAGTTGCGGGTACATGGGCAGAGAGAGAATTTCGCCGGCCAGTTGTTCGCTGACGGGAAAGTCCCCGGCGGAGTGACCCAAAGCGGCATAAGCCTTTTGCAGATGCAGGGGAATGGGATAGTGAATTCCGGTACCGACGCCCGCCCCGGCCAGCTCGGCCCGCACCGCGTCGCGCTGGGGCACCCGCACCACGTAAAGATGATAGACAGGTTTTGAGCCGGAAGGCGCCTGCGGAAGCAGCAGCTCCGAGCCCGCCAGCAGGCGAGCGTAGTTTTCCGCCGCCGCCCCGCGCTGCCGGTTCCAGTCCTCGAGACGCTTCAGCTTCACCTGCAGGATGGCGGCCTGCAGCGCATCCAGGCGGCCGTTGTAGCCTTCGATGTCGTGGTAGTACTTGCGGCCCTGGCCGTGATCGCGCAGCTTGCGGAGATGCGCGGCCAGGCGTTCCTCGTTGGTGGTGACCGCGCCGGCCTCGCCGCAGGCGCCCAGATTTTTTCCCGGATAGAAGCTGAACCCGGCGGCCAGCCCCATCGATCCCGCCTTGCGCCAACCGCCTTCCCGCGCGGAGCGGTATTCCGCCCCGTGCGCCTGGCAGGCATCTTCGATCACCGGCAGGCCATATTCTTCGGCCAGCGCCAGGATCGGATCCATGTCAGCCATTTGCCCGTAGAGATGCACCGGCACGATGGCGGCAATCCGGCGTGCAGAACCGCGGTGCAAGAGGGTGTGCGCCGCTGCGTCAAAGCGGCACTCTAGTTCCAGAAACTGCCCCAGCCGGGCGGGATCGAGATTGCCGGTCGCTTCCTCAACGTCGACAAACAGCGGCAAGGCTCCGGCCTGGCTGATGGCCTCGGTAGTGGCGATGAAGGTGTTGGGTACGGTGATGACCGCATCGCCGGCTGCGACCCCGCCCGCCATGAGGGCAAAACGTACGGCGTCGGTCCCATTGGCCACGCCAACGCAGTAGCGGACGCCGCAGAAGCGGGCAAACTCCTGCTCGAACTGTTCGACAGCCTCTCCCCCGACGAAGTGCCCGCTGCGCAGGCAATCGCGAAAAGCCGCGGTCAGCTCGGCCTCCAGTTCCACGTGGGGAGTCACCAGGTCGAGGAATGGCACCTGGCGCATCATTCCGAGGCCGCCTCCCGCGCGGCTTGCGGCGGCCTCTCCCGCCGACTTCCCGGCATGGGAAGGGCGTTGGAAAAACGCAGAATCCTGGCCGGATTCCCCGCCACCACCGCGTGCGCCGGAACATCGCGCGTAACCACGCTGCCGGCGCCCACCATGGCGTTCTCTCCGATGGTCAGGTTGGCCAGAATGGTCGAGCCCGAACCGACCGAGGCTCCCTGTTTGACCCGGGTCGGTTCAACTTGCCAGTCCGCCTCCGACTGCAGGCTGCCGTCGGCATTGGTCGCCCGGGGATAGGTATCGTTGATGAAAGTCACGCCGTGCCCGATGAAGACACCGTCTTCGATGGTGACGCCTTCACAGATGAAGCTGTGGCTGGAGATTTTGCAGTTGCGTCCCACACGGGCGTTTTTCTGGATCTCGACGAAGGCGCCGATTTTGCTGTGATCGCCGACTTCACAACCATAGAGGTTGATGAACCTGGCCAGCTTCACCCCCTGGCCCAGCTTGACGTCGGGGGCAATCGCCAGGTACGGGTCGGGCGGCGGGCTGAGATTCTGCCGTTTCGCTTTTATTGGCCAGGCTTTTGTTGGCCGCGCTTTTATTGGGCGTGCTTTGGTTGGCCGTGCTGTTCTTTTTTCTGGCCGGGTTTTCGCTCGCGAGGTTCTCATAGCGGAATCCCGATCCGGGCGGAAGACTTATGAATTCGATTCATACGGTTGCCCGCTTGAGCGATGGAGCCCTGCCCTTGCCTTTCGCGGAGAGCGGCGTCATCGCAATTATGAATAGTGCGCCGAAAATGCCGGCTGGCCCAGTTCGATGAGCTTGCCGCGCTGCTTCAGGGAGTTCTCCCCCGCCTGCAGCAGCTCGACCACCCGCAACCCGGCCAGGCCGTCGTTGAAGGGGGCGCGCCCGGCGTGGATGCACTCCACAAAATAGGCGGTCTCAACCTTCAGGGCTTCGGCCTGCTCGACCCGCGGCGCCCACATATCGCCCGAGCGGTAGCTGACCAGCAGGTCGTAGACGCCGGCTTCTCCTTCGCCCGCGCCCACCGATACTCCCTTGTCATAGACCTTGATCTTCTCGTCGGCTTCGAGATCGTTCCACACCAGCATCTGCTTCTCCCCGCCGATCAGGGTGGTGCGCACCTTCACCGGCGACAGCCAGTTCACGTTGATATGGGCCACTACGTTGCCGGGAAAATAGATGGTCAGGAAAGCGATATCCACGTGGCCGTTCAGGTGCTTTTCGCCCGTGGCCACCATGGCTTCGGGCTTTTTCCCGATCACATAATCCATGATGGAAAGATCATGCGGCGCCAGGTCCCAGATCACGTTGATATCGTGCTGAAACAGCCCCAGGTTCACCCGCATGGCGTCGTAGTAGTAAAGCTTGCCCAGCACGCCGCCTTGTACCAGCTCGCGGATTTTGCGCACCGCTCCGGTAAACAGGAAAGTATGGTCCACCATGATCTGCAGATTTTTCCGCGCCGCCAGTTCGATCAGCTCCTCCGCCTGGCTGGTGGTGGCGGTGAAGGGTTTCTCGACAAACACGTGCTTGCCCTGGAGCAGCGCCTGCTGCGCCAGTTCAAAGTGGGTCCACACCGGGGTCACGACCGCCACTACGTCGATCTCCGGCGCGCGCAGAATGTCGCCGCTGTCGCCGCTCACCCGCGCCTGGGGAAAGGCCTGCTGCGCCCGCTCGCGGCACTCCGCACGCCGGTCGGCGATGGCCACTACCTCCGACTGGCCGGACTGCGCCAGGCCCGGAGCGTGAAAGTTACGGGCCACATTCGGCCCCCAGTATCCGTATCCGATGACGCCGACCTTAAGCATTCCCTTTCCTTTCCTGAAATGAACTCGCCTTCGCGATACCGGGAGGAGGAAGTTGAAGAAAAGCTAAGAGTTTACGAATCTGCCTGCCGCCGGTTCATCGAACCGTAAGCAATCGAAAAACCAATCGCCGTCCACAGGCTCAGTAGGCTCCGTCGCCGGAAAGCACGGCGGCGGGAGTCTGCAGCAGGATCTTCAAGTCGAGCAGCAGCGACTGCTCGCGGGCGTATTGCAGATCGAGGCGCACCATGTCGTCAAACTTGGTGCGGCTGCGCCCGTTCACCTGCCACAGCCCGGTGATGCCGGGGCGGGCTTCGAGCAGGCGGCGGCGGTGCCAGACGTCGTAGGCCTCGACTTCATAGGGCAGCGGCGGACGCGGCCCCACCAGCGACATCTCGCCGCGCAGCACGTTGATGAACTGCGGCAGCTCATCCAGGCTGGCGCGCCGCAGCCATTTGCCCAGCCGGGTCACGCGCGGGTCGTCGGTGATCTTGAACACCCCGGCCGCACTCTGTGCCGCCTGGCCGGCGATCAGCTGCTTCACGTATTGCTTGTGAATATCAGCCTGGTTGTTGACATACATGGAGCGGAATTTGAGGAAGGTGAAACGCGCCCCGTATTGCCCCACCCGCTGCTGGCGGAAAAACACCGGCCCCTGCGAGGTGAGCTTGATGGCGCAGGCGATCAGGGCAAACAGCGGCGCCAGTACCAACATGGCAAGCAGCGAGCCCACAACGTCGATCGCCCGCTTGATGGATCGCGACCAGCGCTTGCCGCCCGAGCCCTGCCGCAGGTCGGGATAAAACGCCGAGCCGGTGGGATCGGGAGGCTGATCTTCATTCCACTCTTCGGGAAAAAGGTGAAAGGAAATCTGGATGCGGCTGAACTGCTCGAGATCCAGAGCCTCGCGCAGGGCGCTGCTTACCCGCAGCAGGAGTGTGGCCAGCACCGACTTCTTGCGGTCGAGCGAGATCTCGGTGAACAGGATGCCCACCACCTCCTGCCCCCGGTACCAGCCGGTCACATCGGTATCGCGGGTGGACAGGGCGAGAGTAGACAGAATCTGCCCCACCGCGCGGCTCTGCTTCCCCGCCGTCGCCACCTTACTCACTTCCAGCAGCATCAACAGAAAGGGTTTGCCGGAGCGCTCCGCCCGCTTGCGCTCGCGTAAGATCATGCGCTGGAACTCGGCTTCTTCCAGCACTTCGGGCGCAGAACGGCGCTGCCCCCGCCTGCCCGGATGCTCGCCGTGGCCATTCCCGTTGCCATTCCCGGAAGCTCCCGGTTCCGGTCCGGGCGGGGTCGGAGGCGCATCCCCGCAATCACCGGGAATCAGCCGGGAATCATGGGAAATGGATTGGCCGGAGGAAAGTTCTGCGTCCTTCACCCTTACACTGACTCGTACACTCACTACCATTTCTCCTGTATCACGGTTTTCGGGAAGGAAAACGGCCGCAGACCTGACTGCGGAGGGGGCACAACCTGCCGGCAGATTCGATGGGAGGAGTTTGCGGTGCTGGTTACTTCGCTTCTTTAATTTCTTTACTTCTGGTTTAATCTCTTTACTTCTTTTCTAATTTCTTCACCGCTTTGATTTCTTCGCTTCTTGTTTCTTTAATGCTTGACTTCCTTACTGCTTGACTTCGCTATTTCATGTCTCCGCTTCTGGTTAGGGCTTCTCCGCGCTCGCCTGCGCCCGGTGATAACGCGCGTAGTAATGTTTCTCGTCGGTGGTGCTGCAGCTGTTGATCACCACGCCTAAAACGTTGGCGGCGTCGATTCCCGCCAGCGCCCGCTGCAGCTGGCGCTTTTCCGTCTTGCCTTCCCGCACTACCAGAAGCATTCCATCGGCCAAACGGGCCCAGACACTGGTATCGGCCACGGGAAGAAGGGGAGGGGAGTCCACAATGATCCAGTCGAAGCGGGCGGCCAACTGGTTCATCAGCTGCTGCATGCGCTCGGACTGCAGCAGCTCCAGGGGATTTTCCGGGGGCGCGCCGGCGGGCAGAAACCAGAAGCCGGCGCCCTCCAGCTGATAGATCGCCGCCAGGGGCGGGGCCTTGGACGGTTCCCGCCGAAGGTCGTCGCGGCGCCGGCCCGGCTGGTTCTGCCCCAGCTGCGGCAGTTCTTCCAGCCCTTCCGGTTCCTCTTCCCGCTCCTGCTGCAGCCACTCCGCCAAGCCAAGCAAATCGCCGAGGCCCATCTGCCCGGCCAGCACCGGACGCCGCAGATCGCCCTCGATCAGCAGCACCCTCTGCCGCTGCCGCCGCCCCAGCGTCGCCGCCAGGTTGGCCGCAACCATGCTCTTGCCCTCTTCCGGCAGGCTGCTGGTAATCAGAAGCCGCTTCAGGGCCCGCTGCTGCTGCTGCTGCCGCAGCTTCACTCCCAGATAACGGAACTTCTCCGCCGCCAGGCTTTCCCGGTCGGTCAAGGCCACCAGCCGGCTGCCCTGCCAGGGAACGGGCTTTAACACGGGAGCGTGATCCAGGTCGGCGAGCACGGGATTGGCATCGCGCTCCGCCGCCTGGAACAGCTGGTCCACCATGCCCGGATCTTCGGCGGGAAGGTGCCCCGGCTCAGAGCGCTGCAGCGCTTCAAAGATGCGGCTCATATGCGCTGGCTCCGGGGAGAGATGGGAATTGAACCATCGTCGTCGCCGCCGCGCTCTTCGACATTCAGGCTTTGCAGGTGATCGTGCAGCTGCAACAGAGTCTTCACCGCCTGCCACACTTCATTGCTGCTGCCTTCGCTCTCCTCCGCGATTCCCTTGGGGATGTGGGTGATGCTCAGGCGGAAGTCGGCTGCCACCTCATCGATCACATCCGGGGTTACACTCTGCGCCTGGCGGGCGAAGCCGGTAATTAAGGCGTTCTCACAAACCGTATTGATCAGCCGGGGAATGCCGCTCGAATGGCGATGCACCCGCGCCATGGTCTCGGGCGGGAACAGATTCCCGGTCTGGGCGTTCGAGCCCGCCAGCTGCAGCCGGCGCTGGATGTAGCCCTCGGTCTCTTCCAGGCTCAAGGGCTCCAGGCGCGAGCGTAAAGAAATCCGTTGCTTCAACTGCCGCAGCTCCACCGAATCCAGCTTTTCGTCCAGCTCCGGCTGCCCCACCAGCAGGATCTGCAGCAGCTTTTCTTCCGCCGTCTCCAGATTGGTGAGCAGCCGGATTTCCTCCAGCACTTCCACTTCCAGATGATGGGCTTCATCGACCACCAGTACCGTGGTCTGCTTCTGGCGGTGGCGAGAAATGAGGAACCCGCTCAACTCCAGCAGCAGCTCGCTCTTGTTTTTGCCGGTCACATTCAATCCGAAATCGCCGGCGATGTACTGCAGAAACTCCACCGGATTCAGCCGGCTGTTGAACACGTACGCATACGCCACGTCCTTGCGGTTCAGCAGCTGCAGCAGGCAGCGCACCAGCAGGGTCTTGCCCGTGCCCACTTCGCCGGTGAGCACCACGAACCCCTTGTGCCGGCGCACGCCGTAATAGAGCGCCGCCAGGGCCTCGTTGTGGCGCCGGGTGGGGAACAGGAACGAGGGATCGGGAGTGATCTCGAAGGGATTGCGTTTCAAATTGTAAAAGTTCTTGTACATGATCCCTAGCCGCGAATATAGCTGGCCGCCATGCCCGCCACCACCAGAAATGCCATCACTCCCGCCCAGCTCCAGGCGTGGCGGCGCTGGCGCTGCTGCCGCAGCTCTTCTTCCCGCGACTGCAACGGGGGAATCTCCACCGTCAGCTCGCGGGGCAACAGCTTTTTAAAATCCCGCTCATCGTAAATGCGGTCATCGAGCATCTCCGCCCCCGCCGTCACCCCCACCGCCGCCATCAGCCCCAGCAGCAGCCCCACGCAGGTCAGCTTGAAGCGGTAGGGCGATACGGGTTTGTCCGGCAGGCTGGGCGGATCGACCATGCGGAAGTGCTCTCCCTGCTGCTCTTTCTCCAGATTGGTGGCCAGCTCCGACTGGTTCTTCTTAGCCAGCAGCGACTCATAGTACATGCGCGACTGATCGTAGTCGCGGGTGATGTCGGCCAGTTCCTGCTCCCGCACCGGAGTGCGGTTCAGCCGCGACTGGTAGTCCTCGATTTGCGCCTGCAGTCCAG
>Ga0335083_10007557_pt1 | contig 13409 bp, 15 predicted proteins | sample Lox_Sample_42_FD_206716 | JGI IMG/M metagenome (GOLD analysis project Ga0335083, IMG submission 206716) | Soil microbial communities from Loxahatchee National Wildlife Refuge, Florida, United States - Lox_Sample_4.2 | ecosystem: Environmental > Terrestrial > Soil > Wetlands | place: USA...
AAAATCTCAAAAATTGGCGCTCCCTGGAAGCGGCCAAGCACCGGCTGTTCTACACGCTGCTGCGGCTGAATCTGCCGCTGAGGAATGTCACCGAGGATCCCGAACAAGGGCTGGCCTTCGAGTTCATGGCCGATTCGTCCGAATTTGGCCCGCGCATCCTCACCGGCCATGACGAGGGGCTGATCACCATCAATCTCGCCGAGGCCAATGATGCGATGCGCGAGCGCTTCCGCGACGAAATGGCGGAGCCTTACCGCACGCTGCTCGGCCATTTCCGCCATGAGATCGGGCATTATTACTGGAACGAGCTGATCCGCAATGGCGGAAGGCTGGAGGCCTGCCGCGCCGTATTCGGCGATGAGTCACGCGATTACGGGGCGGCGCTGAAGCTGCATTATGAGCAAGGCCCGCCATCAGGATGGGAAGAATATTACATCTCCGCCTATGCCACCATGCACCCCTGGGAAGATTTCGCGGAAAGCTGGGCGCATTACCTGCATATCGTCGACACGCTGGAAACCGCCTCCGCCTTCGGCCTGCGCATTCATCCGCGCCGGACGGATGATGGGCTTCTGCATTCCGATATCAATTTCGATGCGTACAAGGCCGCCGGCATCGGGCAGCTGATCGATGCCTGGCTGCCTCTGACCTTTGCGATGAACGCGATCAACCGCTCCATGGGCCATGCGGACATGTATCCGTTCGTGGTCTCGCAGCCTGTTGTGAATAAGCTGGGCTTTATCCACGACCTTGTGCATGGGCGCGTGGCGGCGCAGGCGGGGGCAGAGCAGGCGGCGCCAACGCTTCAGGCTTTAAGGTTCAGAAATGCTTCCAGCCGGACGTGGACAAGGTAAGCGGCGCGCCGGATTCGGACAGGACCTGAACCCCCTCGCCCGGCTGAAACATGCCGATCTGCGTGACCGGAACATCGCCGCAGGCGGCGCGCAGCGTGTCTGACATCTCCGGTGGCGCGGCCAGCAGCAGTTCATAATCATCGCCGCCTGTGAGCCGCATTTCAAGATAATCCGGCCCCAGCACCGCCGCCTCCGGCGAGATGGGCACACGCCCCGCATGGATCACCGCCGCCAGGCCGGAGCCCCGGCAGAGATGCGAAAGATCCTGCACCAGCCCGTCCGAGATATCGATGGCAGCGGATGCGATCCCGGCAAGGGACAGCCCGACACGCGGCTCAGGCAGCAGGGAGCGGCGTGTGAGGAAGCCGGTTTGGTCCAGCAGCTTGCCGCGCCGTGCCTCCAGCCCCAACGCCGCGTCGCCAATGGAGCCGGTGACCCAGATCTTGTCGCCAGCGTGCGCGCCGTTACGGCGCAGAGCCTGGCCGGGGGCCACATGGCCGATGAGCGTCGCCGTCAGCGCGATATCGGTGCGAGAGGAGGAGGAATCGCCACCCAGAAGCCCGATCCCGAACTGGCGCTGGTCGGTTTCCAGCCCTTTGGCAAAGCCTGCAAGCCAGTCTTCCGGCAAGGCGGCTGGCAGCGCGGTGGTGAGCAGATAGCCCAGCGGCGTGGCCCCCATGGCCGCGAGGTCCGACAGATTGCGGCGCAGCAACTTGCGGGCGACCAGGGCCGGGTCGTCGCCGGGAAGGAAATGCACCCCCTCCAGCATCTGGTCTACGGTCAGCACCAGCTCGCGCCCCGGCGGGGGGCGCAGCACGGCGGCGTCATCCTTCAGCCCCAGCCCGGCCTCGCCAGCCAGGGGGGCGAAAAATTTCGCGATCCGTGCGAACTCGTCCATCAGCCGGCGGAGGAGAATTCCGCCGGGCGCAGCAGATGCGCCAGCTTATCCAGCACGCCGTTCAGCATGCGCGGCTCCTCGCCAGAGAAAAACCCGTGGGCGACATCAAGATATTCATTGATGACGACTTTTGCCGGCGGACCTTCGGCCATCCAGAGTTCCGAGCCGCCAGCGCGCAGCGCCGCGCGCAGCACGGGGTCGAGCCGGGACATCGGCCAAGAGTCTGGCAGAGCCTGGGCGATCATGCCGTCGATCACATCCTGCTGCTGCGTGGCGGTGCGCACGATACGGGTGAAGAGCGGCACATCCGCCGCGGGCAGATTGCCCTCCTCCAGCCCACCCTGCCAGGGCAGGGTGCCCATACGGTGGCGCACGAATTGCTCGATGACGGTTTCAGCGCTCAGTTCCGCATGCTCGGCCTGGTACAGGGCCTGCACGGCGGCGACGCGCGCGAGGGTTCTGGGGCGGCTCATGACGCGAACCGGCGCTTCAGCGCGATCTGCTTGAGGCAGGCGACCGCGGCCTCCGCCCCCTTGTTAGCTCCCGTTTCGCGGGAACGGGCCTGGGCCTGGGCCAAGCTATCGACGGTCAGCAGGCCCGTGCCGAGGCAAAGCCGCTCGGCCAGCGCCACCTGCATCAGCCCGTCCATGGCCGAGGCGCAGACGAACTCGTAATGGTCAGTCTCCCCGCGTACGACGCAGCCGAGGGCGATGAAGCCGTCGAACCCCTCCTTGCCGGCGGCGGCGATGGCGAGCGCCTGCGGCAGCTCGAAGGCGCCCGCGACCTCGATGACGTCCAGCGCCGCATTGGCCTGGCTGAAGATGTCACGCGCCGCGTTCAGCATGCCGTCCACGACATTGCGGTAATAGGGCGCGCTGATGGCGAGAATTTTAGGGGCGGCGCCTGGAACAGGCGGGGCCACGGGTAGAGGGGCGTCGGCGGTGCTCATGTTTTTTGGTCTTCAAACGAAAGGATATTACTTGGATTGGGCGTCGGAGAGGCTGCGCTGCTCGATAACGTTCAGCCCATAGCCCTCCAGCCCGACGATATGGCGCTTATGGTTGGAGAGCAGGATCATGTTCTTCACCCCGAGATCCAGCAGGATCTGGGCGCCGATGCCGTAATCGCGCAGATTCTGGCTGCCGCTGGTGCCATCCAGCAAGGCGCGCAACCCGGCGGACATCGCTTTCTGGCGCTGCTCGCGCACGATGACCACCACGCCCCGCCCGGCCTCGGCGATTTCGCGCATCGCGTCATGCAAGGCCGCCATATGACCATTGCCCAGCACGTCACCGATCAGATCCATGCCGTGCATACGCACCAGCACGGGCTCCTGGCCGGAAATATCGCCCTTGACCAGGGCCAGATGCTCAATTCCGTCGACCTTGCTCTCGAAGGCGATCATCCGCCAGGAGCTGCCATCCTGCGCGGAGACATTGCCCTGCTCGACACGCTTGACCAGCCGCTCATTGGTGCGGCGGTAGGCGATGAGGTCGGCGATGGTGCCGAGCTTGATGTTATGGCGCTGGGCGAAAGTCACCAGCTCCGGCAGGCGGGCCATGGTGCCGTCGTCATTGATGATCTCGCAGATCACGCCGGCGGGGATGAGACCTGCGAGGCGGGCGATATCAACTGACGCCTCGGTGTGGCCAGCGCGCACCAGCGTGCCGCCGTCACGTGCCATCAGCGGGAAGACATGGCCAGGGGAGACGATGTCGTCACGCCCCATTTCAGGGTTGATGGCCATGGCCACAGTGCGTGCGCGATCAGCTGCGGAGATGCCGGTGGAGACACCTTCCTTGGCCTCGATGGAGATGGTGAAGGCGGTTTCGTGCCGCGTGCCATTGGCCTGGGTCATCAGCGGCAGGCCCAAAGCTTCGCAGCGCGATTTGGTCATGGCCAGACAGACCAAGCCGCGCGCATGCTTGATCATGAAATTGATCGCATCCGGGGTGGCGAACTGCGCCGGGACGACGAGGTCACCTTCATTCTCGCGGTCCTCGTCATCGACCAGGATGAAAATGCGCCCTGCCCGCGCCTCTTCGATGATCTCGGCCGCCGAGGAAATGTAATCCTGCAGCCCGGAAGTTGCGAGGGATTTCACGCTGTCCATGATACGCAATCCTTTCCCGCCAGGGCGCCCAGGGCACTGCTCCGGTGGTTGAGTATAAATCCAGTGTACGTTTTACGCATTCTTAAAGCTAAGCTGCCGCGCGAGATAGCGCGCCAGCATGTCGATTTCCACATTCACCCTATCCCCGGCATGCAGGGTTGAGAAATTGGTGTGTTCGGCGGTGTGGGGAATGATGTTCACGCCAAAAACCAGCCCCTGCACCTCGTTCACCGTCAGCGATACGCCATTGATGGCGATGCTGCCCTTGGGGGCCACGAAGGGGGCGAGATCCTCCGGCAGGCGGAATTGCCAACGTGTGGAGCCGTTTTCCGGGCTGGCGGAAACCACGTCCGCCAGCCCGTCAACATGGCCGGAGACCAGATGCCCGCCCAGCTCATCGCCCAGCCGCAGCGAGCCTTCCAGATTGATCTTTGTCCCCGGTGCCCAGCCGCCCAGCGTGGTCTTGGACAGGGTTTCGGCGGAGACCTCGACCGTGAACCAGTCGCTGCCCGCCTCGATCACGGTCAGGCAGACGCCGGAACAGGCGATGGAAGCCCCCAGCTTCTTCTCAGCGTCCTTCCAGGCCTCGTTGTCAGGCGTTGCGATCGTGAACCGGGCATCCTGCCCATTGCCGATGGCGGTGACGGCCCGGATGGTGCCGATTCCGGTGATGAGTCCGGTGAACATGGTCGATCCTTAACGCGAAGCGCGGGTGAACTGGGTGAGGATATCTGGGCCCAGGCGGCGGACGGAAACAGGGGTGAAGCACGGCATATCCGACAATTTCTGGATGCCGAAGGCCTGGGCGGCGGGAAAACCGTCGCCGCCGATGACGCAAGGGGCGTGGAACCAGGCCAGCCTGTCCACCAGCCCGTCGCGCAGCAGGCCGGCGGCCAGCGTGCCGCCGCCTTCCACCAGCACCCGCGTCAGCCCTTCCCGGGCGAGGGCGCGCGTGCCGGCCCGCAGATCAACCCCCGCGCTGGCGGCGGGGAGTTCGATGAGCTTCGCGCCCGCCTCTTCCAACGCCTTGCGGCGGAGCTTGTCGGCACCGTCCCGGTGTAGAATCCAAAGAGGATGTTCCGCCGCACCGCGCACCAGTTTGGAGAGCAATGGCGTACGCAGATGGGAATCCACCACAACCCGCACCAAGGGGGCGGAGCGGAAGCCGTCGATCCGACAGGTGAGTTCGGGATCATCCTCCAGCACGGTGCCAACCCCGGTCATCACCGCATCATGCCGCCCGCGCATGGCATGCCCCGCCCGGCGGGCTTCAAGACCCGTGATCCATTGGGATTCACCGCTGGAGGTCGCGATCCGGCCATCCAGCGAGGTGGCGAGTTTGAGGCGGATAAGTGGCCGCTGCTCGCGCTGGACGGTGGCGAAACCGGCGATGACGGCCTCGCAGTCCTGCCGCAGCACGCCTTGCGTCACGTTGATGCCGGAGGCACGCAGCCGGGCGATGCCCGAGCCTTGCATTTTCGGGTGCGGGTCCTGCGCGCCGAGCACCACGCGGGAGATCCCAGCCGAGATCAACGCCTCCGTACAGGGGCCTGATTTTCCAGTAAAATTACAGGGCTCAAGCGTGACATAGGCGGTGGCGTCACGGGCCTGTTCGCCGGCGGCACGCAGCGCATTCACCTCGGCATGAGGCCGCCCGCCGGGTGAGGTGAAACCGCGCCCCACGACCCTGCCTTGCTTTACGATCACACAGCCAACGGAAGGGTTTGGCGCCGTCTGCCCCAGGCCGCGCCGGGCCAGGTCCAGCGCGGCGCGCATGAAGGCTTCGTCGCTCATTCCTGCGGCGGCTCCCGCAGCGCCAGGGGCGCGCCCTCCATGCCGCCTAGAAAAGCTTCAAAATCCTTGGCTTCCCGAAAATCCCTGTAAACCGACGCAAAGCGGACATAGGCGACGGCGTCAATCTCCTTGAGCGCCTCCATCACGGCCTCGCCGATCGCTTCGCTCCGCACCTCGCCATCGCCGCTAGCTTCCAGCTTGCGGACGATGCCGTTGACGATGCGCTCCTGCCGCTCCTCATCCACCGGGCGTTTATTCAGCGCCACGCGGATGGAACGGGCCAGCTTGTCGCGATCAAACGCCACACGCCGGCCATCGGCCTTCACCACGGTGAGTTCGCGCAACTGCACGCGCTCCACAGTGGTGAAACGCTGCCCGCAACCGGCGCAGAAGCGCCGACGGCGGATGGCGCTGCCATCATCCGTGGGGCGGCTATCCTTCACTTGTGTGTCGGAATCTCCACAGAAGGGACAGCGCATGAAGGGACCTGATTACCGGTAGATCGGGAAACGGGCGCAGAGCGCCTTGACCCGGGCGCCAACAGCCGTTTCCACAGCTTCGTTGGTGCCATCATTGGACTTCGCGAGGCCGTCCAGAACCTCGCCGATCATCAGGCCGACCTCCTTGAACTCGGTGACGCCAAAACCGCGCGTGGTGGCGGCCGGTGTGCCGAGGCGGATGCCGGAGGTGATGGCGGGCTTGGCCGGGTCGAAGGGAATGGCGTTCTTGTTGGCGGTGATATGGGCGCGCTCCAGGCTCGCCTCAGCCGCCTTGCCGGTGGTGTTCTTGGGGCGCAGATCGACCAGCATCAGATGGCTGTCAGTGCCGCCGGTGACGATGGCCAGCCCCTGCTCCACCAGCGTTTCCGCCAGCGCCTTGGCATTGGCGACGACGGCCTTCTGGTAGGCGACGAAATCCGGCGTCATCGCCTCGCCGAACGCCACCGCCTTGGCGGCGATAACATGCATCAGCGGGCCGCCCTGCAGGCCGGGGAAGATCGCGGAGTTGATCCTCTTGGCGATGTCTTCGTGATTGGTCAGCACCATGCCGCCGCGCGGGCCGCGCAGGGTCTTGTGGGTGGTGGTGGTGACCACATGGGCGTGCGGCATGGGGCTCGGGTAGATGCCCGCCGCGACCAGGCCGGCGAAATGCGCCATGTCGACCATGAAGAAGGCACCGACCTCATCCGCCACGGCGCGGATCCGCGCGAAATCGATGAAGCGGGGATAGGCGGAACCGCCAGCAATGATCAGCTTGGGCTTGTGCTCGCGGGCCAGACGCTCCAGCTCTTCGTAATCCAGCAGACCATCCTCAGCGCGCACGCCGTATTGGATGGCATTAAACCATTTGCCCGAGAGGTTGGGCGCGGCGCCATGGGTGAGATGCCCGCCCGCGGCCAGGGACATGCCCAGGATGGTATCGCCCGGCTTGACCAGCGCCAGCAGTACGGACTGGTTAGCCTGCGAGCCGGAATTGGCCTGCACATTGGCAAAGCCGGCGCCGAAAATCGTCTTGGCGCGCTCAATGGCCAGGGTCTCGACCTCATCGGACGGGCCGCAGCCGCCATAATAGCGCTTGCCGGGGTAGCCCTCGGCGTATTTGTTGGTGAAGACCGAGCCCTGGGCAGCCAGAACGGCGGCGGAGACAATGTTCTCGGAGGCGATCAGCTCGATACCATCCTGCTCACGCGCAAGCTCGCGACCGATGATGGCGGAAATCTCGGGGTCCACCTCCGAAAGCGGGGCGGTGAAGAAACGCTGCAGGCGCGGGGCTATAACCTGGTCGTTCATGGCGTGTGTTCCGTGATCTGATTGAGTTTGGCAAGGCGGCGCTCGTGCCGTTCGCCTTCGAATTCAGTGCCCAGGAAGGCGCGCAGGATGTCCAGCGCCACTTCCTCACCGATGATGCGCGCACCCAGCGCCAGCACATTGGCATCGTTATGCGCACGGGTCAGGCGGGCTGTGGTGACGTCATGCACCAGCCCGCAGCGAATATTTCGGTGCCGGTTGGCGGCGATGCTCATGCCGATGCCGGTGCCGCAGACCAGGATGCCGAAATCCGCCCGCTTTTGCTCAACCGCGGCGCAGACCGCATGGGCGAAATCGGGGTAATCGACACTGGCGGGGCCGTCCGTACCGAAATCCTGCACCTCATGCCCAGCCTCGACGAGCACCGCCGCAAGCCGGTTCTTCAGTGCCACGCCACCATGGTCGGCGCCCAGCGCCAGGATCAAAGAACGAGTCATGGCGCCCCCTTACCACGTTGGCCGTGCCGTTGAAAATGATCGTTCCTGAATGCCTGCCCTTTTTGCTGACTGTCAGTTTCCCGCGCCGTGCAGCGCGCCGGAGGAGGCCAGCTGCTCCTGCGCCGGGACGGGCCCCAGCCTCGCCAGGGCGGATTTGGCCTGAGGCACACCGGATTGGTCAGCCTTCAGGAAATATTGCACCGCCAGGGATAAATTCTGCGTCACGCCAAGCCCCTGCGCGTAACAGAAGCCGAGCGCCAGGAAGGCCGGGCCGAAATTATGGGCGGCGGCCTGGGCGAGCATGGCCACACCGCGCGGCTGGTCCTGCGCCACGCCTTGGCCATAGATATAAAGGTAACCGAGCGCCGTCTCCCCCGCCCTGTCTGACTGTGCGGCGGCACGCGAAAACCAGAGTGCCGCCGCGCCATAATTCCGGCCGACGCCAAGGCCGGCCTGGTAGGCAAAGCCAAGACTCGTCTGCGCCCTGGCCAAGCCGCCAAGTGCCGCCGCCCGGTACCAGGCGGTGGCCAGGGCGGCATCCGGCGCCACGCCGCTCCCGGTTTGATAGGCTCGGCCGGTGGCAAATTCCGCCTCGATATTGCCCGCCCGTGCCGCCTGCCTATAGAGCGCGAAGGCGGCTTTGTCGTCCTTGGGCACGCTGATTTCGCCTTGCGTGCGCTGACTGTCCAGCAGGGTGGCCAGGGCGTAGGCGGCGTCCGCCTCACCCGTCGCGGCCCGGCTTTGCAGTGCCGCCAGGGCGCCAGCCTCATGTGTGGCGCGGGACAATAGACGCGCAACCGGTTCCTGGGCTGGGGCCGGTGGCACAGAGAAAGCGGATGCCGCAGTTTGCGGCTTTACTGGTGTGGGCAGCGCCGCGCTGACAGAGGCGCGCACCATGGGGTGGGGCGCATGCCTAGGAAGGGAGACAACCACCAGACAAGCTGCGGCCAGCACGCTCCCCAATACGGCAGTCCAGGCGCGCGGGCCGGCTGGTTTGCTGGCAGGCGCCACGGTGCCGCTCCGCTGAGAGCGGATACCGGCGCGAATCTGTTCATAAATGCGGGCCTGGGCGAAAGGCTCAAGCGCCAGAGCAGCGCGCAGATCGTCGCGCGTGATACCTGATGGCAGTTTAGACACGCCGCCGGCAAACGCCTGGGCAAAGAGAGTCGCCAGCACCGCCTCTGGTTCCATACGCTTTGCCAAGCTGTCAGACATTCCGCCTTTGACTTCGCCCCGTTGCTTTCCGCGCAGCATTGCGCCCGCTACCGAAACATTTTATCCTGAATTGCCGGAGTCGTGCACGTCCCAATTTCGAGTGATCGCTTCGAGGGCGTGGGTCTGATATGTTCAGCATTGCCGCCCCGTCGCCAACACTGGACAATTAGGAGTAGCATCCGGGCATGCTTGCACAGAAATTTCCCCATACGCGGCTGCGCCGCAACCGCTTCGATGATGCCACCCGCCGGATGGTGGCGGAGCATAAACTCTCCGTCGATAATCTGATCTGGCCAATCTTCATCCGCGAGGGCAGCGGCGGCCCTACGGAAGTGGCGGCCATGCCGGGTGTTTATCGCGTCAGCCTGGAAGGGCTGGCCGCCTATGTGGAAGAGGCGGCCAGGCTGAACATCCCTGCCCTTGCCTTGTTTCCGGCCACAGCGCCCGAACTGAAGAGCGCCGAGGGCACGGAGGCGCTGAACCCTGAGAACCTGATGTGCCGCGCGGCACGGCTGCTGAAACGTGAATTCCCGCAAATGGCGCTGGTGGGGGATGTGGCGCTCGACCCCTATACGGATCATGGCCATGACGGGGTGATCCGCGACGGATATGTCGCGAATGATGAAAGCGTAAAGATCCTCGAACAACAGGCTGTCATCCAGGCGCAGGCCGGGATCGATATCATCGCCCCATCGGACATGATGGACGGCCGGATCGGGGCGTTGCGCGGGGCGCTGGATCAGGCCGGGTTGATCCATACCCGCATCATGAGCTACGCCGCCAAATATGCCTCCGCCTTCTATGGCCCCTTCCGCGATGCCATTGGCAGCCAGGGCGCGCTGAAGGGCGACAAGAAGACCTACCAGATGAACCCCGCCAACGCGGACGAGGCCCTGCGCGAGGTGGCGATGGATATCGCCGAGGGCGCGGACATGGTGATGGTGAAGCCGGGCATGCCCTATCTGGACATCATCCGCCGGGTGAAGGACGAATTCGGCGTGCCGGTCTTCGCCTACCAGGTCTCCGGTGAATATTCGATGATCGAGGCGGCCGCGCGCAATGGCTGGCTGGACCATGACAAGGCGATGATGGAGGCCCTGCTCTGCTTCAAGCGGGCGGGCTGCTCGGGCATCCTGACTTACCATGCCGTGCAGACGGCCAGGATTTTGGAGGGCAAATGAGCCTTTGGCCCGGCGCGCGGATCTCTGACCTTTCCGGCAAAGCTGTCATCGTCACCGGTGCCAATAGCGGCATCGGGTTTTATGCCGCGCTGGAATTCGCCCGCGCCGGGGCCGATGTCGTTCTGGCCTGCCGCAGCGCCGAGAGGGGGGCTGCGGCGCTGGCCCGGATCGAGACGCAAGCGCCGGGACGCGCCAGGCTGGAGTTGCTGGATCTGGAGGATTTCGCGTCGATCCATGATTTCGCAGCCAGGGTAAAGGCGCGCGGCGGTCAGATCGACATATTGCTGAACAATGCCGGGGTGATGGCGCCCCCCGCCCGCAGGACCACCGCGCAGGGGGGTGAGCTGCAATTCGGGGTGAATTTTCTGGGGCATTTCCTGCTGACCGCCCTGCTGCTTGAGACGGTGATGAATGCCAAGGCGCCACGGGTCATCCAGGTTTCCTCGGTGGCGCACAGGCAGGGCGTTATGGCGTGGGATGATTTGCAGTCAGAACGCAAATACCACGCCTGGAATGCCTATCGGCAAAGCAAACTTGCCATGCTGATTTTCGCCCAAGAGCTGGGCCGGCGGGCGGCGAAAGGCGGATGGGGGGTGCTGTCCGTGGCGGCGCATCCCGGCATCGCGGCGACGGAGCTGGTGGCCAACGGGCCGGGGCGAGGCAGCCTGATCGCGCTTTTGCAGAAGATCGGCGCACCCTTGATACAGCAGCCGGGCGATGCCGGGGCGTGGCCTTTGATCCTGGCGGCAATTGATCCCTCTGCCCGGCAAGGGGGGTATTACGGGCCTCAGGGCTGGCTTGAATGCCGCGGACGGCCTGGGCCGGGCAAGATTGAAGCGAAGGCGCTGGACGAAGGAGCAGGCCAGCGGCTTTGGGAGATTGCTGAGCAACTGACAGGCGTGGCCCTCAAGCCCTCCCCATAAGGGCAGCGCGCAGCACGGCCAGGCGATCCTTGAGGCCGCGCGGGGCGTAGGGACGGCCGAGATCGCGCCGGACAAAAGCCGCAGGCGCCCAGGCGGCGAAGGCGCCGCGCGGCGGCCGGGCCGCCAGCAAGCTCCTGGCCTGCGTGATCAGCGCGTCCGGCGTGGTGCCGTCCGCCGGCAGCAGGGAGCGCTCCTGCCGGGCCAAGAAGGGCGCCGCCCGCAATATGCCGGAGATGGCATAGGCGGTGCCAAGATCCTCAATCGCCGCGCTATCCACCCCCAGAATTTTGCCTGAGATGCGTGCCAGCCGCCCGCCCGTGCCGCGCGCATAGGCGAGGAAGGCGGGCAGGTCCGGGATCCGATCATCCGCCTCGGCCTCGCGGGCATCGACGAGGGCCAGCAGGTCCTCGCGCGGCAACAGGCCGGCATCGAGCGCATCGGAAAGCGGGGTGGCCAGCTCATGTTTCTTGCGGGTTCCCTGCACCACCTCGCGCCACCATTGCAGGCGGATAAGGGCAAGCATCGGGTTGCTCGCAACCTCGCGGGCGCGGGCAAGTTCGTTATTAAACAGGTAGAGAAGGGTCAGTCTCTCCCGCGTCTCAGGCGGGGCAAAAAGAATAGCGAAATGCCGGTCCGGATCGGCACGGCGCAGGCGGGTTAAAAGGCTGTCATCGCTTGACGGAGGCATGAACACTCCATAGCTAACCTACGCGGCGAAACAAATTGGAGTGTGCCAACATGGCGTTCGAACTGCCTACCCTCCCCTTTACCACCTCGGCGCTGGCCGAGGCCGGCATGTGCCAGGAAACGCTGGAGCTGCACCACGGCAAGCATCATCAGGCCTATGTGACGGCGCTGAACGGCTTTGTTGAGAAGAACGCCGACCTGCAGGGCAAGTCCCTGGAGGAGATCGTGAAACTTTCCTACAACAAGGCTGACATGGCCCCGGTGTTCAACAATGCCGGCCAGCATTGGAATCATATTCTGTTCTGGGAAAATCTGAGCCCCAAGGGCGGCAAGATCCCCGGCAAGCTGGAAGCCAAGATCAATGAGGATTTCGGCTCCGTTGACGCGTTCAAGGAGGCTTTCAAGGCCGCCGGCGTCGGCCAGTTCGGCTCCGGCTGGGCCTGGCTGGTGCTGGCCGCGGACGGCAAGCTGAAAGTCACCAAGACCCCGAACGGCTCCAACCCGCTCGCCACCGGCGAGGGCAAGGTTCTGTTGGCACTGGATGTGTGGGAGCACAGCTATTATCTGGACTTCCGTAACCGCCGCCCGGATTATATCACCAACTACCTGAACAAGCTGGCGAATTACGAATACGCCGAGGCGCAGCTCGGCTAACCAGCCCGGCTGACCTGAAAACCCCCGGCTGGCGCCAGCAAGCCGGGGGTTTTTTATTTGCCCTCAGCCCGTGCAGCTTGGCAGTCTGGGGCCATGAAAAACATCGTGAACATCAAGGACGCCCCCGAAACCGCCTGGGAGCACGGGCCGCATTGGGGAGGTGCCGACAAGGACCTGACACCGGCCATGCAGCCGCGGCGCGGGCGGATCGGCATGGTGGCCACGCGCGTGGCACCCGGCACCTCGGCCTGCCCGTTTCACACCCACCAGCGCGAGGACGAGATTTTTTTCATCCTCTCCGGGCGCGGGATCTTCCGTTACGGCGCGGAGATTTCCGAAATCGGCCCGGGGGATGCGATCTCCTGCCCGGCGGGTTCAGGCGTGGCGCACCAGTTGGCCAACCCGTTCGATGAGGAACTCGTCTATCTTTCCATCGGCAAGGATGACGCGGACGAGGTCTGCACCTATCCGGACACGGGCAAGATCATGGTGCGCAGCCTGGGGCTGGTGGGGTCGTTGCAGGCGCGCGATTACATGGACGGCGAGCCGCCGCTGCCCAGGATTTTTGGACTTTACAAAGACAGTGTAAAATAGCGCACTTTTTTCGCGCCGCCCGGCAGCGTTGCACTGCCGGTTTCGGCAAAGCCGAGGCGCGCATGAAACGCATCCGAGGCCGGGTTTGGCGGGTCTTCGTTCACCTCGCACGCCGCAAGGCTGTGCCCGGCGGCGCGGGCTTTTTCAAACAAGGCGTTATACAGCGCCGCGCCGTGGCCACGCCCGCGCGCGGCCGGGGCGGTGAGCACGCGGTCGATATAGACAAAGCGCGGAAAGCGTTCCTTGAACCA
>Ga0335083_10007559_pt1 | contig 13408 bp, 14 predicted proteins | sample Lox_Sample_42_FD_206716 | JGI IMG/M metagenome (GOLD analysis project Ga0335083, IMG submission 206716) | Soil microbial communities from Loxahatchee National Wildlife Refuge, Florida, United States - Lox_Sample_4.2 | ecosystem: Environmental > Terrestrial > Soil > Wetlands | place: USA...
CCAGGGATCGTTATCTTCGTCACGGTGCTGTCGGTCACACTGGTGGGCGACGGGCTGAGTGATGCGCTCAATCCAAAGCTGCGGGAGCGCTGATGGCCGCGGATGCGCCTCTGCTGGATGTCGAGGGATTGCGGGTCGAGTTCCGCACTACCCGGGGTACCGCGAATGTGCTGAGCGACGTCGGCTTCTCTCTAAATCGGGGCGAGACACTCGGCATCGTCGGCGAATCCGGCTGCGGCAAGAGTATGACTGCACTTGCGGTCCTTCGCCTGATCCCTTCACCACCGGGACGAATCTCCGGCGGTCGCATCCGCTTAAGGGGCGAGGACCTGCTCCGCGCGAGCGAGGCCCGCATGCGTGAGGTCCGCGGCAACGAGATCTCGATGATCTTCCAGGAACCGATGACCTCCCTCAATCCGGTGTTCACGGTCGGAGACCAGATCAGTGAGTCACTGCGCTTGCACGGAGGCCTGCGCGGCGCCCGAGCGCGCGCCCGCGTGCTCGACATGCTGCGCGCCGTCGGCATCCCTGCGGCCGAGCGGCGCATTGATCAGTACCCGCACCAGATGTCGGGTGGTATGCGGCAGCGCGTAATGATTGCGATGGCGCTTGCGTGCCGCCCTGCGGTGCTGATCGCCGACGAGCCGACAACCGCACTCGACGTGACGGTGCAGGCGCAGATCTTCGACCTGCTACGCGAGCTGCAGGCGAGCCAGGGCACGGCCATCGTCCTCATTACGCACGACATGGGGGCAATTTCTGAGATGGCGGACCGCGTCGTCGTGATGTACGGCGGCCGTGTGGTCGAGGAAGGCAGCGCCGAGGCGATTTTGGCGCGCCCCGGGCACCCCTACACTCAAGGACTCATTGCCTGCTTGCCGGCGCTCGGGGGCGACGTGCCGGAGGCGCGTACCCCACTTGCCGAGATCCCTGGCGTCGTCCCACCCCTATGGGAGTTACAGCATGGCTGTCCCTTTGCGCAGCGCTGCTCGCGCGCGCTACCGCGCTGCGCAAGCGAAATGCCGCCAGCGTTCGAGACCGCGCCGGCGCACCGAGCGGCATGCTGGCTGCACTCGGACCAGGCATGAGCCCCGAGCCCGCCCTGCTGGAGGTGCGCGGGCTCAAAGTCCATTTCCGAGGCCGGCATCGCTCGCTGCTGCGCCCACCCGAAGTGGTGCACGCGGTGGACGGTGTTGACTTTGAGATCGCGCGCGGGCGCACTTTGGCGCTCGTCGGCGAATCGGGCTCCGGCAAAACCAGCGCGGCGCTCGCCGTCATGCGGCTGGTGCCCGTCACCGCGGGCACGATTCGACTCGGCGGAGAGGTCCTCTCGGCATACGAAGGGGGCGCGCTCCGGCGCGCGCGCCGGCGCCTGCAGATCATCTTCCAGGATCCCTACTCTTCGCTCAACCCCCGCCAGCGCGCCGGCGAGATCGTGCGGGCGCCGCTTGAGCTGATGCGCATCGGTACCCGCGAGGAGCGCGAGGCGCGGGCTGCCGGGCTCTTTCGCGCCGTTGGTCTACGCCCGGAACAACGCTGGCTTTTTCCGCACCAATTCTCCGGCGGACAGCGCCAGCGCATCAACATCGCGCGTGCGCTCGCGAGCTCACCGGAACTGGTGGTATGCGACGAACCGGTCTCGGCGCTTGACGTTGCGATCCGCGCCCAAATCCTCAACCTTCTGTCGCGCTTGCAGACTGAGCTGAAGCTGACATACCTGTTCATCTCGCACGATATGGCTGTAGTTGAGCACATCTGCGACGAGGTCGCGGTGATGTACTTGGGCCAGATCGTCGAGCGCGCGCCCCGGCGGGCTTTCTTCGCGCACCCGCTTCATCCGTACAGTGTCGCGCTCATGTCGGCGGTGCCAACGGTGCGCGGCGGACGAGTTCGCGCAACGCAGCGAATCCGCCTCGTGGGCGATCCGCCGAGCCCGATCGACCTACCCGCGGGCTGTCGCTTCGCGGGAAGGTGCCCCGCCGCCACCGAGCACTGCCGCGTCGAGACGCCCTTGCTGCGCGAGGTCACGCCCGCACACTGGGTTCGCTGCCACCTCGTCTCCGGCCCGAACGATGCTCCGCTCGCCGCTACCGGGACGGTTCGTCCCCACAACGCGTCTCCCGCCTGAGGGGCCCGATCGATGCCGACCACCATTTTCCGTGCCCGCCGCATTCTCACTATGAATCCGATGCAACCCGAGGCGCGGTGCGTGGCCGTGCGAGACGGCCGCATCCTTGCGGTCGGCGACGAAGAAGAGGTGGGCGGCTGGGGAGAGAGCGCGCTTGACGAGCGCTTCGCTGACAGGGTGCTGATGCCCGGGCTGGTGGAAGGGCATTCGCACCTCATGGAAGGCTCGCTGTGGAAGTTCGCTCACGTTGGCTTCTATGACCGACGCGGCCCCGATGGACGCGTGTGGCCAGGGCTGAAGAGCTTCGACGAGGTGATCGCTCGCCTCTCCGAGTTCGAGCAAGCGATGGGCAATCCGAGCGAGCCGCTTCTCGCCTGGGGCTTTGACCCGATCTTCTTCGGCGGGGAGCGTATGACCACGCGCGAGCTGGATCGCGTCTCCGCCCGGCGCCCTATCGCAGTGCTGCACGCGAGCGCGCACCTGCTCAACGTCAACACCCCGATGCTGAAAAAAGCGGGAATTGGCCGTGACACCGAAGCCGAAGGTGTCGCGCGCTACCCCGACGGCTCTCCTTCGGGCGAGCTGCAGGAGTTTGCGGCGATGTTCCCTGTGATGCGTGCCATTGGGAACGCCTTCAAGGTCGCCGGCACCTCTGACGAGGGTTTGTGGCGCTTCGGCCGCGTGGCGCAGCTTGCCGGCGTCACTACCGCGACCGATCTCGTCAACGAGTGGACCGAGGCTGGCGTAGAGGCCATGAGCCGCATCACGGCGCACGATGATTTTCCGGTGCGGATCGTCTCTGCTTATCGCAACCTCGCATCGCTGACGGAGACTGAGCAAGGCATTCGCCGCCACCGCGAACTTCAGCGACGTTGCAACAAGAAGCTGCGCTTCAGTCTTGTTAAGCTGGTTGTCGACGGCTCCATCCAAGGCTTCACTGCGCGACTGCGGTGGCCTGGCTATTACAACGGCCGACCAAATGGAATCTGGGTGGTGCCGCCTAGCGAACTTCCCGGCATCGTGGAGCAGCTGCACGCCGCAGGAATTCAAATCCATATCCACACCAACGGCGACGAGGCGACCGAGATCGCGATCGACTCCATAGAGCGCGCGCTCGCAAAACATCCTCGTGCGGACCATCGCCACACGCTACAACACTGTCAGATGGCAGACGTTGCCCAATTCCGCCGCATGGCAACGCTAGGCATCTGTGCCAACCTCTTTGCCAATCACCTCTACTACTGGGGCGATGCGCACTATGAGCTGACGATGGGTCCTGACCGGGCCAACCGTATGGACGCCTGCGGAACCGCGCTACGTAGCGGCGTGCCCTTCGCGATTCACTCAGACGCGCCCATCACACCAATTGGGCCACTCTTTACAGCCTGGTGCGCAGCGAATCGCCGCACTGCATCTGGACGTGTGCTCGGGGCCGCCGAGCGCATCGATCTAGAGCAAGCCCTTAGGGCGATCACCCTCGGTGCGGCCTACACGCTACGCATGGACCACGAGATCGGCTCTATTGAGGTGGGAAAGCATGCCGACTTCTGCGTGCTCGAAGACGACCCGCGTGAGCTTGGCGCAGATCGCCTGAAGGACGCGCGCGTCTGGGGAACGGTACTCGGTGGGCGGGTCTTCGAGGCGCCCCGAGTCTGAACCCATGCTACTGCCACGACGAATCCCTCTCACAGTCGTCGGGGGCTTCCTCGGCGCCGGCAAAACGACGCTGCTCAATCACCTCCTCGGTGGTCTCTCTGGCATACGCGCCGCAGTCCTTGTCAATGACTTTGGGGCTGTGAACGTGGACTCAAGACTAGTCGCGGCGCACGAGGGTGAGACAATCGCGCTCACGAACGGATGTGTATGTTGCTCCATCGGTGGCGATATGACCGACGCCCTGATCCAAGTCATCGAGCGCAGGCCAACTCCAGAGTGGATCGTGATTGAGGCAAGCGGTGTCTCCGACCCGGCCCGTATCGCACAGGTAGGCCTCGCCGATCCTTCCCTCGCCCTCGACGGCGTGATCGTGCTCGCCGATGCATCAGCGCTAGCAGAGCACGCTGCAGATGCCCGACTCTCTGATACGCTGGCACGCCAGCTCGCCGCCGCAGACCTCGTTGTGCTCAACAAATGCGATCTCGCCACGGCGACGGAGAGAGGAGCCGCACATAGCATTGTCACGCGCTGCGCCGCTGATGCGCATGTGCTTGAGGCGACGCATGCCGCGCTCGCTCCGGCGCTGTTAAGTGGCGTCGCAGCCGAGCGCTTCACGGCAACGATACCAGGTCTGCATGCTGATCACGCCGGAACTTTCGACTCGATCGCCCTCGACTTCTCTGGCACATTCTCCGCCGTCCGGCTGCGCGCGCTCCTCGCGAGCATGCCGCCAGGGGTACTGCGCGCCAAGGGCGTTGTGCGGACAGACGAGTGCCCGGCCGCTGCATTGCAGTTCAGCGGTCGGCGAGGGACCTTGCACGTGCTTCCCCGCGCTGCGATCGGCGTCTCGCGCGTCGTCGCCATCGGTCTGCGCGGCGAACTCCCAACTGCTGCCCTCCGGGCGGCCGTTGCGAAGGCGTTAGTGGTGGAATGAGCAGAGCGCTCCCGCTGAGCGCACCTTCACAGACCCTCCCGCTGCGCCGCCTACCCCAAGGTGCCCATCGCTGCGCACCTTAGCGAGCCTCTCGGCTCACTGAAAGAGCTAGCAACTTGAAATCACAGTTTGGGGAAGGGTAAAGAAACTCAGTTGATCTGGTGGCCATTGCACCGGACCTGAGGTCGCATGCGGATGAAGGCGGTGGCCCAAAGCAGCACGGACCTCGGATTCGAGCCAGCTCGGCTGCTACGGAACATTTCTCGGAGCAGGCGGCCCATGGATTCAACGGAATTGGTAGTGTGCGGCAGACCCATCTGCGGGTATGCAAGATAGGCGCGGTAGTGGTGCGAGTGCTTCAAGAACTCGCGGACCGCGGTTTGGATGCGCATGGTTCCACAGTCCCCTTGAGATAGGCGTCTGAGGCGCTCGAGGACCCTGGACAACCGATCGCCAGCCGGCAGCCTAAGCGCGCTGCGTATCAGTCGGTGAATGTCCTCGCGCACGGAGCCGCCGCGAAGCGTGTAGCGCGCACCGCGGCGCTGAGCTTGCAACTTCAACAGCAAGTGGAAATGACATAGCTGCAGCACCCATCCACGTTGAGAAGCGAGCTTCTGCATTCCCGGTAGGTTATCTACGACGATCGCGCGAATGCGGCCAAGGGCCTGCGCAGGGAGCGCCGCCACGACTTTCTGCCAGCGAGTAGCCCCTTCCTTGCCTGGCAGCAGCAGGGGATCGAGGAACGTCGCGCAGTCGCCCTCGCACGGCTTAAGGGCCGTCAAGTACAGGACCCAAGGCACGCCGTCGAACTGAAACCATAGACCGTCGGCAAGGAGCACGAGCGGGCCCTGGGGAATCTTCTGAGGAGCGGGTCGAGAAACGAACCGCAGCAGGGCTTGGCGAAATCGATACCGGTACGCCGGCAGATCCACCCCCGGCCGTTTGGAGAACAGTTGTGCAAGGGTGAAGCCACCCACTAGCACGCGATGCAGCCAGGTTGCTGCTGCACGACGTGCTGGCCGTCCTCGCCTCCTCGGACGCACCGTCCACGTGTGACGGCATTGCACGCACTGACGCCGTCGCGGCCCAAAGCGCCGAACCGGAGCGCCACAACAGGGGGACTTCGCATGTTTGGACTTCATGCATGCGAATTAACCCAGCCCTCTCCGCACGCTCCGAGAGGAAAACGGCCCCCAAGGTGCCGAATTTCAACTGAATTTCTTTACCCTTCCCCAGTTTGTGACCTTGAAGCCCCAACCTCTTGTTTCTGTGGAGGGTGCCGCGTTCACCTCGGGACTCGGCGCGGTCGCGTTGCCCGGGCCGCCCACGTGCTGTAGCCTTGAAAACATGGGTGATTTCCGGGAAATCGAGTCGGCCGCAAAGCGCCTCAGCGCGGAAGAGCGGCGGCGGCTGTTGCTGTCCATCGCGGCGAGCCTACGCGAAGAGGGGTGGCCGTTGCCGGCACCTCGTACGTTCACGCCCGGGGAAGTGGCCGCCTGGATCAAGGAGGATGAGCGCGATCTCGCCGGGTACCGCGGCGGGGCGTGAACCTTTTCCTGGATTCGAGCGTGCTGCTGGCCGCGTGCGGCAGCGCAGCGGGGGGCGTCGCGGGCCGTCAAGAGATGGCGACGCGGCAGCGATGGCACCTTCTCTCAAGCGCGTATGTCACCACCGAGGTTGAAGCGAACCTGGCCGCCCTCCCTGCGGGTGCAGCGGACAGCTGGGCGCGAATCCGCGATGCCCTGCAGAAGGTTCCGGACGTGCTGAGTTTTGAATGGCCCGCGGTCTTCGCTCCCGCGCGGGATCGGCCGATTCTGTTTACTGCCTCCGCCTGGGCCGACGTGCTGCTGACGCTCGACAGACGGGATTTCGCGGGCTTGCTCGGCAGCACGTTCTACGGGCTTGCGATACTGAGGCCGGGCGAATTCCTGCAAAGAGAGCGCGCCGCGGGCAGACTTGCAGGAGAATGAGGTCCGAAGGGTCGCAGACTCGCGGACGGCACGCGGCATGCCTCGGAAGAGACTAAAGGTCTGGTACGACAAGGAAGGCGACTTCCTGGAGGTGATGTTCGAGCAGCGTCCCGGCGTGTTCCGCGAGACGGCGAACCCGCACGTCATGGAAAAGGTGGACGAGCAGGGCAACGTGCTCGGCTTCTCGATCATGCGCGTGAGCGCGCTGCGCGACGCGCCGCTCGAGGTCGCGCTGTAAATCTTCGCCACCGCCTTCACGAGAGGCAATGCTCAGCCTGACGCTGAAGAACATCCCGAGGGAGCTGCACGCCCGCCTGCGGGAGAGCGCCGAGAAGAACCGGCGCAGCCTGAACAGCGAGATCCTGGTGCGGCTGAAGGTGCAGTTCGCCGCGCCCGTGGTGGACGTCGCGGCGCAGGCGCGGCTTCTGAAGAAGTTCGTTCCCGGCCTGCCCCGGGTCGATCACGGCATCGGCGACCGCGCGAAGCGCAAAACTTGAAGTATCAGCCGCGCGCGCGCCGCTCGGCGAGCACCGCCTTCGCGATGCGGAAGCTGTCCAGCGCCGCAGGGGCGCCGCAGTAGATGGCGACGTGGAGGAAGATTTCCTTCACTTCCTTGCGGGTGATGCCGTTCCGGAGCGCCGCGCGCAGGTGCAGCTCCAGCTCGTGCGGGCGGTTGAGCGCCGAGAGCATCGCCAGGTTCATGATGGCGCGGGTCTTGAGCGGCAGCCCGCCGCGCGCCCAGCTCGCGCCCCAGCCGTGCTCGGTGACGTAGTGCTGCAGGTCCAGCGTGAAGCCGTCGGCCTCGCGGAAGGCCTTGTCTACGTAGTCCCTGCCGAGCCAGCGCCGGCGGATCCTGAGGCCGTCGCGGTATGCCTTGCTGCGTGATTTCGCCATGTGCATTTTCCTGGTGGGTTGGAAGGTTGAACGGCTAAGATTCTAGTCACCATGGAAACCAGACCTCTCGGCCGCTCAGGCCTCAAGATCGCGCCGCTGGTGCTCGGCGGCAACGTGTTCGGCTGGACGGTGGACGAGGCGACGTCCTTCAAGCTGCTCGACCGGTTCGTCGGCGCGGGGCTGAACGCGATCGACACGGCCGACGTGTACTCGCGCTGGGTGCCCGGCCACAAGGGCGGCGAGTCGGAGACGATCATCGGCAACTGGCTGAAGGCCTCGCCCGGCAGGCGCGCGAAGATCGTCCTGATCACCAAGGTGGGCGCCGCTCCGGGCGCGGACGGCAAGGGGCTGTCGCGGAAGAGCATCGAGGCGGGCGTGGAGGCGTCGCTCAAGCGGCTGCAGACCGACCGCATCGACCTGTACTTGAGCCACCGGCCCGACGCCGCTACGCCGATCGAGGAGACGCTCGGCGCCTACGACGCGCTCATCAAGGCGGGGAAGGTGAGGGCGATCGGCAGCTCCAACTACACGCCGGAGGGCTTAAGCGAAGCGCTGGAGGTGTCGGAAAAGAAGAAGCTGCCGCGCTACGAGGCGGAGCAGCCCGAGTACAACCTTGCCGAGCGCAAGAAGTTCGAGGGCCCGCTGCGGGACCTCTGCATCGCGAAGGGCGTGGGCGTGATCGTGTACTACAGCCTCGCCTCAGGGTTCCTGTCGGGCAAGTACCGCCGGAAGGAGGACCTCGAGGGCCGCGCGCGCGCCGGCGGCGCGGGCAAGTACCTCAACGAGAATGGCCTCAAGATTCTCGCGGCGCTCGACGCGGTGGCGCAGGCGCACAACGCGAAGCCGGCCGAAGTCGCGCTCGCCTGGCTGATCGCGCGCGAAGGCGTCACGGCACCGATCGCGAGCGCTACGAGCGTCGAGCAGGTGGACAGCCTCGTGCGCGCCACGCAGTTGAAGCTCACGCCGGACGAAATCCGGGCGCTGACCCAGGCGTCCGACTAAAATCCTCTAGTTGAAACAAGTCCCGCAGAAGTCCGTGCGCGCCATCGTCGCCGCAGTCCAGCTGCCGAGCGTGAGCGACGCCGAGTTCGAGGCGTCGCTCGCCGAGCTGCGCCAGCTCGCGAAGACGCTCGGCTTCGAGGTCGCGGCGACGTTCACGCAGAAGCTCGCGCACATCAACGCGGGCGCGTACTTCGGCACCGGCAAGCGCGAGGAGCTGCGCCTGCTCGCCGAGCAGGAGGGCGTGCGCGCGATCCTGCTCGACCACGAGATCTCGCCCTCGCAGTCGCACAACCTCGAGAAGGCGGTGGGCTGCGAGGTGATGGACCGCACCATGGTGATCCTGGAGATCTTCCACCGCCACGCGAGTTCCCGCTACGCGCGCGCCCAAGTCGAGATCGCGCGCCTCGGCTACATGGCGCCGCGCATGAGGGAGGCGGCGAAGCTGGCGGGGCCGAAGGACCGGGCGAGGAGCGGCACCGGCGGCCGGAGCGGCGGCGAGTCGCACGGCGAGCTCGACCGGCGCAAGATCCGCGACCGCATCGCCGAGCTGCAGCAGGAGCTCGACGGCATGGGCCTCGAGCGCCGGACGCAGCGCGCGCGGCGCGGCGAGCGCGAGGGGCTCGCGCGCGTGGCGCTGGTCGGCTACACCAACGCCGGCAAGTCCACGCTGATGCGCGCGCTGACCGGCAACGAGGCGCTGGTCGCGGACAAGCTCTTCGCCACGCTCGACACCACGGTGCGCGCGCTCCATCCCGAGAGCGTGCCCCGCGTGCTGGTGAGCGACACGGTCGGCTTCATCAAGAACCTGCCGCACGGGCTGGTGGCCTCCTTCAAGTCGACGCTCGACGAGGCGCTCGAGGCCTCCCTCCTCGCGCACGTGGTCGACGCGAGCGATCCGGGGTTCGAGCGCCAGCTCGCGGTGACGGAAGGCGTGCTCGACGAGATCGGCGCGCAGGAGGTGCCGCGGCTCCTGGTGTTCAACAAGATCGACAAGGGCGGCGACGAGGCCGCGCTGCGGGCGAAGTATCCCGGTTGCGTCGTGATGAGCGCGAAGCGGCCGGGAGACGTCGCGAAGCTGCGCGAGGCGATCGTCGCGTTCTTCCAGCAGCGCCTGGTCGAGGCCGAGCTCTACCTCCCCTGGTCGGCGCAGAAGCTGCGCGGGCGGATCTTCGCCACCTGCTCGGTGCTGGAAGAGCGCGCCGACGGCGGCGGGGCGTACCTGCGCTTTCGCGGCGAGCCCGAGGCGGTGAAGCGCCTGCGCGAGGAGCTGGCGGCCGCCTGAGGGGCGCCGCGCTGCAGGGAGCGACGGAATGCTGATCCTGCACCACGCCTGGCGCTCCTCGGCTTCGCGCCGCGTGCGGCTGTGCCTGGAGGAGAAGGGCTTGAAGTACGAGAGCCACCCGGTGGACCTCGCGAAGCTCGAGCAGCATTCGCCCGAGTACCTGAAGATCAACCCCAACGGCGTGATCCCGACCCTAGTGCACGACGGCCGCGCGCTGTACGAGTCGGGCACGATCTGCGAGTACCTGGACGAGGTCTTCCCCGAGCCGCCGCTCAGGCCCGCCGATGCATGGGGCCGCGCGGTGATGCGCAACTGGATACGCTACGCCGACGAGCGGATCATCAACCTCGTCATCTTCAACTGGCGCCACGACCTGCAGAAGGTCGCCGAGAAGTGGTCGGATGCGGAGCTGGAGGAGCGCCTGAAGAAGATCCCGAGCCGCGAGCGGCGCGAGGCTTGGCTGCGCGTGGCGCGCCGCCCATACACGGAGGAGGAGCGCGCCGAAGCCCGCGGGCGCCTGGTGCAGATGCTCGACAGGATGGAGGCGACGCTCGCCGAGTCGGCCTGGCTCGCGGGCGAGCGCTACACCGTCGCCGACATCGCGCAGGTGCCGTTCGTGAAGCGCATCGACGAGGAGATCGCGCCCGACGAGATGAAGGCCGCGAAGCATCCGCGCGTCGCCGCGTGGTGGGCCGCGATCCAGGCGCGCCCGGCCTTCGCGCGCGCAAGGATCGGGCCGTTCCTAGAGTCGTGACGCGCCGCTAGCGCGTCATCTGCTCGATCCGCTTCAGCAGCTCCTCGGGCGGCGACTGCTTCGACATCGCCGGCCGGCCGCCGACCTGGTGGCCCTTCGCCTTCAGGTCCGCGGGCGAGACCAGGTTGGTGAGGAACAGCAGCGGGATCTCGCGCAGCTCGGCGTCGTCGTAGAGCTCGCGCGAGATGTCGCCGCCGTCCATGCCCGGCATGTCGATGTCGCACAGGATCAGGCTCGGCCCGGTCTTCCTCGCCAGCTCGAGCACGTTCTCGGGCGCGTTGGTGGAGACGATGTCGTAGCCCTCGCCCAGGCTGGCGTGCAGGTAGTCGATGACGGCCTCGTCGTCGTCGACGATGAGCAGCTTGTGCTTGTCGATCATTCCCGGATCTCCACTCGGACCGCCTCGAGGTGCCGCCGCAGGCCCGCCGCCATCGCCGCGAGGCCGTCCAGCGCGCCCCCGCCGGCGCGCCGCTCGATCAGTTTGCCCTGCTCGGCGGCCCAGCGGAAGCCGTACAGCGCGAAACCGCCGGCGAGCTTGTGCGCCAGCGCCCGCGCCGCCGCGGCGTCGCCCGCGGCGAGCGCCTCCTCCAGCCGGCCGACCAGCTCGCGGCGCGACTCGAGGAAGCCGGGCAGGGCGTTGCGCAGGCGCGCGGCGACCGGCACCGGGTCGGCTGGGCCGGGCGACCCGAGCAGCTGCGCGAGCGCGCGTCGCAGCGCGTCGGGCGAGACCGGCTTCTCCAGGTAGAGGTCGAAGCCGGCCTCGCGCGCCTGCTCGCGGATCGCGGCGCCGTCGTGCGAGGACATGGCGATCATCGGGATGCGGCCGCGGCCCTCGCCGCGCTCGCGCCGGCGCCACTTCGCGGCGGCCTCGAGGCCGCCCATCACCGGCATGTCGATGTCCATGAGGATGATGCCCGGCGGCGAGGCGGCGGCGCGCTCGAGCGCCTCGAAGCCGTTGCCGGCCTCCTCGACCTTCGCCGAGGCGGGCAGCAGGCTGCGCACGTAGACGCGCGAGTAGTCGTCGTCGTCCACCAGCAGCGCCGAGATCGCCTCCGGCACGGCGCTCGCCGCCGCCGGCGCCTCGGGCCGCGGCGCCAGCCGCTCGCGCTCGGCCGCGGCGCGCTCGGCCTGCGTCGCGGCGCGCAGCGTCACGGTGAGCACGGTTCCTTCCGCGCCGGTGCGCATGGCTATGTCGCCCTGCTGGGTGCGCGCCATCAGGCGCGCCGAGTAGGTGCCGAGGCCGGTGCCTCCCGACTTGCCCGCAGTGGCGTACTTCTGGAAGAAGCGGGCGCGCATCGCCTCCGGCACCGCGCCGGCGTTGCGGATCTCGACGCGCAGCGTGCCGTCGCCCGCGTCCCCCAGCGCGATGCCGACCGCGCCGCCCTCGGGCGAGGCCTCGATCGCGTTCTTCACCAGGTTCGCGAGCATCGAGTAGCACAGCAGCTCCTCGCCGCGCGCCGCGAAGCCCGGCCCCTCGATCGCCACCGCCACGCGCCGCGCGCTGGAGTGCGGCGAGAGGTCGCGCGCGATCCGCTCCAGCAGCGGGCGCAGCTCGACCGCCTTCGGGCTGAACGGATAGCTGCCCTGCTCCATGCGGAACATGTCGAGCGACAGGTTCACCATGTTGAGCAGCCGGTAGCCCGCCTGCTCGACGAACGCAAGCAGCTGCTCGTCCTCCTTCGCTAGGCGGCCGCCGTCGCGCAGCAGCCGCGGGATGCCGATGATGCTGTTGAGCGGTGTCTTCAGGTCGTGGCGGCTGATGCGGTCCACTTCCTCGCGCAGCCGCACGCTCTCGGCGAGCGCGAGGTTCATCTCGCGCAGCGGCGTGATGTCGATGTAGGAGGTTAGGAAGCGCTCGGTGCGGCCGTCGGGCCCGACCTGCGCGATGCCCTCGCCGCGCACCCAGACGTAGCTGCCGTCCGCCTTGCGCAGGCGGTACTCGAGCGGCCCGTGCATGCGGTCGCCGCCCGCCGCGCCCTTGCGCAGCATGTCGCGGAAGGCGTCGCGCATCGGCTCGCGGTCCTCGGGATGCATCATGTCGAACAGCGACGGCCACTGCGCGGTGTCGGCGTCCGGCGGGTAGCCGAGCATCTCCTTGAAGCGCGCCGAGTACTCGCGCGTGTCGGCGGCTGCGTCCCAATCCATGAAGCCGGCCTTGGTGGCGCGCACCAGCAGCGCCAGCCGCTCGCGCTCGCGCGCCAGCGCCTCCTGGTGCTCGTGGCGCTCGCTGACGTCGGTGACGGCGGCGATCCAGCGCGCCACGAAGCCCCGCTCGTCGCGCACCGCGACGCCGCTCACCTGCACCCAGACGTAGCCGCCGTCGGCGCGCAGCAGCCGGTACTCCTCGGGCGCGTAGTACTCGCCGCGGCCCTCGTCGCTCTTGCCGAGGATGAAGGCGCGCCAGCGCCGCGTCACGCGCTCGCGGTCCTCGGGGTGGATCAGCACCTGGAAGTAGTCCGGCCAGCCCGAGGTGTCGGCGTCCGCCGGGTGGCCGAGGATCTCGCGGAAGATCGGCGAATAGTAGGTGGCGTGCGTGCGGCCGTCCCAGTCGACCACGCCGACGCGCCCGCCGCGCACCACCAGGTCGAGGCGGCGCTGCTCGGTGGCGAGCGCCTCCTCGATCGCGCGCCGCTCGGTCATGTCGAGGCCCGCCGAGAGCACGCCCATCGGCCTGCCGTCGGCGCCGGCGAGCACGCGCCGCGTGATCAGGTACCAGCGCCCGAGGCGCAGGGTCTCCTGCGGCTCGCTGATGTGGTCGGGGCCGAGGGCGAGCATCTCGCGGTCGAGC
>Ga0335083_10007560_pt1 | contig 13407 bp, 8 predicted proteins | sample Lox_Sample_42_FD_206716 | JGI IMG/M metagenome (GOLD analysis project Ga0335083, IMG submission 206716) | Soil microbial communities from Loxahatchee National Wildlife Refuge, Florida, United States - Lox_Sample_4.2 | ecosystem: Environmental > Terrestrial > Soil > Wetlands | place: USA: Florida...
ACGGGGGAAGTCCACTTCGATGTAGTTCCCCAGCTCGTCCTTAGCGGAAGCGGCCGCTCGTTTGCAGAGGCGCGGCGAACGGAGCGATGAGCTAACACTGCGGTCCGCGCCGGTCGACTTCCGCTCCGCCTTTGGAATGAGCAACCACGCGGGCGCGACCGAGGACCACTTGTGGAAATCGTCCCAAGCGAGAGCGAGGACCTTCACGGCCGCCTTCGTAGACGACCGACAGTGTCGGTGCGATACGGCACGATCGCTGCCCACTGCCGGTCTCGCACGCGGAGCGGGAGTGCCGCATCGCGCTTCGACATCAGTTGTGGAAATCGTCCTGAGCGGCAATCGTGACTCAGACGCCCGGTCTGCCATAGCGAAGCAGGACTCTCTGACACGCAGACGCGGCGTACCGCTGGCTCACCAACCCAGCGTGAGGAGCCCGAAGTGGCGCGCGTTCGTGTTCGGGTAGCCGGGGCTCATCGCGAAAGTCATCTAACACCTCATTTGAGACATCGCCGTCCGCCTACGAGCAAACGCGGATGTGAACAGCCGCTGGTTCGGTGATGGATCGGCTACTGCGACCCGTGGTGGTCTGGCTCTACTTAACGGGCTTTCCGCGCGACTTCGGTTTTCGGTCGCAGCGGGACGAGGCTTGTGGGGAGAAGAAGACAAGGCACGCAGGGCGGCAGCAGCGAGCCGCGCGCGGGCTCACGGAGATACTGCCGGGCAGCCGACGTCGCCGGCGTCGATCGTCGCGACGAGGATCTGCCTGCCGTGTCCGGGTACTCCCGAGGCGTAGCCATTGATTAGTCCGCTGCGACCACCACGGCCCGTGACCCGCCCTGGGCCGTGGTGGTCGCGAATGACCGGCCATGAAGCTGTTGCCCGCGCGCCAGCGTGTCGCCCACGCGTAGCCCGCGAGCGGTGGCGAGCACCCAGCCGCCGGGCGGGTTGCGGGGTGGCGAGATCGTGTTGAGGGCGCCGAATTGGTAGCCGGCGAAGGCCGAGCGGGCGAAGTAAACGGTCAGCGCAGGCTCCCCCGATGCCGTCCACTGGTCAAGCCACGTGATCTCGTGGTTAACGCGACAGCTGCCGCCGCGCGTGTACGCGCCGCCGCGCTGTTCGAGGAGCGAATCGATCGCCACGCGCACGTCGGCCGGCGAGGCGCCAAAGCGAACGCTGCCGATGCCGCTGACGTAGAGAACGTCCAGCACCACCTTGTGGATGCTGGGGACGGCTCGTGGGTTGTGGCTGGCCGTTGGGCCGCCGGCGCGACAGCGGGGATTGAGCGGTGCGCGCACGAGCTCCGCTCGAACCGGGCTGGAGGCACCGGTGATGTAGTAGATGCTCGTCGGGTCGACGGCCAGCAGCGATCCCTGCGGCGGCAGCTCAAGCGTGGCGCGTCGCTGGCCGCTGACAGGATCTCCGCAGTAGTTGCGCCGTGCGCCACCCAGGGGCTGTGTGACCCACAGGACGCCGGCGATGAGCCGGGCCGCGATCCCGTTCGTGCCGTCAATCCGCGGCGGCCCGGATTCCCCAGGGTGGGGCTGTGCGCCGGGGAATGCCGTCGGCCGCAAGGTGACCAGGCCCAGCCGCTCGACCGCGCCCATCATCCCGCCCCCCTCGCTGATCCATACCCCGCCGGCAGAGATCCCGCCGATGTAGGGCTTAGTCACGCCCTCGAAGACCGGCGATTGTGCGATCAGCGCGCCGGTGACCGAGTCGCGGCGCTGTACGCGCGCGCGCTCGTGTCCCTCGCTCACGATCAGCACGCGCCCGGCCGGGTCCGCGGCGACGTCGATCCCCTGAGCACCCGGAACCGGTACCGCCGCCGTGACCTCGCTGGTTGCTGGCAAGACGCGGTCGAGCCGGTCGGAATTCCCTACCCACAACCAGCCACCGGCGAGCGCCATCGTGCCGACAATCCCGTCGTTCTGGCCCGAACCCGGCAGGAGCTTCCTCGATCGAACTGCGAGCGAGTCCGGGTCAAGTCGCCAAAGCCACGACGTCAGCCCCCGCGTGGTCGTAACCCATAGCGCGTCGACGGCGAGGACAGCCTGATCGAACGCGCTGCCGAGGCGGCGGACGGCTCGGACGCCGCCGGTGACGGGATCGACCCGGATTAGCTCGCTGAGAGCCATATCTCCCAGCGGTGTCACCTGCTCCGCGATATACAGCGAACCACCTGCCGCATATCCCCGCGGGTTCTCCAAGCCTCGAAGCAGAATCCGGCTCGCGCCGAACGACTCTGAGGCCGACGCCGTCCGCGAGGCACCGCTGCTCGGAGCTGGAGTGCGTAACGCACGCGAAGAACCACAGCCGGCCAGCACGATCAGACCTAGCAGCAGAGCAGCCCGCACAATTCGCGTCCCAGCGGGCCCGTGGAAGATCCGAAGCATCACCGGACTATTGCCTGATCGCACTCGCGGGTGACGAGGCATGCCCCGGCGACCGTCACGACGCGTTGATAGTTGAGAGGCTGTCGCACGCTGGGCCGGACGGCCGATTCTGCCAAAGCGAACGTCCGTGGAGCGATCCCTGCTGTGACGCCCGCATCACCTCAGGGTCGCGGCGACCGTCAAGGCGGTGATCGAGCTCACCAATTCAGGCCACGCCGGCGGCGCGGAGCTGGTGGCCGCCTTTGTCCGGCAGCGGTCGTGTTGTGCGGCGCCCAGAGCATCCACGTCGTCGCTCGTTTGGTCCCCGAGCAGCGCGGTGGGCGACCTGCCCGCAGCGCGCGATCAAGATCTCGAGCCCGAGGTGGACTCCTGCTGTGAGAGCTCGAACCAGAATCGGCTGGCCCATCCACGAGCCAGCTTGTAGCTCTTGCTGGTCATCCCCAAGCGAGGGCGTCGACAGCGATGATGACGTCATGCCAGGCGCCAGCTTCGCCGGCTAACCGACAGTCGCGGTCAAGCTGGGGTGGACCAGCGAGTCGTTTAGCGCCGGCTCTGCCTCTGGCGAATCGGCCCACGCAAGCAGGCCTCCGATTGCGAGGAGCGGACGAGCTCATTGGCCTTTAGCGGCGCACGCCCATACCCGTCCCGGACATCAATCAGCTCGCGGTGTACCACGCGGTGATACGCGTCACGCATGATCAACTCGCTCGGTCGTCGGTCCGCCGCGCACCGATATGCCACACGGCTCGCCTCCTCCAACGTCTCGCACATCACCCGCTCGCCTCGGTCAGGCAGCGCAACCTCCCATACCCCACGCATGCTGATGTCCACACGGACCGTCGTCACATTCATCGACTCACCTCCCGGTGCGTTTGGGCGAGCAGGCGCCGTGCCGGGTTGCCAGACTGCCGGGTTTGCCCGCCGACGGACGGCGCGGCGCCCGCCGTCCGGCTGGCGCCTCGAGGGGCCCAGCGGACAAGCGGATCCTGATTCGACCGAGCACTTCACAACCTCTCCCGAACGCCGGCTGGTCAACGCCGCAGCGCCCGTCAGCTACCTAACCGCGCCGCCCGCCGCAACGGCGCACGATTCCGAACGTAGCGCCGCCGACCAGAGGCGCATCCGTAATTTCCTCGGTCCTTTTTACGGCTCGATGGGATCGTCACCGCTCCGGTTTCGCAAAGGCGGCGGAACAGACGGCGCAGGGTGTCTTCTCGAACATGGGAGCGAAGAATGGATCGATCGAGACGTGTTCGTTCGCAGATTGGATAGCGGCCGTCGGCGATGCCGACGCTTGCCGCCGTCGCCGCCGCTCTACGCGAGCGACACGGTCACGAGCGCACCTCGATCGGCCGTGACCGGAGCGTCGCGTCGGCAATCCGTCGTAGCGGCTCATTGACACGCCGTTCGACCGACCGCGGGATGGAATCGCGGTTGGAATCGCAGGTGACCGCGATTATCTTGGTGAGCGTTCACATCGGGTTCGAATCGGAGTAATCGTCCCCGCGAAGGCGGTGGTTTCCGCATCTGCCATTCGCCCGCTGTTAGGATCGTCCATCTGTCGACCCCGCCAGCCGGTGAGGCTGCGTCCTCGGACCCGTCATGTGCGAGATTCAGATCGACCCTCGACCGTGCCGGCGGGAGTCCCATCACCTACCGGCAGAGCAACGATGAGCGAGCACCGATATTGGCGTCGCCGCGCGGTCGAGCGCGTCATCGATCAGCTCCGGCGCGGCACTTCGCCTCCGCGGATGGACTCGGACCTCCGCGGCGTTCCCGGCTTGAGTGAGGACCAGCCGGCCGCGCCGGGGTGGCGGTTGATGCGGGGCGAGCAGCAGCGCCGCGCGCCAAGCTCAGCTTCATCGGGGCGCAAGCCAGAGGCTCGTGCGACCGACGCCCCTCTCGGTCATCGCAGCCCGGGAGAGGAGCCTGTGAGCAGGGCCCTCAAGCTAGCTCACACGGAAACTCAGATGGACGTCGCCGTGCTCGGCGAGGTGTGTGACGGGCGCGAAGTCGTGCGCTGTGTGGCGGGTGACGGCGACTCGTTCGGACTGAGTCCCGGCTCGTCGATGCCGATCGAGGACACCTATTGTCACCGCCTGCTCACGGGGAGACTCTCGAATGTGGTGCCAGATGCCCAGGCCAACGAGCAGGTAAGGAATCTCGAGATCACGCGCGCTGCCCGCGTCGGCGCTTATATCGGCGTGCCGCTGACCGGGCTCGATGCCCGCCTCTACGTGCTCTGTTGTCTGGCACACGAGCAGCGGCCGAAATTGGGCCAGCGAGACGTGGTGTTCCTGCGCGGTCTCGGACAGGCGATCCTCGCCGCCCTCTCGTAACGCCAGACGCGGCAGGCAAGGCCGCTCGCTGCGACGACACTCAGGCAGCGTGCCGAGCGCGGCCGTCTCTGACTACATCGCCCGGCAGTCGGCAGCGGAAGCGCCCTCCGCTCGTTTGAGCACCAGACTCGCCTGACGCTTGCAGCCACTGCGCCAGCCAGCAAATGGGTCGCGCAGCTGTCCAAGGAACGCGGACGTGTTGATCATCCCTGCTGAGTTGCGACTTGGACGAGATGGCGCAGTCGTCCCAAGCCGATCGATGCCAAACCTGTGCCTATCCACGGGCGCCGCGCAGCCAACAATTGTGCAGCCTGCCGGAGCTTAAACAGCGGGCCGTCTCAGAGTATGCGGCCGCCGCGATCAACGCAATCGCTGTCGCCGACTGGGCGCCCTGCCCCGCGGTATCGCAATGGCGAACAACAGACTCGCGCATCACATGCGGACGGCAGACGCCGGGATGCGGGTCGATTTCGAGAGTCCCGGGGGGCAATCCCCACCCGGACATTTCCTTCAGTGCTCGTGCGCGGAGCCGGTCGGATCGTAGTGTCGTGAGAGCGCCGTCCCCACGTTGGCGAACGTGAGTGAGAGAGGCGTGCGCGAGGCGCGGATTAGTTCCTCATAACGCACGCCGCTGCGATCAGGCGCCGCTCATCTATCCACCCGGCCATGTCCAGCACCTCGTCAAGGTGCTCAGGCTCGCCCGCGTCCATTGCGGCCCTGATTCGCCTCGCCATCCTCCTGTCGAACGCCGCGGACTCCGCAGCGGCGTCGCCCAGCGCGCACGTCAGCTGCGCGAGCATGCTCACGATCACGATTCTGTTCTCCCCTTCGGTCCCGGCGCTTCCCCAGCGCCCCGTGTCATCCTCGATCTAACCACGGCGTGGGCGCCTTGTACAGCGCGCGTTCTCACCAAAGTGCGAGCGAAACCAAGGTCGCGATCCGGCTCGATCGCGGCGTTGAAGCAGCTTTCGTGCCTTTAGTTGACGAATGGGTCGCCAAATCTGCGCCAGCGGGCTGGTCAGGTGCTCGGCCTGGCTTTCGCGGTCTCCGAGGGGCGAGAGGAGCAGTTCGGCACTGGCGCTGCGGGCGCACACATGCGGACGATTGTCGGCGCCCGGGGGCAGCCGTCCCGGGCGGACCAGGACGATCGGAATCATCCAAGCGATGGCGACCCGCCGCGACCGAAGTACGGCGGGGCGCGTCTAGCACGACAGGTGAATGTTTGATCGACACGAAGGCTGGGCGCATCGGCAGTGAACGCTGTGGCTGTCGGCCACGTGAACGAGCGCGACGCGCCAGCTCAGTGCGCGGGGCAAGCCCGGGGCGAGATGAACAGCTCTGTTGGCAGCTCTCGTAAGCCGAGGTAAGTCATGCCATGCCCACACTCGAACCGGCAACTACGCCATTGACTCTCAGCCGCTAACGGGCAACTTGCCTGGCTATTGCAGCCCGTGACGGGTCCGCTCCCGTTCCTCAGCATGATCGGCTCGCGACGCAGTCCGGTTCGTACTGACGTCGAAACGTTGAGCTTCGGCGCTACGCAGGTCACTGGCTTTTGTGGCTGGCTACAACCGCGATGGCGTCAGCTCGCCGGAGGCCGGCATCCGTAGTCACCCGATATCTCGTGTGGTTTTCACAGGATGCAGTGTGTCTCTCCACCAGCTATAGCTGCATTAAGACCTCCGTTGAGTCGCGGACGACGCGTCCGATAGGGATCAACCCGAGATAGTAGCTTTCGATACGAGGAGGTTGGTCATATGGTGGCCGAAATCCTAGCCATCGTCGTAGTGATGGCGTTGTGCTGGTTGTTCGTCCACGAGGTCGGCAGTCCCTACCACCGATGAAGTCACCGCCACCTGTAGTCGGTCGTAAGTTGATTTCGTGACTGACCGGTACGGTAACGCCCGGTCGATACCCTCTCGGCCTGCGTGCCTTCGACTGCTCGTAGCTCGCGACCGGGAGTGCGCTTTCTCCGCGCGAGTTACGAGCCAACTGGGCATGACCTTCATTCGGGCCGGGCTCGGCGGCCCATAATCCTCACACCGGTTGAATCGATCCGGTCCGGGTCTGCGAGCCGCCCCAACGATACGGTCACGGCGTCGACGCCGCGAAGACCAGAATCACGACAGTCCGCGCACCGGGACAACATGACGCCCCTAGAGCTTCGGCAGAGATCATCCGGATTCGGCTCGACTCGGGTTGCGGCAAACGACCGGATTCGGCCACAGGCGGCCGCTGCAGCGCCAGAGCCGGACGACTCCTTGTGCTCGGAGCGCCGCGGGTCGCGCCACTCCCTTGGCGCCATTCCGCGTCCTGGCCAAGGGCGACCTCGACGCCGACGCGGCGCTCGCTTCCGGGGTCCGCTGCCCGCCGCCGCCGAGGTCGCTGACGCCGCCCCGGCGACTGCTCTCAAAACCAGAGCGGTCGTGCTGCGCGAGGGTGCGGCGCTGCCGAGAATGTCCGGACTCAGCAGTCCGGGCCGTGCCCGCGAGGCTGCTGCTCTTGTGCTTGCTACTCAGGAGTTCGTGGCTAACGGTGAAGGACGATCGTCACGTCGGCGCCGCCAGACTGCCGCGTTGCCGGGGCGGACGGGCGTGTCGTGGCCGTGTCGGTCGGCGTGGCTGGTGGCGTTCCAGAGCAGCAGTGTTCTATAGCCGTATAACGTCGACCGAGACCGCCGCAAGTAGTCCCTAAGCGACAGCGAGCTGCCTTCGTCGTCGCAGCGGTCCGGCAAAGCTTGTCTTCAAGGCTTGTGCGCCTCGACTCAGGGTTGGTCCCTATCCAGCGATCGCCGCCGTGCGCTCGCGGTCAATGAGCACGCGGCGTAGGATCTTCCCGGCGGGCGACTTGGGGATCTCCTCGACGATCTCGACCGCCCGCACCTTCTTATACGGCGCCACGCGCTCAGCGACGAACCGCGCCACCTCGTCGGGCGTGATCGACTGGCTCGCGACGACGAACGCTTTCGGCACCTCGCCGGCCTCCTCGTCCGGGATCGGGATCACGGCCGCATCGGTGATCGCGGGGTGCGTAAGCAGGAGTGCCTCCAGTTCCGCAGGGGCGATCTGGTAGCCCTTGTACTTGATTAGCTCCTTGATCCGATCGACGATTCGCAGCGAGCCGTTTTCCTCGATGCGGGCGATGTCGCCAGTGTGCAGCCAGCCGTCGGGACTTATCGCCAGTGCGGTCGCTTGGGGGTTGTTGAGGTAGCCCTTCATCACCTGCGGGCCGCGGATGAGTAGCTCACCCGGCTCGCCGACTGCGATGTCCTCGCCGGTCGCGACGTCAACGATCCGGCATTCGGTGTTCGGCAGTGGAGGCCCGACCTCCCCCTGCATCTGCCCGGCCAGGTCGTCAGTCACCCGGTGGGTCGTCGGGCTCGTCTCGGTCAGCCCGTACCCCTGTTGTATGCGGCATCCCAGCCGCTTGGCACATGCCTCCTCCACCTCGGCCGACAGGGGCGCAGCGCCGGAGCCGATGAACTCGAGGCTCGAGAGGTCAAACTCATCGACGAGCGGATGCTTAGCCAGCGCGAGTGATCGGCGGTACTAACACGGCACGAGTAATCCGGAAGTCCTGGATCACGCGCAGGAACTCGCGGAAGTCAAACCGCGGCATCGTCACCACTGTGTTGCCGAAGTAGATCGGTATGTTCATGCACCAGACGAGCCCATAAATGTGAAAGAACGGCAGCACGCGACGACGCGCTCATCCCGATCCTCTTCCTCCCACCGCTCGCAGGAAATGGACTGGCAGATGTTCGCGACCAGGTTTCGATGGGTAAGCATCACCCCCTTCGGCAGCCCAGTGGTACCGCTCGAATACGGGAGCGTGACGAGATCCTGGGCCGGATCGATCATGACCTCCGGCGGCTCGACGCCCGCCAGTCGCAGCGCGGCAAACGGCGTCGCGCCCTCGCCTTCGCCGTAGACGAAAATCTCCTCAACGCCAGCTCGTGCGCTCGCGGCGGTCGCCTTCTCCAGCAGCTCAGGCACGGTAACCAGCAGACGTGCGCCGGAATCGTTGAGCTGCGCCGCAAGCTCATCCACGGTGAGCAGCGGATTGGCGGTCGTGTTGACCCCACCAACCGTCGCGACTGCGTGAAAGGCGACCGCATATTCGGGGAGGTTCGGAGCGTAATGAGCGAAAACGTCTCCCTTGCCGAAGCCACGCTGTGCAAGGCCCGCGGCGACCTCCGTCACCGACTCCCGAAGCTGCGCATACATGATCGTCTGGCCGCTCGACGCATCGATGAAAGCGGGCTTGACACTGAACTCCTCGACACGCGCGAGAACATAGTCGGTGAGAGATACGGCCGGAATCTCGATATCCGGAAACGGACTGCGGATCACCACCTGGAGACCTCCTCGCTGCGACTGTCCGGGCGACTCTACGCCGATCCCGTCAATACCGGCAAGAACTTGCGAAGAAATTGCGATCGAAGTCCTCAACCCCCGCCGGTGAAGCAGACGTCCAGCCTGCCTTCCCAGTCGTCGCCAAGCGAAAGCGCCGAACGGCGCGTCCTCGCTCACGAGGGTTATCGGCCGGGCACCGGAGCTTGCTTCTGTTGTCGAGCTAACGGCGGGTTCCATGCTCAGCGACCGGCGCACCCTGCAAGAAGCATGGCCCCCAGCTTGGAGCGCTATTCAGATGCGGCGAGGCGGTCTAGAAGCTTGTCGTCAGCCGTGGCGTCGTCGGTCAGACCGCCATGAATCCCAAGACTTCGTCCGCTAACACGCTCGGCGCCGTCATCTGAGCCACGTGTGCCTGCCCGGCAAGTGTCCTCAAGCGCGCATTGGGGAGCGCGTTGCCGACTGCGGCGATCGACCCCTCGACCCAACCGGCCGGGTCGAACTCGCCCCTGAGCAATAACGTAGGCGTGTCGAGGCGCGCGAACCGGTTGGCGTTGAATCGGTATCCGGCCCCCGCGCGGAGCTCTCGCGGGACCGTGTGCGCCGCCGCTAGCTGCACCGGCCACGTAGGAAGGCTACGCAGCTGTTCGATCTGATCGCCGGACATGCCCGCGACTTCTCGCAAGGCGCTAATCAACAACCCTTCGCGGTCGTCCTTGCGCAGCATTTCCTCCAGCCGCTCGATGATCCCGGGCCTGGCGTTGCCACCGGTAGAAGGCTCGTACAGAATCAACCGCTCGACCTCGTCGGTGTCCAATGCCGCCTCCAACGCGACTAGGCCGCCCAGCGAATGACCGAACAGGCTCACGGGCGAACCGACCGAATCGACCACGGCGACGACATCCTGGGCGTCCGCCTCGACCGAGTACCGATCACTGTCACCGCTCGCTTCCCGCCCGCGCCGATCGACTGCGTAAACCGTGCAGCGCTCGATCAGGAACGGCACAACGAGCCCCCAGCTCGTGTGATCAACGAACGTGCCATGCACGAGCACCAGCGGCGGACCAGCTCCGTAAATCCAAACCGCGATCCGAGTACCGTCCCTCGACGTAACTAGGCCCGGTGAGTCGCCGTCGCCCACTGTTAGCTCCCAGGCAGACTCTAACCCGGTCGCAGCTCGATTGCCAGCGCTCCCGGCCACACGCGACGCTCAGTGCTGGACCGATCCTTCCGGAGAATGCAGCCAGCATCGACCGAACCGGCGCGGGCAACCGGCACGGAACGCCAGCCGCAGCGCCGCCAGCCTGGTCTGCCGAGTATCGCGTTCGGCGACAACGCAAGCGTCTGGCCCCGCCCGCCGGCTTCCCTCGTCCTCGCCACGGTGGAGTCGACACCTGCACTGCCGCTTAAGTCGTCGACCGGTAGTAGCTCGAAAGTCGACGGCCGTCGCGACGCCGGGCGCCGGGACAAGCGCGCCTCCCTCGGGTCCAAGGTCCGGGCTGACTTCTGCTTACAGGTGCCGTCTTCTGCTTGTTGTCACGTCACCTCGGCTAACACGTGCTGCTGCTCACGGAGGTGAAGCGGGCGTCTGCCGAACGAGGTGCCCGCGGACGATCGCGAGTGCCAAAACGCAGTCGTTGCCCGCCGCGAGGAACTCTGCTGCTTCGTCGACCTGACGTATATCGCTGACGCAACACCGCGGTCGCTGGAAGGCCACGCGCCGGCGAGCACGGCGCTGTCGCTCGACTGGGCCGAGCGGTCACACCACCGGCGCCGCTGGTGACTCGTCTGAGATCGCGTTCGCGTCGATCGCGAAGCGTGGTGGGCGAGGGACGGCCCGGCGCAACCGGCGTGCCGGAGCCCTGACGCACCGCATGGGTGAGTTCGTTGGACGGGAGCCGACTGCGCGAAGGCGCAACCGCGTTGAAGATTGGTACACGAGTGGGCGCGCGACGGGCCTCAGCGCGACCCTGGCGCGCGGGCGGTCCCGGTCGCCTCGGTCGGGCTCGCGGCGCCGGGATGCGCTCGTCAGGACGGCCGCGTTGGGCTGAGTCTCTCCTCAGTCGCGCCGGTGCTCCTCGGCGTTCGGAGCGCTCCCGCGCATCCGCGCCACGGCCGTGGACTTGCCGAGCACCTCCTCGATGTGGTGATCGAGCAGCCGATCGTCCTCCACCGGCGGTTGTTCGGACTGGCCGTCCTGCCGCGCGCGATTGTCCGGGCCTGGCTGCCTCTTCCACACCAGCTCTACCTCCTCACTTGCATTCAAGATGTTACGCCGGAGGCCGAGGTTCGAGCAAGATTCGATGGCTATGACACGCGCGGCGGCGCGTCGGCACCTTGGGGCCGGGCGCCCGTCCGCGAACTAGCCCGGTGCGGGACGCTAGCGTTACGGACGGCAGCGATCTCGTCCGGAGCCGACAACGTGCAAGACCTGATAGTCGCGGTCGACATCGGTACGACCAGCACCAAGGCGATCGTGTATGACGCCCAGGGCGCCGCTCACGGGTCGGGTGATCGGGGTTATCCGCTGCTCGAGCCGCAGCCGGGGTGGGCGGTCCAGGATCCGCTCCAGGTAACGGCGGCCGTGCTGGGGGCTGCCCGCGCATCACTTTCGGGAAGTGCAAATGTCGCCGGGCTCGCGTTCAGCAGTGCCATGCACTCGCTGGTCGGTCTCGACGATCACGACCGGCCGCTGACCGAGTTGCTCACGTGGGGCGATAATCGGGCCGCGGAGCAGGCCGAGCGGCTTCGCGCGGAGCATCCGAAGCTGCAGGCGAGCACGGGCACCCCGCTGCATTCGATGGCACCGCTGCCGAAGCTGATCTGGTTCCGGGAGAACGAGCCTGAGCTGTTTGGGCGTGTGCGAAGGTGGGTGGGAATCAAGGAGCTGATCGTTCACCGACTGACCGGGGAATGGGTCATCGATGTGTCGTGTGCGAGTGGGACCGGCCTGATGTCGCTCGATCGCCTCGATTGGGACCCGGTGGCGCTGGCCGTCGCGGGTGTCGAGCGCGACCAGCTGTCTCGGGTCGTGCCGTGCGAGGAGACGTTGAGCCTCACCTCGGGTGAGCTCGGGCTTGCGAGCGGGACGCCGTTGGTGATCGGCGGCGGGGACGGTCCGCTCGCGAACCTGGGTCTCGGAGCCGTCCGTCCCGGGGTGGCGGCTTGCTCGATCGGTACCAGCGGCGCGCTGCGCTTAACGGTCGAGCGCCCCGGGATCGACCCGGCCGGAAGGTTGTTCTGCTTCGCGCTTATGCCCGGCACATGGGTGATCGGCGGGGCGATCAACAACGGCGGGGCCGTACTCGCGTGGACCGGCAACGCTCTGGCACCGGAACTCGGCCCACACCCAGAACGCGAGCTGCTGCGGCTGGCGGCGGCGGTTCCTGCGGGAAGCGAGGGACTCATCATGCTTCCATATCTCCTGAGCGAGCGAGCGCCTCACTGGGACACCGTCGCTCGCGGTGCCTACATCGGACTGCGGCACTTCCACGGCCGCGGACACTTGGTCCGCGCCGCGATCGAAGGCGTCTGCCAGCAGCTTGCGCTCGTGCTCGCATCGATGCGCGACGCCGGCCACGAAGTCCGAGAGATCAGAGCGACCGGCGGTTTCGCGCGCAGCGACCTCTGGCGGCAAATGCTAAGCGACGTCCTCGGAACGCCGATCGGATTCCCCGCGGCCGCTCAGGGCTCCGCGCTCGGCGCTGCATTCCTGGGGATGAACGCCCTCGGGCTGGCCGACTCGCTCAGCCACGCAAGCGACCTCGTCCGGATCGCCGAGGTCCGTCACCCTGATCCAGACAACGCCTCGACGTACGCCGCCCTACTGCCGCTATTCGCCGATCTCTACGACGACCTCATGCCGGCGTTCCGGACGCTCTCACACCCCGAGCGCGAGCGCCGACGATGACCGCCCGTCGGCCGCGCCAGACGGCGGCGGTGTCGTGGTCCGCGGGACCGCGCGCGGCCTAACCGGGTGTCCAGGGACCGATGAGGCACCTGGCGGTCGAGGTTGACTCGCCGCCGCGAGCCGAACCGGACGTGACCCCTCTTGTGCGAAAGCGGCCGCGCTGAGCCGCGGCCACAGCATCCACGTCGTGACTCGTTTGGTCACAGAACAGGAGCGCGGTTAACGACCTGCCCTGCACATCCGATCAGATGCCGAGCGCGAGGGCGCGGTCCTGCTCCGCCGGGTCGAACCGGAAGCAGCCGGCGCGTGTAGCGGCCGGTTCGTCGCTGCCCCGGGTCGTCCCAAGCGAGAGCGAGGGCCTGCACGACCGCATTCGTGAACGACCGACAGTCTCGGTGCGATACGGCACGATC
>Ga0335083_10007561_pt1 | contig 13407 bp, 12 predicted proteins | sample Lox_Sample_42_FD_206716 | JGI IMG/M metagenome (GOLD analysis project Ga0335083, IMG submission 206716) | Soil microbial communities from Loxahatchee National Wildlife Refuge, Florida, United States - Lox_Sample_4.2 | ecosystem: Environmental > Terrestrial > Soil > Wetlands | place: USA...
CTTGAACTGTTGCGTGAAGCGTACCAGTTCATCGACTTTGGCGCGCGCGCGGCCGCTCGCGATGGTCTCGCGCGCAAGCGCGATGCCATCGGCGATCGAGTTCGCGACGTTCGCCGAATAGAGCGCGGTGCCCGCGTTCAGCGCCACGATCTCGCGCGCCACGCCCGCCTCGTTCGAGAGCGCGCCGAGCAGCATCGCCTTCGATTCGTCGGCGTTTTCGACCTTGAGCGTGCGGTTCGAGACCATCTGCATGCCGAAGTCTTCGGGGTGGATCTCGTACTCGCGAATTTCGCCGTCCTTCAGTTCGCCCACGAGCGTGGCCGCACCGAGCGAGACTTCGTCCATGCCGTCCTTGCCGTACACCACGCACACGTGCTTTGCGCCGAGGCGCTGCATCACTCGCACCTGAATGCCGACGAGGTCTGCATGGAACACGCCCATCAACTGGTTGGGCGCACCGGCCGGATTCGTGAGCGGCCCGAGGATGTTGAAGATCGTGCGCACGCCGAGTTCGCGGCGCACCGCGGCGATGTTCTTCATCGCCGGATGGTGATTGGGCGCGAACATGAAGCCCATGCCCGTTTCGGCGATCGACGCGGCCACCTGGTCCGGCTGCAGGTCGATGTTCACGCCGAGCGCTTCGAGCACATCGGCGCTGCCCGACTTGCTCGACACGCCGCGGTTGCCGTGCTTTGCGACCTTCGCGCCCGCGCCGGCGACGACGAACATCGAAGCCGTGGAAATATTGAAGGTGTGCGAACCATCGCCGCCGGTGCCGACGATGTCGATGAAGTTCGAGTTGTCTTTCACCTCAACGTGATTCGCGAATTCGCGCATCACGGTTGCGGCGGCGGTGATCTCGCCGATGGTTTCCTTCTTCACGCGCAGGCCGGTGATGATGGCGGCCGAGAGCACGGGCGAAAGCTCCCCGCGCATGATCAGGCGCATGAGGTGGAGCATCTCGTCGTGAAAGATCTCGCGGTGTTCGATCGTGCGTTGCAGCGCTTCTTGCGGGGTAATCATGATGTCGCCTCCGTTCTTTTTACGCGCCGCGCGACGTGGTGGCCGCCTTCGTCTGCTTCAGGAAATTCTCGAAGAGCGCGTGGCCGTGCTCCGAGAGAATCGATTCCGGATGGAACTGCACGCCTTCCACCGCGAGTTCGCGATGACGCACGCCCATGATTTCCCCGTCTTCGGTCCACGCCGAAACTTCGAGGCAGTCGGGCAGCGACTCGCGCTCGATGGCGAGCGAGTGATAGCGCGTGACGTTGAAGTGCTTCGGCAGATCGGCGAACACGCCTTTGCAGTCGGTTTCGATCTGGCTCACCTTGCCGTGCATGATGGTTTTCGCGCGCACCACGCGGCCGCCGAACGCCTCGCCGATGGCCTGATGGCCGAGACACACGCCGAGAATCGGAATCTGGCCGGAAAATTCACGCAGCACCGCGAGCGTGATGCCCGCGTGCTGCGGGTTGCTCGGTCCCGGCGAGAGGCAGATGCGCTCGGGGTTGAGCTTGCGGATCTCGTCGATGGTGATTTCGTCGTTGCGATACGTGTGGACGTCTTCGCCGAGCTCGCCGAAGTACTGGACGATGTTGTAGGTAAACGAATCGTAGTTGTCGATCATGAGCAACATGGTCTTGTCTCCGCTCAGAAGTCGCTGTCGAGGCCGTCCTGCACCTGCTCGGCGGCGCGCAGCACGGCGCGCGCCTTGTTCTCGGTTTCCTGCCATTCGGACTCGGGCACCGAATCCGCGACGACACCCGCCGCGGCCTGCACGTACAGATTGCCGTTGTGGATGAGGCCGGTGCGGATCGCGATCGCGAGGTCCATCTCGCCGTTGAACGAGAGATAACCGACCGCGCCGCCATAGAGGCCGCGCTTCACGGGTTCGAGCTCGTCGATGAGCTCCATCGCGCGCACCTTCGGCGCACCCGAGAGCGTGCCGGCCGGGAACGTGGCGCGCAGCACGTCGAAGTTGTTCATGCCGGGCTTGAGCTTGCCTTCCACCGAGCTCACGATGTGCTGCACGTGCGAGTACTTCTCGATCACCATCTTGTCGGTCACGGACACCGAGCCGATCTCGGCGATGCGGCCCACGTCGTTGCGCGCGAGGTCGATCAGCATGACGTGCTCGGCGATCTCCTTCGGATCGTTGAGCAGTTCGGTCGCGAGTTCGGCGTCGCGTTCGGGCGTATTGCCGCGCGGGCGCGTACCCGCGAGCGGGCGGATCGTCACGATGCGGTCCTCGCCGCGCTTTTCCTGGCGCACCAGAATCTCAGGCGACGCGCCCACCACGTGGAATTCGCCGAAGTTGTAGTAGTACATGTACGGCGACGGGTTCAGCGAGCGCAGCGCGCGGTACAGCGAAAGCGGATTGTCGCGATACGGCTTGATGAGGCGCTGGCCGACCTGCACCTGCATCAGCTCGCCCGCGGCGATGTATTCCTTCGCCTTGCGCACGGCGGCGAGGTAATCGTCCTTCTTGAACTCGCGGAACGTCTCGGTGCGCACGCTCGCCGAGGTGACGGGCGGCTGCACCGTCGTGCGCAGGCGTTGCTTCAATTCACGCAGGCGGTGTTTGGCCTTCGTGTAGGCCTCGGGCGTTTGCGGATCGGCGTAGACGATCAGGTAGAGCTTGCCGGCGAGATTGTCGATCACGGCGACTTCCTCGGTCAGCAGCAGCTGGATGTCGGGCAGACCGAGGTCGTCGGGCGGGCAGGTGTCGGCGAGCTTCTTCTCGATGTAGCGCACGGCGTCGTAGCCGAAGTAGCCTGCGAGACCGCCGCAAAAGCGCGGCAGGCCCGGGCGCTGCGCGACCTTGAAGCGCGCCTGGTACTGCGCGATGAATTCGAGCGGGTCGCCGTCATGCGTCTCGATCACCTGGCCGTCGCGCACGACTTCCGATACGCCATTGCGCGTGCGCAGCAGCGAACGCGCGGGCAAGCCGATGAACGAGTAGCGCCCAAACCGTTCGCCGCCGACGACGGATTCGAGCAGGAACGAGTTGGCCCCGCCGCGCTCGGGCTGCGCGAGCTTAAGGTACAGCGAGAGCGGCGTTTCGAGATCGGCGAGCGCCTCGGCGATCAGCGGGATGCGGTTGTAGCCCTCGTTGGCGAGGGACTGGAATTCGAGTTCGGTCATGTTCCGATCCTGTTCGTGCTGCCGGTCGCGGCGTCGGGTGCGGGCCCAGTGCGGCTCAAAAAAGGGCGCGCGATGAGCGCGATGGCTTCTGTTTTGAGTGCTTGATGGCCGCTGGCGCTCGCTCGTGCGGCCCGAAATCGCGCAAGTGCCGAAGCGCTTGCCGGGCCGTCGTGCGGTGGATCGACGGAAGGTGAGGCGTAGCTGCTCGCGCCCCGCATGCATCGCCGGAAACGACGAAACACAGCAAGGGAGCACGAAAGCCAACGGCCAGACGAACCGACGGGTTACCGCAACAGTTTAGTGTCGAGACACGCGCGAGTGCGCAGCGAAGTAAAAAACGGGGCTGAAGAAGGGCTTGCGCGCGACTTCAGCGAACCTCGGGAGAGGTTAGCGCGACCAGCGACGCCAGGGCCAGGCTCCCCGGTCGATGCTGCTCAGACTCCGTTTTTTATTCAGAAACATGAGGAAAGTTGACGTTCAGTTGAGAACTTAAGTCAGATCATTGTGTGCTACGAGCGCCTTGGCGGCGTCGAGTAGCGTGGCAACTATACCATCCGACTGAATTTTTTGTACAGGCTGGCCGTGGTTGTAGCCGTAGGGCACGGTCAGCGTGGCCATGCCCGCCGCGCGGCCCGCGATCGCGTCGTTCTCCGAATCGCCGATCGCCACCGTTGCCTCGGGCTTCACGCCCAGGCGCTCGCACGCGGTGAGCATCGGCAGCGGATCGGGCTTTTTCTTCGGCAGGCTGTCGCCGCCGATCACGACTTCGAAGTAGTGTGCGAGACCGTATTGCTGCAGCAGCTCCACGGCGAAGCGGTACGGCTTGTTGGTCACGCACGCGAGCTTGATGCCTGCGCCGCGCATCGCTGCAAGACCCGCTTCCACTTCCGGATAAAGATGCGTGTGACGGCCGTTGATCTTCGCGTACTCGTCCTGGTAGAGCGCCAGCGCCTCGTCGAAGCGCGACTGGGCGTCATCGGCGGCAAAGCGCGGCGCGAGCACGCTGCGGATCAGGTGCTCGGAGCCCTTGCCGACATAGTCCATGACTTCTTCGCGCGTGGTTTCCTCGGCGTCGAGCTGCGCGAGCATGCCGTTCAGGCCGGCGGCGAAGTCGTCGGCGGTGTCGACCATCGTGCCGTCGAGGTCGATCAGCGCCGCTTCGATGCGCGGCGCGTTGAGCTTGAGCGCTGTGGTGCTCATCGTGCGTTGGCCACCGTCGCGAGCTGCGCGCGCATCTCGTCGATCACGGCCTTGTAGTCTGGCTTGCCGAAGATCGCCGAGCCGGCCACGAAGGTGTCCGCACCGGCCGCCGCGATCTCGGCGATGTTGTCGACCTTCACGCCGCCGTCCACTTCCAGATGGATTTCGCGCCCCGTGCGCGCGGTATAGGCGTCGATCTTCGCGCGCGCCTCGCGCAGCTTGTTGAGCGCCTCGGGAATGAACGACTGGCCGCCGAAGCCCGGATTCACCGACATGATGAGGACGAGGTCGAGCTTGTCCATCACGTGGTCGAGGTAGTTGAGCGGCGTGGCCGGGTTGAACACGAGGCCAGCCTTGCAGCCGTGGTCGCGGATCAGCGAGAGCGTGCGGTCGATGTGGTCCGAGCCCTCCGGGTGGAAGCTGATGAGGTTCGCGCCGGCCTTGGCGAAGTCGGGCACGATGCGGTCGACCGGGCGCACCATCAGATGCACGTCGATGGGCACGTTCACGTGCGGGCGGATCGCCTCGCACACCAGCGGCCCGATGGTGAGGTTCGGCACGTAATGGTTGTCCATCACGTCGAAGTGGATCCAGTCGGCGCCGGCCGCGACTACGTTGCGGACTTCCTCGCCAAGACGCGAAAAGTCGGCGGAGAGAATGCTGGGGGCGATGCGGAATTGCGTCATGGCGGCAATCGGAAAACTGTCGGAAAAACCGTATTTTACCGTTACTGGGGCGGGGCGCCGGACGCGCGGCGCGTGCAGCACACGCGCTGGCCGTTCGGCCAGTTGTGGCAGGCGCCGCGGGCCGTGCCGGGTTGCGGGTGCCCGTCGCATCAAGCAGAATGCCAATCCATGTGCCGCGCATTGCGGCGTATTCGCGGGCGCCTTGCTGTGCGGGCGTTTCAGTAATCCGACTCAGCTGCCGTTCCCGGGCGATTGGAACAAGGATGAACCAGTACGAATTCAGCGTGACGTCGCAGGTGCGCTACCTGGCCGAGGAATCGGACCCGGAGCGCCGGCAATATGCCTTCGCGTATACACTGACCATCCGCAATACCGGCCAGGTGAGTGCGCAGCTGATCGCGCGCCACTGGGTCATCACCGACAGCGAAAATCACGTGCAGGAAGTGAAGGGGCTCGGCGTGGTCGGCCACCAGCCGCTTCTGAAGCCCGGCGAGCAGTTCGAGTACACGAGCTGGGCCGTGATCGCGACGCCCGTGGGCACCATGCGGGGCGAATACTTCTGCGTGGCGGAAGACGCCGAGCGCTTCGAGGCCCCCGTTCCCGAATTCGTGCTGCGTATGCCGCGCACGTTGCATTGAACCGTCGCGCGAATTTGGGGTCTGCTAGTCCTGACGCCGATCGTCGTGCGGGGCTCGCTTCTTCCTGCCCGACGCGGTCCACACAACGATGAAAACCAGCAGGAACAGCGCAAGGAGCGCTTCCAGACCAAATATGAGCATCGGGTATTCGTCGAGCAGATCTGACATGGCGGCATCCATCGAGAGCCAACATTGTATGCATGAATCTGGCCTCGATTCTGGCCTGGATTGCGGGCGTGATCCCGCGGTAATTCCGCAATTTACAGATTCGCGATATCGGGCTCGGGTGAGACGCCGTATCTCAGGCTCGACGCTTCGGCGCGCCAGCGGCTGGCTGGGTGGCTGGCTCGGCGCCGTTTCGCTGGCGGCCTTGCTTGCCGCGTGCGGCGGTCCCGGCTATGTGCGCAATGCGCCGCCCAAGGGCGCGCCCGCGCTGCCCTCGCAGCTCGCGGCGCAGCGCCTCACGCCCGTCGCGTGGCAGCAGGTACCTGGCTGGCAAGAGGACTCGCTGATCGGTGTGACGTCAGCGCTGCGTGCGAACTGCACGCGCCTCGCGCGCGATCCGCGCTGGCAGCGCGCCTGCGCGGCCGCATCGCAGCTCGACGATCTCGATGCCTCCAGCGCGCGCGCATTCTTCGAAACGTATTTCACGCCCTATCAGTTCGCCAACAACGACGGCACGCTCGACGGTCTCGTGACGGGCTACTACGAACCGCTGCTGCATGGTTCGCGCACGCGTCACGGCATCTACCAGACCGCGCTCTATCGCTGGCCCGCCGGCTATCGCGCTGGCGCGGCTTTGCCGCCGCGCGCGCAACTCGAGCGCGCGGGCGTCCTCAACGGCAACGAGCTCGTCTGGGTCGACGACCCGATCGAGGCGTTCTTTCTGCAGGTGCAGGGCTCGGGGCGTGTCGTGATGGAAGACGGCAGCGTCATGCGCGTGGGCTTTGGCGGCACCAACAACCAGCCATACCGGTCGATCGGCCGTTGGCTCCTCGATCACGGCGAGATTACGCCGGCTCAGGCGACCATGCAGGGCATCAAGGCATGGGCGCGCGCAAACCCGACACGCGTGGATGCGCTGCTCGACACCAATCCGCGCTTCGTGTTCTTCCGGGAGATGGCGGCGTCCGAAGGCGACGCGCAGGGCGGGGCCGATGGCCCGATCGGCGCGCTCGGCGTGCCGCTCACACCGGAGCGTTCGATTGCCGTCGATCCATCGTCGATCCCGCTCGGCACGCCGGTCTTTCTCCAGACCACCCGGCCGCTCACGAATACGCCGCTCAATCGGCTCGTGTTTGCGCAAGACACGGGCACGGCGATCAAGGGCAGCGTGCGCGCCGACTACTTCTGGGGCCTGGGCGACGACGCCGGCGATCTGGCCGGGAAGATGAAACAGGGCGGCCGTATGTGGCTGCTGTTCCCGAATTCGTGATCCTGCGTGTTGCACGTGTTACCGCCCACGTGAAGCGAAAAGAGCCGGCACATGCCGGCTCTTTGCTTGAGCACGAGGTGAGTGGCCCCGCGATTATTTCGGCCGCTTGTCGATCACGCGTTTGGCCTTGCCCACCGACCGCTCGATGCCGTTCACGTCCAGTACGTTCACCTTGCAAGTCACGCCAATCAGCGCCTTGATGTCGTAGGCGAGCGCCTTGCTCGCCGCGTCGAGCGCGCCGTAGTCGGGCGCGGTTTCGGGGCAGGGCTCGCAGTTGAGCGTCATGACATCCAGCGGACCTTCCTTCGTCAGGATGATCTGGTAGTGCGGCGCGAGCGCCGGCTGCTTGAGCAGCAGTTCCTCGATCTGCGTGGGGAAGACGTTCACGCCGCGGATGATCAGCATGTCGTCCGAGCGGCCCGTGATCTTCTCCATGCGACGCATGGTGCGTGCGGTGCCTGGCAAGAGGCGCGTGAGGTCGCGCGTGCGGTAGCGGACGATCGGCAGCGCTTCCTTCGTGAGCGAGGTGAAGACGAGTTCGCCGAATTCGCCGTCGGGCAGGACTTCGCCCGTTTCCGGGTTGATGATCTCGGGGTAGAAGTGGTCTTCCCAGATCGTCGGGCCGTCCTTCGTCTCCGCGCACTCCGAGGCCACGCCCGGGCCCATCACTTCGGAGAGGCCGTAGATGTCGACGGCCGTGATACCCATGCGCTGCTCGATGGCCGCGCGCATGTCATTGGTCCACGGCTCCGCACCGAAGATGCCGATGCGCAGCGAGCAGGTTGCCGGATCGATACCCTGGCGCTCCATTTCGTCGGCGATCGCGAGCATGTAGCTTGGCGTGACCATGATGATGTCGGGACGGAAGTCCTGGATCAGCTGGACCTGCTTCTCGGTCTGGCCGCCGCCGAACGGAATCACCGTGAGGCCCGCGCGCTCCGCGCCGTAATGCGCACCGAGGCCACCCGTGAAGAGCCCATAGCCGTAGCTCACGTGAACCTTGTCGCCGCGGCGCGCGCCCGATGCGCGCACCGAACGCGCGACGAGATTGGCCCAGGTGTCGATGTCGCGCGCCGTGTAGCCGACGACGGTCGGCTTGCCGGTCGTGCCCGACGATGCATGAATACGCGAAATCTGCTCCTGCGGCACCGCGAACATGCCGAACGGATAGTTGTCGCGCAGGTCCTTCTTCGTGGTGAACGGGAAGCGCGCGAGATCGGCAAGCGACTGCACCTGCGAAGGGTGCACGCCCGCCTCGTCGAACTTGCGGCGGTAGACCGGCGAGTTTTCGTAGGCGTGGGTCAGCGACCATTTCAGGCGCTCGAGTTGCAGCGCCGCAAGCTCGTCGCGGCTCGCGGTTTCGATAGGTTCGAGCGGCAGCGTGGTAGTCATGGGTGTCTCCTGGACCTTAAGAACTGTACTCGTGACGGGTAGGGAATCGAGCAGGGGAAACCCGGTTCACGATGCGACTGGAACGACATTGCCGCGAATCTGCGCGGACTTGCCTCGGAAAAGCGCGACGGTTTCGCCAGCCCGGTTCGTCACGCGGATGTCGTAGACACCGTTGCGTCCCGATAGCACCTGTTCGACCGCTTCGGCGGTCAACACCTCGTCGCGCAGGACCGGGCGCAGGAACTCGATCGAACAGCCGGCCGCAACGGTGTTGATGTTGTACGAGTTGCACGCGAAGGCGAAAGCGGAATCCGCGAGCGAGAAGATCATGCCGCCGTGGCAGGTCTGGTGGCCGTTCAGGAACTCGGGCCGCACGGCCATGCGAAGGCGCGCGTAGCCCGCGCGCACTTCGAGCAGTTCCATGCCGAGCGCACGGGTGCAGCCGTCGGCTTCATACATGGCTTGTGCGGTCGCGCGGGCGAGTTCATCGGGCGACATGCCGGCCTCATGTGTGAGTTGCGAGACTTGTGCGGTCATTTCAGCGGCCCTCGAAGCGCGGTGCGCGTTTTTCGATGAAGGCCTGGACACCTTCGGCGTAGTCATGCGAGGCGCCCAGCTCGCGCTGCAGGTCGCGCTCGAGATCGAGTTGCTGGTCGAGCGTGTTCGACGCCGAGGCGCGAAGTGCTTCGCGTGTCGCGACGATTGCCCGCGTGGGCTGCTGCGCGAGACGCGCGGCGAGGGCGGTGGCCGTTTGCGCGAGCTCCGCGTCGTCGGTCACCTGCCAGACGAGCCCCCAGCTTTCTGCCTTTTCCGCGCTGAGCTTGTCGCCGGTCATGGCGAGCCCGAGCGCGCGCGCCATGCCCACGCGCTTGGGCAGGAACCACGTGCCGCCCGAATCGGGCACGAGGCCGATCTTCACGAATGCCTGGATGAAGCTCGCGGAGCGTGCGGCGAGCACGAGGTCGCACGCGAGGGCGAGATTCGCGCCGGCGCCGGCCGCGGTGCCGTTGACGGCTGCGATCACGGGCATCGGCAGCGCCTGCAGGCGCTTGATCAGTGGGTTGAAATGCTCTTCGATGAGCGCGCCGAGGTCGCTCATCGCGCCCGGCGTGAAGTCGAGATCGGCGAGGTCCTGGCCTGCGCAGAAGCCGCGGCCCGCACCGGTCAGCACCAGCGCGCGGGCGCCGGCAGCGGCGACTTCGTCCAGCGCCCCGGAGAGTTCGCGGTGCATGGCGCGTGTGAAGCTATTGAGCTTGTCCGGACGGTTGAGCGTGATCGTGGCCACGCGGGTGGATGCGTCGAATTCGACGCGGATCGCATCGTAGGACATCGGTATGTCTCCTTTGTCGGCCGCACGTGGCGCTGAGCGCCTGGTGCGGCCCCATGCAAAGCTGCCGATGGGACCTGGCGCTTTAGCGCTCAGTGCCATCCCATGCAGAGCTGTCTCCTGGGACTGCCGTGCCGCCGCGCGCTTCGTGCTCCGCCCGACGGCCGGTCGATACGACGTGCGTTACGTTTCGATGCGCTCGATCGCGAGGGCGATGCCCTGGCCGACGCCGATACACATCGTGCAGAGCGCGTAGCGTCCTTTCGTGCGCTCCAGCTGATAGAGCGCCGTCGTGACGAGTCGCGCACCCGAAGCGCCGAGCGGATGGCCCAGCGCGATCGCGCCGCCGTTCGGATTCACGCGCGGATCGTCGTCGGCGATGCCGAGCGCGCGCAACACAGCGAGACCCTGCGATGCGAACGCTTCATTGAGCTCGATCACGTCGAACTGGTCGAGCGTCATACCGAGTTGCTTGAGCAGCTTTTGCGTGGCCGGTGCCGGCCCGATGCCCATGATGCGCGGGGCGACGCCGGCCGTAGCCATGCCGAGCACGCGCGCGCGGCGACGCAGGCCGTACTGTTTCGCGGCTTCCTCGTTAGCGAGCAGCAGCGCACAGGCGCCGTCGTTCACACCCGAGGCGTTGCCCGCCGTGACGCTGCCGTCCGGCTTCACGACGCCCTTGAGCTTGCCGAGCGCTTCGAGCGAGGTTTCGCGCGGATGCTCGTCGAGGGTGACGCGCACCGGATCACCCTTCTTCTGCGCGATTTCCAGCGCGACGATTTCCTGCGCGAGCGTGCCATCCTTCTGCGCGCGCGCCGCTTTCTGCTGGCTGCGCAGCGCGAACGCGTCCTGGTCGGCGCGGTTGATGTTGAATTCGACCGCGACGTTTTCTGCCGTTTCGGGCATCGAATCGACGCCGTAGTCGCGCTTCATCAGCGCATTGACGAAGCGCCAGCCGATGGTCGTGTCGTAGATGGCGGCTTCACGCGAAAAGGGCGCGGCAGCCTTGCCCATCACGAACGGCGCACGCGTCATGCTTTCCACGCCGCCCGCGATCATGAGGCGCGCTTCTCCCGCCTTGATCGCGCGCGCCGCGCTGCCAACGGCGTCGAGTCCCGAACCGCACAGGCGGTTGAGCGTGCCGCCCGGCGCTTCAGTGGGCAGGCCCGCGAGCAGGGCGGCCATGCGCGCGACATTGCGGTTGTCCTCGCCGGCCTGGTTCGCGCAGCCGTAGAGCACGTCGTCGAGCGCGCTCCAGTCCACGCCGGCATTGCGCTCGACGAGGGCGCGGATGGGCACGGCGGCGAGATCGTCCGCGCGGACGTCCTTGAGGGCGCCGCCGTAGCGGCCGAACGGGGTGCGAATCGCGTCGCAGATATAGGCTTCGGTCATCTCGGATTCCTCGGGCGCGAGCGCGCCAATGCGCTCACGCCTTGCATGCTAGATGGGATGGGCGATCGGGCGCCATTGGCCAGACGGCATAGGCCGCTTAGCCGGCTACCGCAGGCGCCGCTTTCGGTTCAACATGAACGCGGCTTTGAACCACGCGGAAGCGGTTCGCCACGAAGGCGGCGTCGGCGAGCGCGGCGTTTGCCGCGGGGTTCGCACCGGTGCCGTGGAAGTCCGAGAACGCTGCCGACTGATTCACGAACACACCGCCCGTCAGGTTGATCGAGAGCGCCACGCCGCCGGTGATCGCGGCTTCGTGGGCGGCGTCGATCACGGCGTCGTCAGTGCTGTAGACGGAAAGCGTGAGCGCGCCGTGGTCGCGAGCGGTCTCGCCTGCCAGTTTGAGCGACTGAGCCGTCGAATCCGTGGCGATCACGAACGAGATCGGGCCGAACCATTCGCGCGTGAACGAGGCCGCATCGCGTGCAGCGTCGAGCGAAAGCACGAGTGGCGTGCGCACGCGCGCACCGGCGAACTGCGGGTGTTCCAGCGTCTGGCTGTCTGCGAGCACGGTGCCGAGTTTGCGGGCCTCGACGATGCGCGCAATCACGCCTTCGTTCTGGATCGCGCCGAGCACCTCGACGGCGCGCGCCGGGTCGGCCACGAACTTTTGCACCGCACCGGCAATCGCCTGGGCGACGGCCTCGAAGCTCGCCTGGCCTTCAGTTGTGCGGATGCCGTCGCGTGGCACGTAGATGTTCTGCGGGGCCGTGCACATCTGGCCCGAGTAGAGCGAGAGCGAGAACGCGATATTGCGGGCTGCGGCCTTCAGGTCGTCCACCGAGTCGATCACGATCTGGTTCACGCCGGCCTTTTCAGTGTAGACCTGCGCCTGGTGTGCATTGCGCTCGAGCCAGTCGCCGTTTTGCGTGCTGCCGGTGAAGTCGATCAGCTTGATCTCGGGGCGCAGCGCGAGCTGCTGTACGAGCGCGCCGTCGTTCGGATCGGTGGCGAGCAGCGTCACGACGTTCGGATCGAAGCCGGCTTCGCGCAGCACATCGCGAGCAATGCGCACGGTGATCGCGAGCGGCAGGATCGCACCCGGATGCGGCTTGACGATGACGGTGTTGCCCGTCGCGAGATCGGCAAAGAGGCCCGGGTAACCATTCCAGGTCGGAAACGTGCAGCAGCCGAGCACGAGACCCGTGCCGCGCGGCACGATGGTGAAGCGCTTGTGCATTGCGAGCGGCGGATTCTTGCCCTGCGGCTTTTCCCAGTGCGCGTCGGCGGGAATGCGGCGCAGCTGGTCGTACGCGTAAGCAACGGCTTCGAGCGCGCGGTCCTGGGCGTGCGCGCCGCCGGCCTGGAATGCCATCATGAAAGCCTGGCCGGTTGTGTGCATCACGCTGAAGGCGATCTCGAAGCTTGCGCGGTTCAGGCGCTCAAGAATCTCGAGGCTCACGCCCGCCCACGCCTGCGGGCCGGCTGCACGCCAGTCGCGCTGCGCCTTCTGGGCGGCTTCGATCAGTTGGTCCGGCGTCGACTTCGGATAGCGTGCGCCGAGTGCGAAGCCGAACGGCGAGGCCTCGCTGCCGACGGTTTCACCAGTCGATGGCTGGTCGAGCTCGAAGGTGCGATTCAGATGGGCTTTGAAAGCGGCTTCACCATCTGTGCTAGCGGTTTCCCCGTACACTTTGGGGCTGGGCATTTCGGCGAACGGGCTCCAGTAGCCGCGGGTCTCGATGGCGGCAAGCGCTTTTTGCAGCGCGCCCTCATGCTTGGCGAACAACGAATGTGTCATGGCGCAACGTTGAGTGAGAGGTTGGATGGGGCCCGTGCCAATTAATTGACCGACCGGTTGGTTGGCAAATGTTAGCATTAGTCAAAGTTCGGCGTGAAAATTTTTTTGGGGACTTTCTCGAGATGGAAGGAGGACTTATGGGGTACGAAAACATCCTGGTGGAGACGCGCGGCAAGGTCGGCCTGGTCACGCTGAACCGGCCGAAGGCGCTCAACGCGCTGAACGACGCACTGATGGACGAACTGGGCGCGGCGCTCAAGGCGTTCGACGCCGACGAGGGCATTGGTGCGATCGTCATCACGGGCAGCGAGAAGGCGTTCGCCGCGGGCGCGGACATCGGCATGATGGCGAGCTATACCTTCATGGATGTCTATAAGGGCGACTACATCACGCGC
>Ga0335083_10007562_pt1 | contig 13406 bp, 13 predicted proteins | sample Lox_Sample_42_FD_206716 | JGI IMG/M metagenome (GOLD analysis project Ga0335083, IMG submission 206716) | Soil microbial communities from Loxahatchee National Wildlife Refuge, Florida, United States - Lox_Sample_4.2 | ecosystem: Environmental > Terrestrial > Soil > Wetlands | place: USA...
AGGCAGGGGCGGCTAGCTTAGGCTCGTTCGCGCCCACCGCCTAGCCCGAGCGGGCGCCTCCCGATCCATACGCAACCGTCAGGAAACCGCGGCCATCCGCCGGTAAAGCGCATAGCGGACGTCACCAGCCACGCCCTCCCGATGAAGCGCCCAACCCTCGGGCAATCGGAACGCGCCCTGCCGCGGTGACTCCACGTAGATCCATGCGCTTGGCTCGAGCCAGCCACCGCTTTCAAGGCGCTGGGCCAGCGACGTCCACAAATCCAGCGCAAACGGCGGATCAAGGAAGACCAGTCCATACGGCCGGGAAGCGCCTTGCAGGTAGGCCAACGCGTCGGCCGATGTCACCTGCCCGCCCTGCGCTTTCAGGCGCGCAAGGTTGTCCCGCAACGCCTGCGCCGCCCGCGCGTCGCGCTCCACGAACTGCACGGCGCCAGCGCCGCGCGACAGCGCCTCGATGCCCAGCGCGCCGGTTCCCGCGCAAAGATCCAGCGCCCGGACGCCCGAGATGACCGGTGCCAGCCAGTTGAACAGCGTCTCGCGCACCCTTTCCGCGGTCGGCCTGAGTCCCGGCAAATCAGGTACATCGAGGCGGGAATTGCGCAACTGGCCACCGATGATGCGGATCCGTCCGGAGGCCTTCATCGAAGCCATGGCTCAGCGGTGGGTACAGGTGGGGGTGGTAGCATGCCGTCCATTGTCTTTGAATCCCCGCCGCAATGCTCAAGTTCTGGAAGAAGAAATCCGCCGAAACGCCACCGGGCCAGCCTGCCGCGCCGGCAACCGACGAGGCGCCGACGACGGATTTCAACCACGATACCGATGCCGCCTCGCTGGACCATGCGTCGCCCGCGCTGGACGAAGCACTGGCCGAAACGCCGCCCCCCGCGGACACGCCTGCGGAGGATGAAACCTTCGAACGCGCCACCATCGCCGAAGCCGCCACGCCGGCCAAGCGCAGCTGGCGCGAACGTCTTTCCGGCAGCGGTTTTGCGCGCAGCCTCACTTCGCTGTTCGTCCGTCATCCCAAGCTCGACGACGACCTGCTGGACGAACTGGAAACCGCACTGATCACCGCGGATGTCGGCGTCGAAGCGAGCACCGCGCTGGTCGAGGAACTGCGCACGCGCATGCACAAGCGCGAATTCGCCGACGCTTCGGCGCTGCTCGCCGCACTGCGCCAGTTGCTGGTGGCACTGCTCAAGCCCGTGGAACGACCACTGGATGTAGCCAGCCCCAAACCGTTCGTGGTACTGACCGTTGGCATCAACGGCGTGGGCAAGACCACCACCATCGGCAAACTTGCTCGTCGCTATCGTGACGAAGGCAAGCAGGTGCTGCTCGCCGCGGGCGATACCTTCCGCGCAGCCGCCGTCGAACAGCTCAAGACCTGGGGCGCACGCAACAACGTGCCGGTGATCTCGCAGGGCCAGGACGCCGATGCCGCCAGCGTGATCTTCGATGCGCTGCAGGCCGCGCGCTCGCGCAACGCCGATGTACTCATTGCCGATACGGCGGGACGCCTGCATACGCAGGGCGGCCTGATGGACGAACTGGGCAAGATCGCCCGCGTGCTGAAGAAGATCGACGCCGACGCGCCGCACGAAGTGCTGATGGTGATCGACGGCACCACGGGCCAGAACGCGGTGAGCCAGGTGCGCCAGTTCCGCCAGATCGTGGGCGTGACCGGCCTGGTCGTCACCAAGCTCGACGGTACGGCCAAGGGCGGCGTGGTGTTTGCGCTGGCCCGCGAGTTCGGCCTGCCGATTCGCTACGTGGGCCTGGGCGAAACCGCCACCGATCTGCGCGTGTTCGATGCAGAGGCCTATGTAGACGGCCTGCTTCCCGCTGCACTGGGCCAGGGCTGAGGAGCCCTGACGGTGCCGCGCTGGCTCCGACTGATCTTGTTGATTGCCAGCAGCGCCACCTTGGCGCTGGTCGCCCTGGCACTCATCGCCGTCCACCTGTTGCTGCAGCCCGAACGCATCACCGCCGTACTGCAATCGCAGGCGCGCGATGCCGGGCTGGAACTCAACCTGGCCAGTCCCGCCACGCCCGCCCTGTTCCCTCGCCCGGCCCTGGAACTGGAAGGCATCACGCTCAGTGCGCAGGGTGCCAACATGCCAATCCTGCTGGCCGCACGGGGCACGCTGGCGTTGCCGTGGCGCACGCTGTTTCGCGGTGAAACGGTCATCTCGCAGATGGAGATCGATTCGCCGCGCGTCGATCTCGACGCATTGCAGTCGTGGCTCTCCGGGCTGCCATCCAGTCCCTCGTCCGTGCCCGACGCCATCCCCAGCATCGATGCCGGCGTGCACATCACCCGCGGCAGCCTGGTCCGCGGCAACCAGATGTTGCTTGGCGACGTGGAACTGGATGCAGGGCGCCTGGCCGCCCATCACCCGTTCCTGCTCACCATCAGCGCCAAGGACGCCACCGGCACGCCCACGCAGCTGCGACTGTCGCTGACACTCAGTATCCAGAACCATGCGCTGCAACTGGACACCATAGGGCTGAGGCTTGCCCACAGCACCACGCTCACGCTGCAGCTCGCAGGGCACGCCAAATGGCGTGGTGCCGCCGATGCGTCCGCGCATCTCGACGGCAAGCTCGACCATGCCGACACCGGCGAATACGCCACCTCGCTCGACCTGTTGCCCGCGAACGAAAGCAATCCGCTCATGCTCGCGCTGAAGCTGGACGGCCCTGACAACCATGCCGACCTTCGTTTGCCGCCACTCGCGCTCGCCCAATGGTGGTCGCAACTCGATCACGACGAGGGCCCGCGCCTGGCCGTTCCGCCGGGCAGCGGACACGCCGAAATAGCCAGGATCGAAATGGGCGGGATCAGCGTCGAAGGCCTCACCATCCAGACCGGCGACGACGTGCCCGCCGCTGCCGCCAGCGCTCCATCTCCGGCGACGACGCGTCCGCCGAAGCAGCCGGCAACGAAAGCGCCAGCCAAGACCAAATCGCCATGAATCCCTTTGCTTCCGCCCTGCTGGCCTGGTTCGACGACCACGGCCGCAAGGACCTGCCATGGCAACATCCGCGCGACGCGTATCGCGTATGGCTGTCCGAAGTAATGCTTCAGCAGACGCAGGTGGTCACGGTGATTCCGTACTTCCAGCGCTTCGTTGCGGCGCTTCCCACGCTGCGCGATCTTGCCGCCGCCGACGAGGACACCGTGCTCGCGCTGTGGTCCGGCCTGGGTTACTACCGTCGCGCACGATTCCTGCAGCGCGCCGCGCAGATCTGCGTGGAACAACACAAGGGGGAACTGCCGCGCGATTTCGATGCGCTCGCCGCCCTGCCGGGCATCGGGCGCTCCACCGCGGGCGCTATCCTCGCGCAGGCGCACGGACTGCGCTTTCCCATTCTCGACGGCAACGTCAAGCGCGTGCTCACACGCCATCTAGGCATCCACGGCCACCCCAGCCAGAGCAGCGTGGAAAAAGTGCTGTGGCAGCACGCCGACGCGCTGACGCCAGGCGAACGCGTTGCCGATTACACGCAAGCGATCATGGATCTGGGCGCCACGCTATGCGCACGCACGCGCCCCCAATGCGATGCCTGCCCGCTGTCCAGCGACTGCGTGGCGAAGCGCGACGATCTCACCGCGCAACTGCCAAGCCGGAAACCCGTCAAGAACATACCCACGCGCGACACGGTGATGCTGATTCTTCGCGACGAACGCGGTCGCGTGCTGCTAGAGCGTCGCGGCCCGCAGGGCGTGTGGTCGGGCCTGTGGAGCCTGCCCGAAGCAAGCGACCACGACGGCGCCTGGCGTGCGGCCCAATCGTTGGCACGCATCGAGGATGCGCAGGCGCTACCCTCCTTCGTGCACGTGTTCAGCCATTACCGATTGCAGGTCGAACCGCTGCTGTTTGACGAGGCGACAGCACACCCCCGCATCGCGGATAATCCTTCACTGCGCTGGGTCAGCGTCGACGAGCGCGCCAACCTCGGCCTGCCCGCCCCGGTCCGCAGCCTGCTGCAGAACCTTTGAACCCCAAGCATGAGTCGCACCCCATGAGTCGTACCGTTCACTGCGCCAAGCTCGGCCGCGATGGCGAAGGCCTGGATTTCGCCCCTTGGCCCGGCCTGCTGGGACAACGCATCTACGCCGAAATCTCTAAGGAAGCCTGGCAGCAGTGGCTCGCCCACCAGACCATGCTGCTCAACGAATACCGACTCAACCCGCTCGACCCCAAATCGCGCCAGTTCCTCACCGCCGAAATGGAGAAATTCCTGTTCGGCGGCGGCGCCGAAACGCCGCAAGGCTATGTGGCGCCCGGCACGGAGTCTTGACGAGGCGCCCCGCTTCCGATTTAATGCACGGCTCCACGCAGCATCTTCGATGCGCGCAGACATTCTGGCCGGGTAGCTCAGTTGGTAGAGCAGGGGATTGAAAATCCCCGTGTCGGCGGTTCGATTCCGTCCCCGGCCACCATTGATTTGAAAGGGCTTGCAGCGATGCAGGCCCTTTTGCTTTTGGTTGCCCAGCATTTTCCAGATTGCATGCGGTAAACAACGCCCTCTCCTTCGCCGCCTTACCCTTCAACCTCTCGGTCCGGTGATAGACACCGGCGCGGTCATTGAGGATCTCTTGAAGAAGCGGGATTTGGCCGGCTTGCGATTCGATCGAGCCTCAGTGTTTCCGGACTTCGGTGCCAAAGTGCAGCAGACGTGGTGGGGGTTGAACGCGTCGGACAAGGGCGCTTGGGCGGCAGTGGCGCTTCTGAAAGGCCGCGTCACCCCTCGGAACGTGATGCCGTCATAGGACGACAATGCCAGGGCCGCGAGACCCACATTTCCCCGCAGTACACTGATTGTTGGAACTGACCAAGGCCCGATATGGGATTTTTCAGACTGCTGCTCGCGCTGATGGTGCTGCTCTACCACTCCGGGGTGCAGCCCGGCGGTTACATAATGGGCGTGTTCGCCGTCGTGTCGTTCTTTTTGATGAGCGGTTACGTGACTACCGCCCTCATCGAAAAGTACTACCGAACACCACGCTCCATCGGGGCGTTTCTGCTGGATCGCAGTCTTCGCATCTTCCCCCAGTTCCTCTTCTATCTGACTGCAGCAACATTGTTGTTGACCATCGGAGGGGCCGTTGACCCGAACATCAACGGCATCACGCTGCGGGGCATCTCGCTGAACTATCTGATGCTTCCGCTTGGATACTACATGTACCTACCCATGCCTCTGATGCTCCCGCCAGCATGGTCACTGGGTTTGGAAGCGTCCTTTTATCTGGTATTCCATCCCCTGGTCACGAGATCGCTGGCGACCTGGGCATCCGTGGTGTCGTTCTGCATCTTGTCTCTGGCGATGCTTGGCTACCTGGACGCGGATATCTACGGATACCGACTGCTGCTTGGAACGTTCGTCATCTTCGACTGCGGCCGGCATATCTTTCATCGTCGCAGGAAAACAGTCATTGGCCTTTGGATAGCGCTGGCCATTCTCTTTGTGGCCGTCCTACTGAAAAGCGGTTACACCGTGTCTCCTAACGTCGAGATACTGGCAGGCGCACTTGTCGGCCTTCCATGCGTGTGGCGTCTGTCGCACACCCCATACCGGCCGATAGACGAATTCCTTGGCAATCTGAGTTACGGCGTCTATCTCAACCACTACTGTCTCATGCTGCTCGCACGTGCCCTGCACTGGGACTTCCATAACTGGCCAGCGCGACTGGCGCTGGTAGCGGTGTCACTTACACTTTCGTGGGCGTCCTATCGCTGCATCGAACTTCCCGTACTCAAGCTGAGACATCGGAAGCGTCAAGCCAAAATGAAGCTTGATGTTGGCGTTGCGAACTCGAGTCGAGGAGTATTCGGTGCGCAATGAAGAAGCAAGAACGTGGGAGTGCACGGATGCGACTTGAACCATTCACGACCCCACCGCCGAATACAACTTCTCCGGCAAGTACCCACGGATCTCTCCCGCGCTACGCTGCACCAGGTTCTTGTCCACTTCCAGCGTGATCCGCTCGCGTGTCGGCACGTCGAGGCGATCGCGTAGTGCGCCCAGAAACGCGGGCGCGGCGATCAACACCAAGGCGTCGAACTTTCGGTCGCAACGCGCCTTGTGCAGGAAACGGCTCAATTGGACGGCGAAGTTGGTTGCCTCCTGCTCGGTCGCGGCGGTGTCGGGATCTTCCGCGTGTCGACCGGCTCCGTGGCTGTCGAAGGATCGACCGGGGCGATCCGATACCAGATCGTGTTCCTGGAGACGGCCTTCGGGATGGATGAAGGCATCCAGTTCTTCGAGTGGGCCCGTCGGCTGGCTGGCCTTGAACAGACGCGCTGCGGCGCGATTGGCGACGATGATCCAAACGGTCTTTTTCATCACGCGCTCCCAGGAAGCGATCACCAGGAATGCCGTGCAGCGCCATCTAGGGCCTTTTAAGGCAGGTGCACTGCGCGCGATGCGGAGGTTCCGCGCGTGGCCGTCAAGCCGGCGTGAGCAGCCATAAGAGTGGCATGCACTCGGTGCCGGGGAGATGGAAACCCTCAGTCGCGCTGGAGCGTCACGCCGCGGATGCCTTGCGCAATGGGATGCGCTCCAACACTCCGAACGGGGCGCCTGCGGCGTTCTCGACGCAAATTGCGAGTGAATCGATGCGTGCGATGGGTAACGCTGCGGCGCGCAGTGCAAGCCAGCGCTGCAGGGCGTGCTCTTCCTCGACGGTGGCGGGCGCGGACAGGGTCATGTGGAAGCGATAACGTTCAAACACGTAGGGATATCCGTAACGCTGAAGGTAATGGGTTTCGATGGCGTCCAACCCGCGCATGCGGCGTTGGAACTCCGGCTCGACGAGGGGCGCGCGCAGGGTTTCCACGGCCTCCGTGCAGGCGGCCGCCAGTGCATTCACCGCGGCGCAGTCGCTGACGGGGCGCAATGCCAGAAAGCCGCCCAGACGGCTGAGTCGAAGCGGGATGCTGCACGGTGAAAAGGCATGCGCGACCGTGCTGATGCTGCTGCGCAGATCGGCATAGTCCACGTCGGGCGAAAGCGTGAACGGTGGGCGTAATGTGGCGTGCCATCCATAGCGGCGCACGTCGCCCAAAAGCTCGTTCCAGCGCGCCAGGGGAACGCCCGGGATACCGTTGGGTGCGGCCTCGCCGCCGAGCCAGTCCCGGCCCAGCGCGCCAAGGGCACTCGCAGGCGCCGGAGAGAAGTAAATCGCATAGCGCATCAATCACCCGGTATATCAGACCGCACTACCCCTCGATGCCGCCAACCATGGCGATGATGGTCGCAAGCGGACCTTCCCATTCCGAAATATCCCCTTCCCCGACCAGCGACCGTTGGAGACACGGTCACCGTCTGCCCCATCGCAGGCCCACTAGCGAACCAGATTCTTGTGACAGTACGGGGAATCCCCTGCCGAAAGCCCCTGCGCGTGCGTGGCAAGCGCCATCTGCCCTCCCCCGCATCATCTGCTGCGACCAGTTCCCGTCATTGACTTCGCGCTGGCGCGGCCGCGAAGTCAGTTCAACATGGGTGGCGCGCCTATAACGGGATGCAGTGTGCAGAACGGGGGCACCCACGCCCCTGCCTCTGTTGAAGCGCCGACCGCGACACGGAACGCAAGCGTCCGGGGCTCGGAAGCCTGGAGAACAAACGACTATTTGTTGCGCGCGAGTCCCGCACCATCCGCCCAGGGCCACAGCGTCCCCCACTGGGCCATCGTGTCCTTCCACTGCGTGGTGGCCGCCGTGGCGTCGCCGACGTTCCCCAGTGCCTTGGCCGTGTCCTTCTGCCAGGTCTGGATCGCCTCCTGCAGGCCTTGGGCAAAATGCATCTGCACGTTGGCGGCAATCTGGTTGGTCACCGTGGCGTCGCCCATCCGATGCTGCAACTGGCGCCAGAACGTATCGGCAGGAATGGCGGCAAGGCCCGCCCAATCCTGCGCCTTGAGCAACTGCTCCACCTTCGCCTGCGAATCGGCAATGCCATCATCGACGGCGCGCGTGGACAGCTCCAGCCACTTCTTCCAGTTCTCCATGACGAGCTTGTTGATGCGCAACTGCAGTTCCGTATTGGCCTTGTAGAGGGCCAGCGGCAGATCGCCCGGATTGCTCATGGTGTATACCTCTGAGGTTTGGTTGCTTCGCCATCGACCTTGGCCTGCATCGGCTTGTAGTCGTCATGGAATTCAAGCGCGCGCACGTTACCGGACCGGGAAATGCCCGCGTCAGCCAGAGCATGGACTGCCAAGGCTCAACAAAATGTGTGGTCTTTGGATATCCGCACGGTGGCAGCGTGCCGCTTGTCGTGAGCGTCACGTCGCGCACGTGTCGTTGCAGCATTCATGCAAGGGCTATTCAGCTCGTGGACCGCGTGCGTTCACCGGGTGATGTTTTACGCGGAACAAGACTCGGGTTCCCCCGACAAAGAGGCACATCCATGAAGAAGAAACTCACTTCATTGGCCATTGCGCTGGCCCTGGGAGTCTGCACCTCGGCCATGGCGCAGCAGGCGCTGACCGAACACCAGGTGCAGTCGTCACTGGAGCAGCAGGGCTACACCAAGGTGCATGACCTCAATTTCCGCGATGGCGTGTGGACTGCCAAGGCGCGCAGTGCGGACGGGCAGAAGGTTTCCATGAGGATCGATCCGCGCACCGGCCAGGCATTTCCGAACGAGAAGGTTTCGCGGCTGAGCGAACGCGACGTGCGTGCAGCGCTTTCCACCGAGGGTTACACGCACGTGCACGACGTGGATTTCAGCGATGGCCTGTGGACGGCCAAGGCCGATAACCAGGCTGGCGCTAGCGTGCGCTTGCAGATGGATCCCGATACGGGCCGGGTGATCGGGAGCGATCGGCACTGAAACACGTGCGGATGATGCTACTGCCCGGATGATTCCGGCCTTGCGCCGGATGCCGTCACGATGACGGGCGGGCCTGTCCATGAAACTGTCGGGTGCGGCGCGAACGCCGCACCCGACATGCGAAGCAGCCGAACGGCAACCCTTAGGCTGCAGCGTCCTTGAGCTTCTTGAGCGCGCGGACCTTCAGCTTCACCGAGGCCGGCTTGGCAGCGAACCACTGCTCTTCCTTGGTGAAGGGATTGATACCCTTGCGCTTGGGCTTGGCCGCCACGTTGACGGCGGTGATCTTCAGCAGGCCCGGCAGCGTGAAGTGGCCAGCGCCCTTCTTGTGCACCGAGGCGGTCACTGCGCCTTCGAGCGAAGCGAGCACGGCACGCACGTCCTTGGCAGCCACACCGCTGGCTTCAACGATGTGGGCGACGAGGCCCGACTTGCTCAGTGCTTCCTTGATCGGCTTGTGAACGACTGCCTTGGCGGCTGCCTTCGGAGCTGCCTTCGGAGCGGCCTTCTTCTTTGCTGCGGCTTTCTGCGCCTTCGCCATACATTTCCCCGTGGTCATCAAGATGATGGTGTTTGAATGCCTCTCGGCATGCGAAATGTATGGCATGGCAGGGCGCTCCGCCAAGCTGCAGGACGGAAAAAATACGGTTTTTTTGCCGCTTTGGCCTGACAGGGGTGAAGAAAGTCACTATCGAACCCCTCCGAGAGCGGTTTTTCAGGCCTTTTTTGCATTGCCGCGATCTGTCCAAGGCAGACCGACAGCCAAGGCTATGGACCCGTGGCGCCAGCGCTATCTACTATCGAGGCCCGTTTTCCCCGCCAGGTGCTGCCCATGAAACGATTGGCCTTATCCCTGCTTGCCCTGTCCGTGTCGTCGGCGCTGTTCGCCGCGTCCACGCCAACCATCGAACCGCAACGCCTGTCCGACGACGTCAAGACGCTTTCGTCCGACGCCTTCGAAGGCCGTGGCCCGGCCACTGCCGGCGAGAAGAAAACCATCGATTTCGTGGTTGCGCAGTTCAAAGCCGCCGGTGTGCAGCCCGGCGGCGACCTCAAGAACGGCAAGCGCGAATGGACCCAGGCAGTGCCGTTGCTGCAGTCGGATATCGCAGGTACGCCGTCGCTTTCCTTCACCGTCAACGGCAAGACCGAAGGCCTTACCCAGGGCAAGGAAATCGCCGTGCGTGCCGCGCTGGACGGCTCCAAGGCGGTATCGCTGAAAAACGCCCCGCTGGTGTTCGTCGGCTACGGCGTCAAGGCGCCGGAGCGCAACTGGGACGACTTCAAGGGCGTGGACCTGAAGGGCAAGATCGCCGTGGTGCTGATCAATGACCCGGACTTTGAAACCGGCGTGGGCGACTTCGGCGGCAAGGCCATGACCTATTACGGCCGCTGGACCTACAAGTACGAAGAGGCCGCCCGCCAGGGCGCCGCCGGCATGCTCATCGTCCACGAAACCGCGCCTGCCTCGTACGGCTGGGCCACGGTGGCCAACTCCAACACCAACACCCAGTTCGACGTGGTACGCGACCATCCTGCCGGCGTGCACACTCCGGTGGAAGCCTGGATCCAGCGCGACGTTGCCGTTGACCTGTTCAAGGCCGCCGGCCTCGATTTCGAGGCTCTGAAGAAGCAGGCGCAGACACGCGACTTCAAGCCGGTGGAACTGAAGGGCGAGGGTTTCTCGGCCAACTACAAGATCAACGCCAAGGTCATCACCTCGTACAACATCGTCGGCCGCATCGAGGGTACCAAGCGGCCGGACGAGACGGTTATCTACAGCGCGCACTGGGATCACCTGGGCGTGGGCGCGCCCGATGCCAAGGGCGACAAGATCTACAACGGCGCCGTGGACAATGCCACCGGCACCGCCGCGCTTATCGAGCTGGCACGCGCCTTTGCCAGCCAGCCCAAGCCCGAGCGTTCGATCGTGTTCCTCAATGTCACCGCCGAGGAAAAGGGCCTGCTCGGTTCGGAGTACTACGCCTCCAAGCCGCTCTACCCGCTCGGCACCACGGTGGCCGACATCAACATGGATGCGCTCGATCCGCACGGTCCCGCTCGCAACTTCACCATCTCCGGCAGCGCCAAGCTGGACCTGCTGGATGAATTGACCGCCACCGCGAAGAAGTGGGACATGACGTATTCGGCCGATCCGAAGCCGGAGGCTGGCCACTTCTTCCGCTCCGATCACTTCCCGTTCGCCAAGCGCGGCGTGCCGGCCATTTCGTTCGGTTCGGGCAATGACTGGGTCGATGGCGGCCTGGCTGCCGGCAAGGCGGCAGAAGATGAGTACGTGGCCAAGCACTACCACCAGCCGTCCGACGAATGGCAGGCAGATTGGAAGTTCACCGGCATGGCGCGCGACCTGCAGGTGCTCTACACGCTGGGCAGTGATCTGGCCAACTCCGGCACCTGGCCCAACTGGGGCAAGGATTCGGAATTCCGCGCCGCACGCGACGCCACGGCCGCGCAGCGCAAGTAACCTACGCGCCTCGCACCATCATGAACGGCCCGCAGCGATGCGGGCCTTTTTTTGTGTCGTGAACCGGGATTTCACCCGGCGCTGATCCCTATGACGGCGAAATACGCCCGCAGCATCGCCGTCATATCCATGCCGACCAGGCGCCACGCAATCGTCGTCTTGGGATAACCGGAAAGTCATTGGCGGAAGTCAGGCTATGCGCATCCCCTGAAAATCTCTCCCGATACCATGCTGGCCCAATACGTTTATCCCTCGAAACTCGGACTGTTCCGCATCATCCGTCACGGACGCCAATGGCGCGCCTTGCGGGATGGACAGGAAATCGGCCGCCATGCCACCCCGGACGCCGCGCTCATCGCAGCGCGCATCACCTGCCCGCAAGCCAGGCTGCCCGGCGAACTGGACCAATGGCGCTTCGTGCCCGAACTCGCGCTCGCTCATTCGCGTGTTTCCGCCGAGGGCACGCGCTGGCAATTGGCGGGCTGAACGCGTCGTTTCTTCCTCTTCGTCGGAAAGAGGGAACGAAGCGCGCATCACTCCTGCGCGTTGATCACCGCGAGAAAATCACGGCCGTAGCGCTTGAGCTTCGCTTCGCCCACGCCGCTGATGGAAGCCATTTCCGCCTCGTTGGCCGGCAGCGCGCGCAACATGGCGAGCAAGGTGGCGTCATGGAAGATCACATACGGTGGCACGCCGTGCTGGCGGGCCAGTTGGGTGCGCAGCTTGCGCAATTCGTCCCATAGCGGTTGTTCGAAAGCCTCCACGCCCAGGCTGCCGCCGGTGACCAGCTGGCTGTCACGCCGCTTGCGCGCCGCGCGCGCGGGACGTGCATCCTCGCGCAACTGCACGGCGCGGTTACCCACCAGCACGTCGCGACTGGCCTTGGACAGCCGGAAGGTGCCAAATCCCTCGGCATCTGCTTCAAGCAGCCCCATCGCCAGCAGTTGCCGGAATACCGAGCGCCACTGCTTTTCGTCCATGTCGGCGCCGATGCCGAAGGTGGAAAGGCGGTCGTGTCCCAACTCGCTCATGCGGCTGCTGTCCTCACCGCGCAGGATGCTGATCACGTGACCTGAGCCGAAACGCTGCCCGCTGCGATAGACGGCCGACAGCGCCTTTTGCGCGGGCACGGTGGCATCCCAGGTCTTGGGCGGCTCGATGCAGTTGTCACAGCGTCCGCAGGATCCTTCAAACACTTCGCCGAACGCCGCCAACAACAATTGCCGGCGGCACTGCGTGGCCTCCGCATAGGCAAGCAACGACTCCAGCTTCTGCCGCTCGACGCGCTTGCGCTCATCGGCCGATTCGGACTGCGCGATCATCTGGCTCATGGTCACCACGTCCGACAGGCCGTAAATCATCCAGGCATCGGCCGGCAGGCCATCACGACCGGCGCGGCCGGTCTCCTGGTAATAGCCTTCCATGCTGCGCGGAAGATCCAGGTGTGCGACGAAGCGTACGTCGGGCTTGTCGATGCCCATGCCGAACGCCACCGTGGCCACCATCACCAGGCCATCCTCGCGCAGGAACCGACGCTGGTTGGCATTGCGCGTGGCCGCATCCAGCCCCGCGTGATAAGGCAAAGCCTCGATGCCGGCCTCGGAGAGCCATGCCGCCGTTTCGTCCACCTTGCGGCGGCTGAGCGCGTACACGATGCCGGTGTCGCCGCGACGACCACCCAGAAAATCCATGAGCTGGCGCCGCACGTTATGGCGAAGGCCCACCTGGTAGCGGATGTTCGGCCGGTCGAAGCTGGAGACGAACTGTCGGGCGTGCAGCAGCGACAGCCGCTCGACGATTTCATCGCGCGTGCGCTGGTCAGCGGTGGCCGTGAGGGCGATGCGCGGCACTTGCGCAAAGCGCTGGTGAAGCACCGCCAGCTCACGATATTCGGGGCGGAAATCATGCCCCCACTGGGAAACGCAATGCGCCTCGTCGATGGCGAACAGCGCGACCTCGGTGCGTTCGAGCAGGCTGAGGAAGCGCGGCGTCAATAGTCGCTCCGGCGCGACATAGAGCAGATTGAGTTCACCCGCGAGCAACCGCCGCTCCACCTCACGCTGGTCTTCCGCAC
>Ga0335083_10007564_pt1 | contig 13406 bp, 10 predicted proteins | sample Lox_Sample_42_FD_206716 | JGI IMG/M metagenome (GOLD analysis project Ga0335083, IMG submission 206716) | Soil microbial communities from Loxahatchee National Wildlife Refuge, Florida, United States - Lox_Sample_4.2 | ecosystem: Environmental > Terrestrial > Soil > Wetlands | place: USA...
GGCTAGAGCGACGGCCCACCGAGGCATCAGCCCGAATCGCCACCCGGCAGCTTGTCGAGTGCAAACCCGGCGGCCGCCCAGCCGTCCAGGCCGCCTTCGAGCGGGCGCACCCGCTTGATCCCGTGGCCCGCCAGCAGTTTTGCGATGCGCGCGGCGGTCGCATCATTTGGACAGTTGCAGTAGACGATGATGTCCCGGTCTCGCGGCAGGTCGCGGACGTGCAGCTCGACCGTGTCCGTCGCCACGTGCCTGGCCCCGGGAATCGCACGAGGATCGATCGTGCGCGCGACATTTGAACGCACGTCGATCACCAGAGGCGCGGGCGCACCATCCATCAGTCGACGCAGCTCCGCCGCGCTGATCCGCGCCATCCGAAGGGCACGACGAAATCGGACGCGTTGCCACCACTTGTAGGCGATGTAGAGAGCGAGAGCGACAACCAGCGCGAAGACCGCGCGGCCACCCATTTCGGCGAGTCGCGGGAGGACGCGATCGATCTGCGAAGCGAACAGCGCCCCGCATGCCAGGTAGGCGAGCAGCCAGAGCGATGCGCCCACAAAACTGCGCGCCACGAATCGCGCGGAGGGCATCCGCAACGCACCCGCCAGCGGCGGGGCCACGGTTGCGAGTCCTGGCACGAACTTCGCCACGATCAGTGCGTTCGGTCCCCAGCGCTCGAAGCGCAACTGGGTTTCGCTGACGCAGAGATCCGGGGTCAGCGAGACCCGGCACAGCAGCGCCATGATTCGCTTGCCCGACACGCGACCGGCTGCATACCAAACCGTGTCCGCTAAGAGCGTGACGAGCACCGCCGCGCAAAGGAGCTCAGCACCCCAGCCGAGATGCGCAACCGCAACGGCACCCGCCACGATCAGCGTCGGCGTGACGGGGACCGGGAGGCCGATCTGCGAGAGGAAGACGTTGCCGACAACGAGGGCGAGTCCGGCTTGGCTGTACAGTGACTGAAGGGGATCCGCGAAGCCGGCCACGTTGTCTCCCTCCGTGGAAGCGCATTCAGCATAACCGAGGGGCGCGGATGCAGGAAACCCTGACTGCCGTCGTGACATGTCCGACACGCGCGCACCTTCGATCAATTTCCCTCACCGGAATGCGCAGAGAAAGGCGTTGCCAACCTCTCGACACGCAAGCAAGCTCATTGCGACAGTCAAAGGCATGGAACTGCTTGACCAGTCCTCTCAACCAAAGCTCCATCTGCCCCGAATCGCATTTCGAGAAATGCGCTGTCTCGGGTGTCGCGATTTCCGGTCGCGCCGAGGACTGACCTGACCGTTCCGACCCGAATGCCCATCGCTCGCGTCGACACTCCAACTTCGGCGCGCGTTGTCCGGATCGCGGCATTCGCAGCGATCGCGTACGTCACTTGCGCGTGGATCGCCTTGGCGCTCCTCCCTGCCGCAGCGCCTGCCTCCGACACCTTGGCGCAATGGATCGGGTTGCCGGTCGAACTCGTGGCAGGGGCGCTCACGGCGACGCTATGGCGAACGCGGCGGGCCGCGCGGCCGCCGGAACGGGTCGCCTGGGCCCTACTCTGCGCCTTCTCCGTCGCTGCGCCGATCGCGACGTTCGTATGGAATTTCTGGCGGAACTCGGACAGCGGCCCGGTCTTCTCCCGCGCCGACGCCCTTTACCTCGCCGACTACGCGCTGCTGGCAACGGCGTATGGCGCATTCTTCATCAGCTTCGGCGGCTCGTTGCGGCGACCGCGATTCTGGCTCGATGCAACCGCCACGCTCGCCGCGCTGCTGGCGGCATTCTGGGCCGTCTTGCGAGGCTCGGGAGCGCCACTCGATCGCGCGCACGAAATAGGCCTGCAGTTGGGGCTGCCGTACGCGCTGACGCTTACGTTGATGATGACCATGGCAGCGATGCTGTGGATCCGCTCGCCGGGTCTACGCGGCCAGCCGGCAATGCTGCTAATCGTCCTCGCAGGCTTGGCAGAGGCCGCGTGGGAAATCGCCTGGCTCGCCGGCTGGTTGATCAACACTGACTTTGTCGGACCGTTCTACAACCTTGGGGACGGAATCTGCTTCGCCCTGGTGTGCGCCGCAGCTGCCGCCGCAACCTATCGCGATTCGATCGCGGAAGAGGCGACCAGCGTCGAGAGCAGCATCGACACGCTGCTGCCAGCGCTTGCGACGTTGGTATCGATAGCACTCGTCGCGGCCTCGTTCGCAACCACGCGCATGGCCGACGCCTGGATCCTGGTGGGCCTTGTTCTCATCAGCACACTACTGCTGGTCGCGCGCCAGCGCAGCGTGCACCGTGATCTCGCGGTGCTGAACCGCGAGCTCGCCGTTCGCGACGCCGATGCGCGGCTCACGGAGCTCGTCCGGAGATCCGCTGACGCGATTGTGGTCGTCGATCAAAGCGGCTTGTGCTCCTACGCGAGCCCCGCGACCCAGCAGGTGATCGGGGTCAATCCGGCGGACCTGCTGCACCGGCCTGCGGCGCAGATATTCGATGGCGACGGCGACGGTCGCATCGCCGAGTTCCTTCACGACCTCCGCGACTCGCGCGACGCCCGCGCCGAGACGGAGATCGAGGCTCGGGGAGCCGGCGGACCTGCGCGCGTACTGCACGTCGTCGGCAGCGACCAATCAAGCAATCCGATGATCGGTGGAATCGTGCTGACCATTCGCGACGTCAGTGAATCGCGGGAGCTGGAGCGTGAAGTGCTCGAGATGTCGAGCCGCGAGCGGCTGAAGCTTGCGCGCCAGCTTCACGAAGGTCTCGGACAGGACCTGACGGGAACGGCGTTTCTGCTGCAGAGCTTGCGCAAGCGGTTCCCGAACGCGGCCGGTGCGGGCGAGGAACTCGATCTCGTGCTGCAACAGACCAACGATGCGATCGGGTCGGCACGCGCGCTGGCGCACGGACTCTCGCCACTCCAGGTCGCGCGCGGATCCTTTGCGGCTGCACTCGAAGGTCTGGCGACGGACACCCAGGCTCGCACGCGTATCGACGTCTCGTTCCGGGATCAGGCGTCGGCGGACTGCGTGGCCGATGGCGCGGCCGATCACCTGTACAGGATCGCTGAGGAGGCCGTTGCCAACGCGCTCACGCACAGCCGGTGCAGCCGCATCGAGATCTCTCTGACCGCGGGCCGCGACCGCGTTACGTTGACGGTGAGCGACAACGGCAACGGCGCCAGCCCGATCCGCGGTCGCGGGCTGGGATTGCGGATCATCGGCTATCGCGCCCGAATTCTTGGCGGCACCGTCAACGTCGAAAGCCTCGCCGGGATCGGCACGCGCGTCAGAGTCGTGGTTCCGGCCGCTGAGGCAGCCGGCAACGCCGAGCCCGCGCAACCCTACGCGAGTCCGCCGAGTTCCGGACATGCACCGAAGGACGTTCGTCCGCCAACTCCGCCGATGTGACTAAGCGGGGATGCGCTCGAGCGCACGAACGCCATCCGCGTCGGCGGGCCGCAGACGCAGCACGAAGTCGAATCGATCGAGCGTGGCGCAGAGCGGGAAGTCCGCTTCGGGCGCCCAATCGGCGGCCGGGTCGAAGAATTTCTGCGCCGACGGCGCGGCCCTCAGGCGCCCCGCGATGGCCGAGGTGTCGTAGGGACGGCCGAGTAATCGCGCCTCGATGAGCTCGGCGCAGATGTCGTCCTCGATGCACCGCTCGCGGGCTTCCCATCCCATCCTGACCAGCGACACCACCGCGGGTGACTTCCGATTGAGGTAGCGAACGATCGCGGCGGCGTTGGCGAGACTTCCGGTGAGCACCTCGTCGGCGAGGTTCGCGCTGACGAGACCCTGGGTACCCGAGTGAGTCGTGTGCACGAGCGTGCGGCCCGAGAGGACGGAGGCCGAGATCCGGGCCGGCGAGTTTCCAAAATCGAATCCGGGCAGGTCTCGTGCGTGACGTTCTCCCGCCAGCAACCATTCGGGATGCCTTGCCCGCAGCCCAATGGCGTCGTCGATGGCCGCGACCGGCACCACCGTCGCGCCGCGAGCGGCTGCGAACGCCGCGGTCGTCGCTGCACGGAAGACGTCAATGATCACGGCGCTGCCGCGCGCCAACCTCGCGCCTTCGACAAAGTCGAGACAGACCACTTTCATGGGATTGGCGTCACCCCGCGTGCACTTGGCGCGATCGCGCCGACACTCGAACCGAATCGCTGACCCGAGCCATGCGCCATCCTAGGCGCCGCGTCGACGACACCGGTGGGCGGCGGCGGGAGCGGCGCGCCGGCAAGTCCGGCCCTGCAGGCAGCCCCTCATCGCGCAAAAAGCTGGAGCAGTTCTCATTTCCTGAGCGCACCTTCAAGCGCCTGTAAGTGACTGTGTTTATTGTTTTTTGTGCCGGTCTGCGACGCATCTGGGGACGCGCAATTCGAGCGCCAGCACGGGATTTGACAGAACGTGAACGGCTCCCTTTCTCGGTGGCGGGCCGCTGGTTGATAACTAGAGAGTATGGCTGCGCGCCCCTCATCTTGGCCGTTCGTCGAAACCCGGCTGCCCCCATCCGGGGGGGCGGATTGCGACCGTCCGGCGTCGGTGGGCGCCGCGCGGCGCCTCGGAATCGCGGCGCGTGCCGCCGCCGCCGCCGCACTCGTGACGGTCCTCGCCTCGACGAAAGCCACGGCGGGATGCTTCGCGCTTCCCGACCCGACGGTGCAGCCACTGGAAGCGATGGTCATTCGCGACGCGCGCAAGGCGATCGCGTCGGCCGAGACGTTGCGCAGCGAGTTGCTCCGCGACCAGCGGGTGGATCCGCAACGGCTCGCGTCAGTCTATGCGGTTGAGGCGAAGAGCTACAGCATGCTCGACCTCGATGCCGATGCGCGCGCCGCCGCGCTCAAGGGTCTCGCCCTCGCTCCGGGCCAGGCCGACACGGTGCATCTCAACCTCCTTTCGACCTACGCGGAAAACCAGTTCGACGAGGAGGGGCTCAAGAGCGCGTTCGTCAGCATCGAGGACGCGCGCGCGCAACAGGTGCGCGGGTCGGCGGCCGATACCTGCCTGCTCGTGACGCTTGGACAGATGCAGCACTATCAGGGTCGCGACGACCTCGCCATCGTCAGCCTGATTCAGGCGTACGGGGCGACCGCCGCTCCGGGGATGGCCGAGACCCGAGCGCGGGCCGCGGCCGCGCTGTCGGTTGTGCTGGTGGCGACCGGCGACCTTGACCAGGCGCTCGGACTCAATCAAGACGTGATCGACTGGGACACTGCCAACAACGCGACGCAACGTCTGTCGGAGTCTCGGTTCCGGCGCGGCGAAATTCTTGCGCGCAAGCACGAGTATGCGGCCGCGCTGCAGGAATTCTCCGAAGTGCGCCGCCTGAGCGTCCAGCTTGCCGATCAGCAGGGGCTCGGCTTTGCGGACATGCGTTCGTGCGAGGTCTACATCGAGCTCGCCGACTACGCTAAGGCACGCACGCAGTGCGACAGTGCCCTGCGGGTGTTCACCGAAACACATACGGTCGACATGGCAAAGGAGGCGCGATCCTTCCTTGCGAAGATCGACCTGGCCGAAGGACGGACGTGGCGTGCGCTGACGGCGCTAAACGGGGTGCTCGACCACGGTGGCGCGGACCTGTCGCAGTCTCGACTGACCGCGGTCTACAAGCTGCGGGCGCAGGCAAACGCCGCGCTCGACAACTATCACGATGCCTACAACGACCTCGCGATGTACCTGAAGCGCTACACCGAATCGAACGAGGCCGACCGGGCGAGAAACGCGGCTACGCTGCGCGCGCGCTTTGGCGCAGATCGCGAGGCTCAGCACAACGCGACTCTGCGCAACGAGTTGGCGCTCGAACGAGAAGGCGCCGACCGCCAGCGCATCAACCTTCGCTTTGCCGCGACGGCGGCGGTAGCGGCACTGTTGATCATCGCGTTGCTGACCCACGTGCTGATGACGAACGCCCGTCACCGTCGCAAGTTGCAAGAACTCGCGACGCGCGACGGCCTGACCGGCCTGCCGAACCGGCGCCGCACGGCCGAGGTCGCGGTCGAGGCACTCGCCAATGCGGCCGCGACGTTCGCGCCGCTCACCGTCGCCCTCATCGACCTCGACCACTTCAAGCGCATCAACGATCGCTGCGGCCACGCGACTGGGGACCAGGTACTGAGAGAGTTCGCTCGCATCGGCCGCGATCTGCTGCTGCAGACCGATACTCTCGGGCGGTGGGGGGGCGAGGAATTCCTGCTGGTGATGCCGAATACGCCGCTCGACATCGCACTGCAGCGCGTGGAGTCTCTCCGCGAGGCGGCCCTCACGATCAAGCTGCCTTCAACTGCGCTCGACTATCGGGTCAGCCTCAGCGCGGGACTCGCGACGCGCGATCCAGGCGTCACGTCCCTCGACGACATCATCGCGCGTGCGGACGTTGCCCTTTACGAGGCCAAGAGCGGCGGACGCGATCTCGTCCGGATCGCGGGTGAGAGCTACGACACCGCCTCGACCGGCGTGCGTCGCGCACTTCGATCCCGTTAGCGACTGGCCGCCGGCCGCTAGTCGGTCCGCGCCCTCAACCAGGCGGCGAGTCTCACCCGGCCGGTCTGCGTTAGACTGCCGCGCCACTCCCACTCTTTGGTGACTCCACATGGCATCGCAATGCCGGCACTTGGCTTCCGTGCGTACGAACCGACCGCGGACGAAAGGATGCGAGGAATGCCTGAAGATGGGCGACACGTGGGTGCATTTACGTCTCTGCAGGGAATGCGGGCACGTCGGTTGCTGCGACGACTCGAAAAACCGTCACGCGACCAAGCACTTCCGCGCAACGCAGCATCCGATCATGACGTCCATCGAGCCCGGCGAGGACTGGAGCTGGTGCTACGTGGATGAACTTGGGATGGTGATCGAAGGGTAGGCCTGGCTCGCTGGCGCACTCCAATGGGGCACGCGCGGGGCCTGCATCCGCTGTCGCCGGAAAATTCGAGTATCGTAGGCCACCTTCGAATCCACCACGGCAATCCTCATGAACATCCGGCTAGCGACTGTCGGCCTCCCTATCTGTTCCCTCCTGTTGGCGCTCGCCTCGGCCGCGACGCACGCGGCTGACGCCTCGCAGGACGCGGCGTTCAAGACGCTCGCTGACGACTACATCGACAACTTCTATTTCCCGGACAACCCCACGACCGCCACCGCGGACGGCATTCACAAGTACGACGATCGCCTTGAGGATTACTCGAAGGCGGGGACCGAACGCAGCCGGCGCACCCTGCATGCCTACGCGACCCGCTTCGAGGCCATCGATCCGGCCAAGCTCTCCGAGCGCGTCCGCGGCGACCGCGAATTGCTGCTGTCGAATATTCGCAGCAGCCTGCTGACGATCGAAACGATCAAGCCGCAGGAGAAGAATCCGGACGCGTATTCCTCTGGTATCGCCGCGTCGGCATTCGCGATCATGGAGCGTGCGTTCGCGCCGGCAAATGAGCGCCTGCGCCTGGTCACGGCGCGTGAAAAGGCCATGCCGGCCGCGCTCGCAGCTGCTCGCGTCAATCTCCGGAACCCTCCGAGGATCTATACGGAAATCGCGATAGAGCAGTTGCCGGGAACTATCAGCTTTTTCGAGAACGACTTGCCACTTGCGTTCGCCAAAGCAGACGATCCGGCCGCCAAGCGGGAGTTCCAGCGCGAGAACGCGCGCGTGGTAGCCGCGCTCAAGGACTACGCAGCTTGGCTGAAAAAAGATCTCTTGCCGCGCTCGCACGGCAGCTTCGCCCTCGGCGCGGCAACGTTCCGCGCCAAGCTGTCCGCCGACGAAATGGTCGATACGCCGCTCGATGAACTCGTGCGCATCGGAATCGCGGATCTGCGGCGCAACCAGGCCGAGTTCGCGCGCGTGGCACATGAGCTAGAGCCCGGCAAGACGCCACAGGAAGTGCTGGCTATCCTGGACGCCGATCACCCGGCTCCCGCGGCTCTGCTGGACAGCGTGCGCGCGACCCTCGATGGGCTCGCCAATTTCATCAAGGCCCGACAGATCATCACGATTCCGTCGGACGTCCGCCCGATCCTGCGCGAAACGCCGCCGTTCATGCGCGCGACGACGTTCGCGTCGATGGACACGCCCGGGCCCTACGAGGCGACGGCCAATGAAGCCTACTTCAATGTGACGCTGCCCGACCCGACGTGGGACGCAAAGCGCATCAATGGCTTCATGGCGCAATTCAATTACCCGCTGATCAGCAACGTCGCCGTGCACGAGGCGTACCCGGGTCACTACGTCCAGTTCCTGTGGATGCACCGCATCGACGATCGCGTCCGCAAGCTGTTCGGAGCATCGTCGAACGCGGAGGGTTGGGCGCATTACTGCGAGCAGATGATGCTGGAGCAGGGCTTCGGTCAGCCTGGCGTCGGCTCGAAGGATGCCCGCGGCGCACTGCTCTTGAAGCTCGGTCAGCTGCAGGATGCGTTGCTTCGCAATGCGCGCTATCTCGTCGGCATCCGGCTGCACACCGAAGGCCTCACCCTCGAGCAGGGGATCGACTTCTTCGTGAAGGAAGGCTACCAGTCACGCGAGGTTGGTGAGACAGAGACCAAGCGCGGCACGGCTGACCCGACCTATCTCTATTACACGCTCGGCAAGCTACAGATCCTGAAGCTGCGCGCGGACCTGCAGGCGCGTGAAGGCAAGGACTTCACGCTCAAGAGCTTCCACGATCGCTTCATGCAGCAGGGATTCCCGCCGATCCGCATCGTTCGGCGCGCGCTCCTCGGCGACGATTCGCCGACGCTGTAGGGGTCAGGCGTCCGGGACCGCGTCCACGAGTTTGCGGGCGTATCATCGGGCCAGGGGCCACGCGCTGGAGACCTGAACATGGCAGCGAAGTCAAACGCCGGGACGGACCGTATCGTTGCGACTCTCAACAAGATCCTGGAACTGGAGCTCGCGGGCGTCGTCCGCTACTTGCATTACAGCTTCATGATTTTCGGGCACAACCGCATTCCGATCGTCGCCTGGCTGCGCGATCAGGCGAAGGAAGGCGAGGCGCACGCGGTCAAGGCCGGTGAGCACATCACGAGTCTGGGCGGGCACCCGTCGCTAAAGATCGGCACGCTGCTCGAGACGCACAAGCACAACGTCGACGAGATCCTGCGCGAGGCGCTCGAGCACGAAAAAGAGGGCCTCGTAGAATATCGCAAGCTTCTCGGGATGGTTGCCGGCAACAACATCATGCTCGAGGAGTACGCACGTGCGCAGATCGCGGCGGAAGAAGAGCACCTCGCGGACATCGGCAAGATGATGCGCAAGGCAGGCTCAATCACCTAGCAAGCTCTGGTACGCGGACGCTTCGTCCGCCTACCCTGCCCGCTATTTCCGACGGGCGAGATCGTCCCGGTAGACGGTACCGCCCTTCATCACGAACCCGACGTGTTCCGTGACCGCGATATCCGTCAGGGGGTTCCCAGGAACGGCGACGATGTCGGCGAGCTTGCCGGCTTCGACCGTGCCGATTCGGTCCTGCATCCGCAGGATGATCGAGTTGATGCGCGTCGCCGACACGAGCGATGCCATCGGCGACTCGCCGAGCCGCACGCGCGTGCGGAACTCGCGCGCGTTCGTCCCGTGCTGGATGACCGGGGCGTCGGTTGCGAATCCTATCGGGAGTCCCGCGGCGAGCGCGCGTCGAAACGCGCCTTCCGCCATCGTGCGGATCTGGCGCATTCGTTCCACCTCCGCGGCGGGAAACACGTTGGTCTCCTTGAGGTCGAGGTTCGCTTCCATCAGCGCCAGCGTCGGCACGTAGTAGGTGTCGGGCTGTGCCTTGAGCATGGCGACCGCCTCGTCATCGAGGCCGGAGCCGTGATCGATGGTGTGGACGCCCGCCCGGATCGCCGCCTTGATCCCTTCGGTCCCGTGCGCGTGTGCCGCCACGTCGCGCCCCCAACGCTTCGCCTCGACGACGGCCGCTCGAATCTCCTCATCGGAGTACTGCTGCGCCCCGGGCGGGATTCCCTTCGAAAGGACGGCCCCCGTCGCCAGGATCTTGATGAAGTCCGCGCCCTGCTTGAAGTTCGTCCGCACGGCCTTGGTCACTTCGGCGGGACCGTCGGCGAGGTTTCGAACGAGCGGCACTTCGACGTAGGGCGAGTACTGGTGCGCATCGCCGGCGCCACCCGTCGATGACACGTATGCGCCGGCAACGCGCATGCGCGGACCCGGTACCGCGCCGGCCTCAATCGCATTGCGCAAGGCGACGTCCGTATACGGCCAGTCCGGCCCCATGTCGCGAACGGTCGTGAACCCGGCGAGCAGCGTGACTTGCGCCCAGTGCGCACCCCACAGCGCGTCCTCGGCCGGTGTCGTCTTCAAAAGCGCGTCCTCCCAGTGCACGTCGCTGCGGCCGGTCAGGTGGGTATGCAGGTCGATGAACCCCGGCAGCAGCGTGGCATCGCCCAGGTCGACCACCTTCGCGCCCGACGGGACCGGGAGTGATGCGCCGACGGCGGCAATGTGATCTCCCTCGATTCGGACCATGGCAGGCGCGAGTGGCGCGCCGCCCCGACCGTCGATGAGTCGTGCCGCGCGCAGGATGGTGACCGAAGAATCCGCGGCCACGCTCGGCGCGGCGCCGAGGACCGTCAGCGCGACGGCCGCCCAGGCGAGAACACGAACGAAATTGAAGCTCCGCATATCACTCTCCGGAGGTATCGCTGCTCTCGATCGTAGCGCCATTGTGGCGAGGCGGCGGATCTTTCGTGCCGCACTGCCGCTAAGGGGCCGGCACCGGACCGACGCGTCGCCAGGCAATGTCCCGCGCCTCGCGCCGATCCACGAACCCCGTGATCGCGCCGTCCGCGCCGTGCCGGAAGATCCGCCGCGTCCGCGGCTCTCCCGGCTCGAAGAAGACATCCGCGACCTCGGGCAGAAACGTCCGGGCCGGCTTGCCGGGCCGCTCGAACAGCAGCAACGAACCCTCGCACCGGACCGTGCCGGTCAGCTCGGTTGTCAGCTCGTACCGCCCGGCGTAGGCGCACAGCTGCTCTTCGCTCAGTACGATGCTGGGTGGGTCCTGCTGAACCGCGAGTGCCTGCGACGCGATCTGCCGCCACCCCTGCTCAGCTCGAATCCAGGTGTCGGTCATCCGGAACCGGCTGCGGATGATCTGCCCGTGGTAGTCGAGGTATTCGTTGTCTTCGTGGCTGACGACGGCTACGTCGCCCCGGCGCACCATCCGAAACTCGGCGATCACGAGATTGCCCACGAGTCCCGGCGGGAGCGGCTTCAGTTCGGCGAGGATCTGCGCCTTGTCCCGGACGACGTCGTTCTCATCGACCTGGATCGCGTGCGCATCGAGCAGCCGATCCCAGACCGCCGCATCGCCGGGCGCGATCGCATCGATGAGCGCCTGCGTTTGGCGACGCAGCGCTGCGGACACTTCCGCGTCAGACTCGCGCGCGCTTGTCGTCGCGGGAGCCGCCGCGCATGGCGTCACGGCGAACTGTGGGGCGAGGAGCGCCGCCGGAAGGAGGCTCAGACACCTGGCGACTGCTGAGATCGTGGACATGTGGCACTCCCCTCTTCGGATAGGTGGCGGCGCGCTATTCTGCGCCCCGGGCCGATTCGCCGACTCGTGATCCTGGCGATTCGAGGACCCGGTCGGCACCGACCGCAGGCCGCCAGGCTCATGCACCCACCCCGGCCGTCCAACTCGAGCGATCTGGGCTACAGTGGGTGCGCACCCACCGCCTGGAGCTCCGATGAAACTTCCCGTTCGAAGCGTCGCCCCGGCTGTCGCCGCGATAGCGGTCGCACTCGCGTCTCCCGCCGCCAACGCCCTGGACGTCGCTGGTACCAAGAGCGCCATTGACCGGAAGCTCGATACGGATTATCCGCGGCTCGATGCACTCTACAAGGAGCTGCATCGCCACCCGGAAGTGGCCTATCAGGAGACGGCGACGGCCGCGCGCCTCGCCAAGGAGATGCGCGCGCTCGGCTTCACCGTAACGGAGGGAATTGGCAAGACAGGCATCGTCGCGATCCTTCACAACGGCGCGGGACCGACGGTTCTGGTGCGAACCGAGCTCGATGCTTTGCCGCTCCAGGAGCTCACCGGCCTCCCCTACGCGAGCACCGACAGGCAGACGGTCAATGGGCACGAGACGTACGTCGCGCACAGCTGTGGCCACGACATCCACATGGCCGTCTGGGTGGGTACCGCGCGACAACTGGTCGAGATGAAGGCGCGCTGGCACGGAACCCTCATGTTCGTGGGCCAGCCGGCCGAGGAACTCGTGTCGGGCGCCAAGGCGATGCTGGACGATGGCCTGTTCACTCGCTTTCCGAAGCCGGACCTGGGATTCGCACTGCACGTCGGTCCCGAGGCGGATGACCACGTGGGCTACCGGGCCGGCGTGATCAGCTCGAACTCAGACGCGCTCGAGATCGTGTTCCACGGGCGCGGCGGCCATGGCGCGATGCCAAACCTGACGATCGATCCTGTTCTCGAGGCGGCTCGATTCGTCGTCGACGTGCAGAGCATCGTCAGTCGCGAGAAGGACCCGGCGGCATTCGGCGTCATCTCGATCGGCGCGCTCGAGGCCGGCAACGCGGGCAACGTCATCCCGGACACCGCGCGCCTCCGCGGAACGATCCGCAGCTACGACGCCGCGGTCAGGGCCAAGCTGGCCGCCGGAATTGAGAGGACGGCGAAGGCCGTCGCGTCGATGGCCGATGCGCCGCCGCCGGACGTCACCATCAAGGCCGGCGGAATTGCGGTCGTCAACGACACGGCGCTCACCGAGCGTACGGGGGCCGTGTTCAAGGCCGCGTTTGGTGCACGGGCCGAACCCGATCCATCGCCCGGCGCCGCGAGTGAGGACTACTCCCGCTTCATCATCGCCGGCGTTCCGTCTCTCTACTTCTCGCTCGGCGGACTCGACCCCGCTGCGCTTGCGAAAGCGCACGCGAACAACACGCCGGTGCCCGCGAACCATTCCCCCTACTTCGCGCCGGTTCCCGAGCCGACGATCCGGACGGGCGTCGAAGCGATGACACTCGCGATCCTGAACGTTCTCGGTAACCCCTAACCGAATTCCAGTGTCGAACCGACCTGGACCGGCCTGAAGGCCCCATGCCGGCTTTAGGCGCGGAGCAAGCGGAGAGCAGTCAAGTGCGATGCTCACTAGGACTTCGGTTTGTGGCAGCGTCCTGCGCGGTAGCGACCCTCGCGTATATTGGCTGCGCACTCGCGATGCCCGCTGCCAGTCTCGCGGTAGCGCGTTCTTCCGATCCGCTCGTCGTCATGACGGATAACGGCGCCGTGCGCGGCCGCGCGGCGGACGGTGTGCGGGAGTACAAGGGCATTCCGTTCGCGGCACCACCACTCGGAACACTGCGCTGGGAGTTGCCCGCCGCCGCCCGTCCGTGGCGCGGCGAGCTCGATGCCACGCACTACCGCAGCGCCTGCCCGCAGC
>Ga0335083_10007566_pt1 | contig 13403 bp, 8 predicted proteins | sample Lox_Sample_42_FD_206716 | JGI IMG/M metagenome (GOLD analysis project Ga0335083, IMG submission 206716) | Soil microbial communities from Loxahatchee National Wildlife Refuge, Florida, United States - Lox_Sample_4.2 | ecosystem: Environmental > Terrestrial > Soil > Wetlands | place: USA: Florida...
GCGACGCGACCCACTGGACGGAGATCCCATGGAAGCCGTAACGATGGACGTCCCACTCCTCCCGCCACCGCTCCGGGATCGCGTAGGTCGAGGCTGCGGGTGGGAGCGTGCGGTGGAAGGTCGTGTCAAAGACCGCGACGTGCGGGACGTCGGGCAGAGCTCGGCGCGCGCGGCGGATCTCCTCGAGCGCGCGCCCGTTGTGCAGCGGTGCGAGCACCGCCAGCTCCTCGATCGCCTGGTCCACCGTGTCGTCGACGAGCGCCGGGCCGACGAAGCGGCGGCCGCCGTGGACGACGCGGTGCCCGACCGCGTCCGCGGCGACGAAGTCGTCCACCTGCTGCGACTCGGCCCCGTGAACGAGGTGAAGCTTCAGGCTCGTGGACCCTGCGTTGACGACCAAGACATCCACAGAGGGAGATTCTCGTGACCGACGACGAGCTACGCGCCCTCGACGCGTACTGGCGCGCCGCGAACTACCTGTCCGTCGGGCAGATCTACCTGCTCGACAATCCGCTGCTGCGCGAGCCGCTGCGGCCCGCGCACATCAAGCCGCGACTGCTCGGTCACTGGGGAACGACACCCGGCCTCAACTTCCTCTACACCCACCTCAACCTTGCGATCCGGGCGCGCAACCTCGACGCGATCTTCGTCTGCGGGCCGGGCCACGGAGGCCCGGCCGTCGTCGCGCAGTCGTACCTCGAGGGGACGTACACCGAGCTCTATCCGCACATCACCGGCGACGAGGATGGGCTTCGCGCCCTCTTCCGCCAGTTCTCCTTCCCCGGCGGGATCCCGAGCCACGCCGCGCCCGAGACGCCCGGCTCGATCCACGAGGGCGGTGAGCTGGGCTACGCGCTCTCGCATGCGTACGGCGCGGCGTTCGACGATCCGCGTCTGACCGTCGCCTGCGTCGTGGGCGACGGCGAGGCCGAGACGGGTCCGCTCGCGACGAGCTGGCACTCGAACAAGTTCTCGAATCGGGAGCACGACGGAAGGGTCCTCCCGATCCTCCACCTCAACGGCTACAAGATCGCGAACCCGACCGTTCTCGCACGCATCCCGGAGGAGGAGCTCGCGTCGCTCATGCGGGGATACGGGTACGAGCCGTTCTTCTTCGACACGAGCGACGACCACCTCGACACGCATCGCCGCTTCGCCGAGCTGCTCGAGCGGGCGCTGGACGACCGGCGCGGCATGATCGTGTTCCGGTCGCCGAAAGGCTGGACGGGGCCGCGGGAGGTCGACGGGCTGCCGGTCGAGGGGACGTGGCGGGCGCACCAGGTGCCGCTCGCCGAGGTCAGGACGAACCCCGGGCATCTCCGCCAGCTCGAGGACTGGCTGCGCAGCTACCGGCCGGAGGAGCTCTTCGACGACGCGGGAGCCTTGCGGGCGGAGCTCGGGCGACTCGCCCCCGAGGGCGAACGGCGCATGTCGGCGAACCCGAAGACGAACGGCGGCGTCGTGCTGCGCGACCTCGAGCTGCCGGACTTCCGCAGCTTTGCCGTCCGGGTGGACGAGCCGGGCACGGCGACGGCCGAGGCCACCCGCGTCCTCGGCGGCTGGCTCACCGAGATCGTGCGGCGGAATCCCGACAACTTCCGCATCTTCGGCCCGGACGAGACGGCTTCGAACAGGCTCGACGCCGTCTACGAGGTGACCGGAAAGCAGTGGGACGCGCGTGTCGAGCCCGTCGACGAGCACCTCGTGCCGAGCGGCCGCGTCGTCGAGATGCTGTCCGAGCATCAGTGCCAGGGCTGGCTCGAGGGCTATCTCCTCACCGGCCGGCACGGCCTCTTCGACTGCTACGAGGCGTTCATCCACATCGTGGACTCGATGTTCAACCAGCACGCGAAGTGGCTGAAGGTCACGCGTGGGATCCCGTGGCGGCAGCCGCTCGCCTCGCTCAACTACCTCCTCTCGTCGCACGTATGGCGGCAGGACCACAACGGGTTCTCGCACCAGGACCCCGGCTTCATCGACCACGTCGTGAACAAGAAGGCGGAGATCATCCGCGTCTACCTGCCGCCCGACGCGAACTGCCTCCTCTCCGTGGCCGACCACTGTCTGCGCAGCCGGCACTACGTCAACGTCATCGTCGCCGGGAAGCAGCCCGCGCTGCAGTTCCTGCCCATGGACGAAGCGATCCTCCACTGCACGCGCGGTCTCGGGATCTGGGACTGGGCCTCGAACGACGACACCGGCGAGCCCGACGCCGTCCTCGCCTGCTGCGGCGACGTCCCCACGCTCGAGACGCTCGCCGCGGCGGAGATCCTCCGCGAGCGCCTGCCGGAGCTCAAGGTGCGGGTCGTGAACGTCGTCGACCTCATGCGGCTCCAGCCCGAGACCGAGCATCCGCACGGGCTCCCCGACCACGAGTTCGACTCGCTCTTCACGACGCACCGGCCCGTCGTGTTCGCCTACCACGGCTACCCGTGGCTGATCCACCGCCTCACGTACCGGCGCACGAACCACGCCAACCTCCACGTGCGCGGCTACAAGGAGGAGGGGACGACCACGACGCCGTTCGACATGGCCATGCTGAACGACCTCGACCGCTACCACCTCGTGATCGACGTGATCGACCGCGTTCCGGGCCTCGCGGACCGGGCGGGTCATCTGCGGCAGGAGATGGAGGACGCGCGGCTCCGTGCGCGCGCGTACGCGCGCGAGCACGGCGAAGACGCACCGGAGGTCGCCGAGTGGCGGTGGCGGCCTGACGCGGCGGTCTCGCCGGGCTAGAACAGCCCGACCGTACGCCCGTCCACTGCCAGGTCGATGTCGAATGCGGCGGGATGCTTCCCCAGCCCCGGCATCGTCTGCATCTCGCCGCAGAGGGCGACGAGCCAGCCGGCACCGGTGTAGGCGCGGATGTCGCGCACGGGAAGTGTGAAACCGGTGGGCGCGTTGACCAGCTTCGGGTCGTGCGAGAGCGAGAGGTGCGTCTTCGCCATGCACACCGGCAGGTGCCCGAGGCCGCTCCGCTCGTAGCGGTCCGCCGCCTTGCGTGCCGCCGGGAGCAGCTCGACTCCGTCGGCCCCGTAGACGCGGCGGGCGACCGTCTCGATCTTGTCGGCGACCGGAAGGTCGAGCTCGTAGATCGGCTCGAACTCGGACGGTTGCCGCGAAGCCTCGGCGACCGTCTCCGCGAGCATCGCCGCGCCGGCGCCTCCGCGCTCGTAGCCGTAGTTGATCTCCGCGGCCCACGCGCCGCGCTCGAGCGCGATGCTGCGCGCCCGGTCCAGCTTGCGGCCGGAGTCACCGGGGAAGGCGTTGACTGCCACGACGGCGTTGAGCCCGAAGGCCCGCGCAATGTTCAGATGGCGCTCGAGGTTGTCGGCTCCGAGCTCGAGGTCCCCGTCGCCGTGGTGCTCGAGCGCGCGCACCGTCGCGACGAGCACGATCGCGCTCGGCGACAGGCCGCCCACGCGCGCGACGATGTCGAGGAACTTCTCCAGGCCGAGATCGGATGCGAAGCCGCCCTCGGTGACGACGACGTCCGCAAGCTTGAGCGCCATCCGCGTGGCGACGAGCGAGCTGTTGCCGTGTGCGATGTTCGCGAAGGGGCCGGCGTGGACGAATGCGGGCTCACCCTCGAGCGTCTGCACGAGGTTGGGCTTGATCGCCTCCTTCAGGAGCACCGCCATCGCGCCCGCGGCGTGCAGCTGCTCGGCCGTCACCGGCTCGTCCTCGTATGTGGTCGCGACGGTGATCCGCCCGAGCCGCGCCCGCAGGTCGTCGAGGTCCCGGGCGATCGCGAGGATCGCCATGACCTCCGATGCGGCGGTGATGTCGAAACCGGTCTCGCGGGGTATCCCGTTCACCCTTCCGCCGAGGCCCGTCATGACTTGCCGGAGCGAGCGGTCGTTCATGTCGAGCGCGCGCCGCCAGGTGATCGAGAGGGGGTCGATCCCGAGTGCGTTCCCCTGCAGCACGTGGGCGTCGAGCATTGCGGCGAGGAGGTTGTTCGCGGCTGTGATCGCGTGCAGGTCGCCGGTGAAGTGGAGGTTGAGATCCTCCATCGGCACGACCTGCGCGTACCCACCGCCCGCCGCTCCGCCCTTGATCCCGAACACGGGCCCGAGCGAGGGCTCCCGCAGGCACAGCAACGGGCGCTCGCCGAGCAGCCCGAGCCCCTCCGAGAGGGAGATCGCAGTCGTGGTCTTTCCCTCGCCGGCGGGCGTCGGCGTGATCGCCGTTACCGCGACGAGCCGCCCGTCGGGGGCGTCGGCGAGCCGCTCGAAGACGGAGTGCGAGACCTTCGCCTTGTAGCGCCCGTATAGCTCGAGCTCGTCCGCCTCGATCCCCGCAGCCTCGCCGACGTCCGCGATCGGACGCAGCACGGCCGCCTGCGCGATCTCGAGACTCGATTCCACCCCAACATTGTCCCGGCGCCGAGGTAGACCGGGATCCGGGTTTTCGCGGATGAGCGCTGTGGGAAGACGCGCCGCTGCGTCCACCGCGCCACCGGCGTCTACTACCGCGAAGCCGGCCTGTTCGCCTCTATGAGGCCCTGGTACCAGAAGAAGCTGTCCTTGGGGACCCGCTCGAGCGTCGGGTAGTCGACGTAGACGAGCCCGAAGCGGCGGCCGTAGCCGAGGCTCCATTCGAAGTTGTCGAGCAGGGACCAGACGAAGTATCCGCGCACCGGCACTCCTTCGCCGATCGCCCGCGCCACTCCGTCCAGATTGTCGGCGAGATACTCGGTCCGCTCCGGATCGCGGACGCGCCCGTCATGGCTGCGGACGTCGCCAAAGGCTGCGCCGTTCTCGGTCACGTACAGCGCCGCCGGCGCGTACTCCCGGTGAACGCGCGTCAGCAGCTCGTACAGGGCTTCCGGGTAGACCTCCCAGCCCATCTCGGTCAGCCTTCCCTCGGGCGCACGGACTTCGAGCGGCTCACCGCCGCCGGGGTCGGCCCGTACGAGCGTCCGCGAGTAGTTGTTCACTCCGACCCAGTCGAGGCGCGGTGCGAGGGCGGCCATGTCGCCTTCCCGAACCGGCGGCTCGATCGGCGCGAGCACCTCGAGAGCCTCCTCTGGATAGCTGCCGCGAAGTGCGCCCTCGAAGAAGAACCTGTTGCGAACGGCGTCGACGGCTCGAGCGGCGGCGGCATCCGCCGGGTCGTCGCTCGCCGGGTACGCCGGCCACGCGTCGATGATGACGCCCACCTGCGGGTCGCGCGCCTCGCGACGGATCGCCTCGACCGCCCAACCGTGCGAAAGGAGGAGGTGGTGGGAAGCCGCGACGGCGTCGGCTCGACTCTTGCGGCCCGGCGCGTGCACTCCGAGTCCGTAGCCGAGCCAGGCCGCGCACCAGGGCTCGTTGTGCGTCGACCAGTCTCTGACCCGATCGCCGAGCCGCGCGGCGACGGCTTCCGCCAGCTCGACGAATGCCTCGGCGGTCGCACGGGCGGGCCATCCGCCCTCGTCCTCGAGGGTCTGCGGCAGGTCCCAGTGATAGAGGTTGAGGAAGGGCCGGATCTCGGCTGCGAGCAGCTCGTCGACGAGCCGGTCGTAGAAGTCGAGGCCACGAGGCTCGATCCGGCCACGCCCGTCGGGGAGGATGCGCGGCCACGAGACCGAGAAGCGGAAAGCGTCGACGCCCAGTTCCTGCATCAGGCGGACGTCGTCCGGATAGCGGTGGAAGAAGTCGCAGGCGACCTCGCCGGACTCGCCGTTGCGGACCGCGCCGGGGATCTTGCAGAAGCGGTCCCAAATTCCCTCGCTGCGTCCATCTTCACTCGTCGCACCCTCGACCTGGTAGCTCGAGGTCGCCGCTCCCCAGACGAAGCCCTTGGGGAAGCTCGTGTGATCGGACTCCACGTTGGTCACCTCAATCGGCCGCGACGAGATGGTCGTCCTCGACGCGCACCAGTTGGGGCGCTTCTGCGGCCTGCTCCGGCGGTCGCGTCGCAGCCGACGGGCCGACCACTCCTTCACGCCGCCACTTCTCGTGCAGGAGGGGCACCGATGCGAGAAGGTTCTGTGTGTAGGGGTGGCGCGGGTCGCCGAAGACCTTCTCGGTCGCTCCCATCTCGACGACGCAGCCGTGGCGCAGGATGAGCGTCGTGTCGCTGATGTAGTTGCCGAGCGAGAGGTCGTGGGTGATGAAAAGGACCCCGAGACCGCGATCCTTCAGGTCGGCGAGGAGGTTGAGCACGTCGATCCGAGTCGACGCGTCGAGCATGCTGATGATCTCGTCGGCGACGAGGTAACGGATCTCGAGCAGCAGCGCGCGGGCGACGAGGAGCCGCTGGAGCTGGCCCCCGCTCAGCTGGTGCGGATACTTGTGCAGGACGTCGTCCCGGTTCAGCGACACCGACTCGAGCGCGTTGTCCAACCGGTCGCGCCACTCGTCGTCGCTCACGTGGGGGAAGAACTCGGTATGCACCATCCCGAAGATGCGGTCGGCCTTGAAGATCGGGTTGTACGAGCTGAACGGATCCTGGAACACGCCCTGGACTCGCCGGTAGTACTCCTTGAGCTCGTGTCCGTGGAGTTGCGCGATGTCGCCCTCGTCGTGCGTGATCGACCCGCTGGTGGGCCGGAGGAGGCGGAGCACCATCCGCCCGATCGTCGACTTGCCGCTGCCGCTCTCTCCGATCAGCGACAGCACCTGGCCCGGCTGCAGCTCGAAGCTGACGTCGCGCACCGCCGCGAGGCTGCCCCGGCCGAAGGAGCCGATCTGGTACGTCTTCGAGACATGGTCGAGGGTGAGCATCAGCGGCTCTCCACCGCCACGGGAAGAGCGGCCGTCGGCGCCGCGCTCGCTTCCCAGCAGGCGATTCCGCGGCCATCTCGCTCCACCCACGGCGGCTCCTGCTCGCAGCGCGCGGTGGCCAGCGGGCAGCGGTCGCGGAAGCGGCAGCCGGTGGGCGGCTCGAGCAGCGACGGTGGCCGGCCGGGGATCCCCAGGAGCTGCTTGTCGGTGTATCGAACGCCGACCTCGGGCAGCGACGACACCAGGAGGCGGGTGTACGGATGCCGCGGATTCGAGACGATCTCGTCCGCCGGCGCCTTCTCGGCGAGCTTCCCTGCGTACATCACGAGGATCGTGTCCGCGACCTGGTAGAGCACCGCGATGTCGTGGGTGATGACGATCATGCTCTTGACGAAGCCGCGGTCGCGGAACTCGACGAGCGTTTCCGCGACCGCCTTCTGCGTCGAGACGTCCAGCGCCGAGGTGATCTCGTCGGCGATCAGGAGGGAGGGGTCGAGCAGCGTCGAGATCACCATCACGACCCGCTGCTTCATCCCGCCGGAGAGCTCGATGGGGTAGAGACCGAGCACGCTCCGGTCGAGGCCGACGAGCTCGAGCCGCCGCTCGAGCTCCTGCTGGATGCCGTTCGCGGGGACGCCCCTCGCGCGGAGCAGCTCGTGGATCATGCGTCCGACCTTGCGGATCGGGTTGAGCGCGCTCATCGCGTACTGCGGCACGATCGAGACCTCGCGGAAGCGAAACCGGTTCATCGCCTCGTCGTCCCAGATCGGCAGCTCTTCGCCGTCGAGCAGAACATGCCCGCCGACATAGCGCATCCGGCCGTCGAGTCGGACCAGCCCCTTCGCGAGTGTCGACTTGCCGCAGCCCGACTCGCCCGCCAGGCCCATGATCTCGCCGTCGGCGACGTCGAAGGTGACGCCGTCGAGCGCCTTCACGTCACCGGCGAGCGTGCGGTAGTAGACACGGAGGTCGTCGACGTGGAGCGCCATCTCACATCTCCCGCAGCTTCGGGTTGAAGACCTCGTCGAGCCCGACGTTCATCACGTAGAGCGAGCCGACGATCGCCATGATCGCGAGGCCCGGCGGCAGGAACCACCACCAGAGGTGCAGCTGCAGAGCGGCGTTCTGCACCGAGAGCTGCATCATCTGTCCGAGCGAGATCGTGTTCGAGGGACCGAGCCCGATGAAGTCGAGCGTCGCGGCGATCAGGATCGCGGTTCCGAACAGGAGGATGAACATCATGAACAGATAGCTCGACATGTTCGGTGCGATCTCCCTGAAGATGATCTGCCGGCTGCTGCGCCCGCTCAAGCGCGCCATGTCGACGAAGTCGCGGGAGACGAGCGAGAACGTCTGTGCGCGGAGCGCGCGCGCCGCCCACGGCCAGGAGGTGAGTCCGATGAAGACCGCTTCGGTCAGGATTCCCCGCACGCTCAGGTAGGCCGCGATCACGAGCAGGAGCGCGAAGGTCGGGATGACCAGCACGACATTCGTGAGCATGTTCAGCACCTCGTCGACGGCGCCGCCCCGGTAGCCGGCGGTGAAGCCCACGACCATTGCGACGGCGGCGGCGATGCCGCCGCCGATCGCGCCGACGATGAACGCGAGCCGCAGCCCGTTCACGAACTGCGCGTAGACGTCCTGGCCCTGCAGCGTCGTCCCGAACCAGTGGCCGCCGTGCGTCGTCGGCCGCAGCGCGAGGTCGCTGCCGTACACGAGCGGGCCGTGCCGCGCGAAGAACGGCCCGAAGATCGCGAAGAGGAGCAGCGCGGTGGTGATCGAGAGGCCGAAGAGGAGCTTCGTGTTCCTCAGCGCGAAGTGGAGCGTCTCCCGGAGACCCGACATCGGCTGCGCGGGAGCCGGCAGCTCGACCTGCGACGGATCGGTGGGGCTCGCGAGCGGAGCGGTCGGGGCCGCGCTCACGACCGCCCTCCTTCCATTCCGATCCTCGTGCGCGGATCGACGATCAGGTAGACGATGTCGATGATGAAGTTGGCGACGAGGACGCCGATGATGATGAAGAGGAAGATCCCCTGGATCACGAAGTAGTCCTCGTTCGTGATCGCGTGGTAGATCTGGAAGCCGAGCCCCGGATACGAGAAGACGATCTCGGTGACCAGCGCTCCGCTGAGGATCGCGCCGAGGGCCAGCGCGAGGCCGGTGATCTGCGGCAGCACGGCGTTGCGGAAGGCGTACTTGCGCACCAGACGTTGCGGCGCCCCGAGCGCGCCGAGGTAGTGCGCGTAGTCGGACTCGAGCTCGTAGATGATCATGTTCCGCATCCCGATCGCCCAGCCCCCGAAGGCGACGAGGAACAGCGAGAGGAACGGCAGGAACCAGTGGTAGAGCAGGTTGCTGATGAAGGCCCACGAGAAGGAGCGGATCGCGGTGGGGTCGTACGCGAAGCCGACGGGAAAGACGTGCCAGACGACGGCCAGCGTCCACGAGAGGATGATCGCGAGCCACATGTACGGCGTCGCGGTGAGCGCGTAGCTCAGCGGTAGCGCGGAGTTGTCGAGCACCTTCCGCCGTGCGGCGAGCGCGCCGACCTTGTTGCCCGCGTACCAGCTGAGCAGGATCGCCGGCAGGAGGAGCCCGAGCGTGTACGGCGCAGCGTGGAGGATGATCGAGCTGACCGAGGCCGGGAACTGCGTGATGCTCGTGCCGAGGTCGCCGTGCGCGAGCGAGACCCAGAAGTACCAGTACTGCTTCCACAGTGGGAGGTCGAGGTTGAACGCGCGCATGTAGTGCTGGTAGAGGTTCTGCGCGACCCGCGGATCCTGCGCCTGGATCCGGCTCATCAGGGCGAGCACCGGATTCCCGGGCATCAGGTGCGGGATCGCCCAGTCGACCGTCACCGCGACGAAGAAGGTGAGTCCGTAGACGAAGAGCTTTCGCATGAAGTAGCGCAGCACCGGTGCCTCCTAGAAGGCGTCCCTCCCGGCGACTACCGGGAGGGACGCTTGAGACGGCTTTGGCATGGTCATGTCGAAGGCACTCACCTCACTTGACCGGCCTGAGGTGCGCGATCATGTCGATGCCGGTCATCTGGAGGTAGCCCCCCCACATGATCGGCACGTACTGCCTGCTGGTGTGCGCCGCCGGCCAGTTCGTCCAGTGCCCGCTCGTGAACTGCGCCCACTGACCGTTGTACCAGAGCGGGATCAGCGGCAGCTTCTGCATCAGGATCGTCTGCAGCTTGTTGTTGATCCGCTTGATCGTCGCCGTGTTCGTCAGCGGCGTCTTGTCGAGCTTCTTGACGAGCGACCACGCCTCCTGGTTCGTGTAGCGCTCGAAGTTGAAGTTCACCTGTCCCGTGCCCGTCTTGAGGATCGGCAGGTGGAAGATGCCGTTCCAGTACGTCCACGGGTTGTCGCTGATCTGCCAGTGGTTGTCGAGCGCGAGGTCGAAGTTACCCGTGCCCCTGTCGCTGATCCACTGGTTCTGGCTCCCCACGATCGTGTGGATCCGGATCCCCGCCGCCTTGGCGTCGGCGATGATCATGTCGCGAGCGGTCTCCCAGTCGGACCACCCCTGCGGGACCATGATCGAGAGGTCGATCTTCGACCCGTCCTTGTTCGTGAAGTAGCCGCCGGACAGCTTGTAGCCGTGCTTCAGCAGCAGCTTCTTGGCCGCACTCACGTTGTGCGTGAAGCCGTACTTCTTCATGGCTGCCTTGTCGTTGTACTTCGACCAGGTCGGAAGCAGCCCGGTCGACTTCGCGGGCAGGACCAGCCCGCCCTCAGCCTGCTTCGCGTAGTGCGAGGGCTGAAGCGCCTCGGCCAGTGCCCGCCGGAAGACCGGGTCGTTCAGCGGCTTGTGCGTCGTGTTCGGCTCCAGCCAGGCCGTGTTGGCCGAGAGCATGTACGGCCCCTTCTTGTAGTACGTCAGGACCTTGTGCTGCTGCACGAGCTTGTCCACGCCGGGCAGGAAGTTGTTGTTCAGGTCCTCCACGCCCTGCAGCACCGCATTGAGGCTGTTCGTGTTGCTCGTGTTGACGAGGTCGATGATGTACTTCGGCTTCGGCATGGGCTCGAGGCCCTGCTTGGCTGCCCACCACGTGCTCCTCCTCACCCAGACGACGCGTGTGGTGGGGTCGAGGCCGCTCGGCTGGTCAACGTATGGACCCGTCCCGATCGGCTTCGTCCCTGGGTTGTAGTTCGTCAGGGCCTGCGCCGAGGTGATGACCTTCCCGTTCACGGGGCTGATCATCGGGATGTTCCACAGCGCGTTCTGCCACTGCACGTAGTTCGGCGTGCCCTTGAACGTGATGACGACCTTGTTGCCCTTGGCCACGATCGACTTCATGTTCAGGTAGAGGTTGTTCCACTGGGATGTCTTGAAGCGGAGCAGCCTCAGGTTGAAGCGAACGTCGGCGGCGGTGAACGCCTTCCCGTTCGACCACTTGACGCCGGGCCGAACGACGATCGTGAACTGCTTCTTGCCCGTCCACGTGGCCGACTTTGCCAGCCAGTCGATGTATTTGTCCTTGATCGGGTCGTAGCGGAGCAGCGTCTCGAGGTTGAGCCCGATCATTCCCGTGGCGTACGTCGAGGCGTACGGGTTGAACCCGAAGGCGCCCCACTGCGTCCCGCTTGTGATCAGCGTCTGCGAGCGCGGGTACGACTTGGGCGAAGCGCCCGCGCTTCCCGCAAGGCTGAGCACGAGTAAAGCGACCACCGAGCCGACGGCGAGAGCCGTGACCGCGGTCGCTTTCGCGCGGATTCTCATCTCTCACCTCCTGGTTACCTCCATGTTCTGCCGGGTGAGGCGCGACGTCATCGGAACTTGTCCGCACGCCGACTCGGGGGAAGCCCCGACCCCCAGATGGAGTGGTTGTCGGGCTACGCGGCTAGCAGGCTTCGGCAGGGCCGGAGGCAGTCTCTTGCGCGGCGAGCAGCAGCTCGAGGTGTGACCAGTGATCGTCCGTGTCCTCCTGCTCGAGCTCGTCCAGCTCGGCAGCGGTCTGCGGCCGGCTGCGCTGCAGCGAGGCGAAGCGGTTTTCCTCGGCGAGGAAGTCTGCGAGCGGACGCTTGCGCTTGGAGTCGAGGCGCAGCGGCTTCTCCCGGCGCGGGTCGAAGCGGTAGAGGGGCCAGTAGCCGGTGTCCACCGCATCCTTCTGGTGCAGCATCCCCTGCTCCATCTCGATGCCGTGCTCGATGCAATGGCTGTAGGCGATCACGAGCGCCGGCCCTGGATACTGCTCGGCCTCCCAGAGCGCCCGCACCGCCTGCGCGTTGTCGCCGCCGAGGGCGATCTGGGCGACGTAGACGTCGCCGTAGCCGATCGCGATCAGCCCGAGGTCCTTCTTACGGGTCCGTTTGCCGCCGGACGCGAACTTCGCCACCGCACCGCGCGGGGTCGCCTTCGAGGCCTGTCCCCCCGTGTTCGAGTAGACCTCGGTGTCGAGGACGAGCACCTTGACGTTGCGGCCGGAGGCGAGTACGTGATCGAGGCCGCCGAAGCCGATGTCATAGGCCCAGCCGTCGCCGCCGACCAGCCAGACGCTCTTCTCGACCAAGGCGTCTGCGAGGAGGGCGAGCCGGCGCGCCGCGGCGCTCTTCCGTCCGGCGAGCAGCGTCTTCAGCTCGTCGACGAGCGCGCGTGTCCGCTGCAGCGCCGCCTCGTCCGGCTGCGGCTCGCGCAAGCCCTCCTTGAGGGAAGCGGGCAGGTTGAGCTCGTCGAGCAGCTCGAGCGCCTCACGCCGCTGCTGGTCGAGGCTGAGGCGCAGTCCCAGCCCGAACTCGGCGTTGTCCTCGAACAGCGAGTTCGCCCAGGCGGGACCCCGACCGGTGACGTCGCAGGCCCAGGGCGTCGTCGGCAAGTTGCCCCCGTAGATCGAGGAGCAGCCCGTCGCGTTTGCGACGACCAGCCGGTCGCCGAGGAGCTGGGTCAGCAGCTTCAGGTACGGCGTCTCGCCGCAACCGGAACACGCGCCGGAGAACTCGAACAGCGGCTGGAGCAGCTGCGAGCCCTTGATCGAGGCCGGCTCGACGAGAGTCCGGTCGAGCTCCGGCAGCGAACGGAAGAAGTCCCAGCCCTCCAGGGCCCGTTTCTGCTCGTCCTCGGCCGGGCGCATCTCGAGCGAGCGGTGGTCCGGTTCCGTCTTCGAGAAGGCAGGGCAAGCGGTCGCGCAGAGCTTGCAGCCGGTGCAGTCGAGCGGCGAGACGGCGATCGCCAGCTGCATCCCCGGCAGATCCTTTCCCCGCCAGGGCTTGCTCTTGAAGCCTTCCGGCGCCTGCGCGAGCAGCTCCGGCTCGCAGACCTTCATCCGGATCGCGGCGTGCGGGCAGACGAGCGTGCACTTTGCGCAGTCGATGCAGATCGACGGATCCCAGACGGGCAGCTCGTCGGCCAGGGCCCGACGCTCGAAGTGGGAAGTGCCGGTTGGGAAGACTCCGCCGGGATCGAACGCGGACACCGGCAGCTCGTCGCCGTGACCGGCGAGCAGCGTCTGCAGGAAGTCGGGCGCGTCGGCGTGCAGTTCCCGGACGGGCACGCCGTTCAGTGCTCCGGGCTCGATCTCGTGGAGCCCCGCCAGGGCCCCGTCGACGGCACCGAAGTTGCGCTTGACCATCTCCTCGCCCTTGCGGCCGTAGCTCTTCTCGATCGCGTGCTTGATGGCCGCGATCGCCTCGTCCTCCGGCAGCACACCCGAGAGCGCGAAGAAGCAGGTCTGCAAGA
>Ga0335083_10007567_pt1 | contig 13403 bp, 8 predicted proteins | sample Lox_Sample_42_FD_206716 | JGI IMG/M metagenome (GOLD analysis project Ga0335083, IMG submission 206716) | Soil microbial communities from Loxahatchee National Wildlife Refuge, Florida, United States - Lox_Sample_4.2 | ecosystem: Environmental > Terrestrial > Soil > Wetlands | place: USA: Florida...
ACTCGCAACCCAATGCTACCCAAAAACCGCCCCGGTGGCCGCCAATCGGCCCGCCTCCGCCAGACTCTCGGCGGTCGCTACGGCAGGCCGATTACCGGCCACCTACACCACCACCTGGGGCACGACCCGACCTTTCGCAACGCCGCCATGACCGAGCGCGAGAAGGGGACCTATTTTGAGGACTTGATCGTTTGCTACCTGCGCAACGAGGCAACCTACAGCGACCTCTACAGCGACGTGTGGACCTATGCGGAATGGGCTGAGTCTCAGGGGCTGGACAAACGTGACACCGGCATTGACCTGGTGGCCAAGACCCGTGGCACGGATGAATACCATGCTATCCAGTGCAAGCTCTACGCAGAGACATACAAACTGCGGAAAGAGGACATAGACAGCTTTTTTACCGCCTCCGGTAAAAAGCCCTTTGCCCGCCGCATCATCGTCAGCACTACCAACCACTGGACGGAACACGCGGAAAACGCGTTGCAAGACCAGCAACCACCGGTCAGCAAAATCGACCTGCACGATCTGGAAAACAGCCAGATCGACTGGGCGCAATACCAGCCCAAGGCCCCCGCCGCGCTCAAGCCCAAGAAAACGCTAAAGGACCACCAGCAAACCGCCCTTGCCGCCACGTTGGCCGGGTTCAAAGAGGCTGACCGGGGCAAGCTCATCATGGCGTGCGGCACCGGCAAAACCTTCACCAGCCTGAAGATTGCCGAGGCCCAGGCGGGGCGCGGCAAGCGCGTTTTATTCCTGGTGCCCAGCCTTGCCTTGCTCTCCCAAACCCTCACCGAATGGACCCAGGAAAGCGCCACCCCGTTGCACAGCTTCGCGGTCTGTTCTGATAGTGACGTGGGCAAAAAGCAGAGCGATGACGAGGTGAAAATCACCACGAGCGAATTGCGCTACCCTGCCACCACCGAACCAGCCCGGCTGGCCACGGAAATGTACAAGCGCCACGATTCTGACCACATGAGCGTGGTATTCAGCACCTACCATTCCATTGACGTTATCGCTCAGGCCCAGGCCAAGCACGGCCTACCGGATTTCGACCTGATTGTTTGCGATGAGGCGCACCGCACCACCGGCGCGATATTCGAGGGACAGGACGAGAGCGCCTTTGTCCGGGTGCATAACCGGGACTATCTACGCGCCGCGAAGCGCCTCTACATGACCGCAACCCCCCGTATTTACGGCAATGCGGCCAAGGCCACCGCCGAAAAGGAGAGCATTGCCCTTTGCTCTATGGATGACGAAACTCTCTACGGGCCGGTGTTTCACGTCATCACCTTCAGCGAAGCGGTGAAGCGCGGCCTGCTGGTGGATTACAAGGTCATCGTGCTTTCGGTGGATGAGGTCCATGTCAGCCGCCGACTGCAAGAGCTACTGGCCGATGAGGACAACCAGCTCAAGGTGGATGACGCCGCCAAGATTGTTGGTTGCTGGAAGGCTTTGGCCAAGCAGGGGCTGACCGATGAGCTAAACGGCGATGCTGACCCGATGAAGCGCGCGGTGGCGTTCTGCCAAGTGATTGAACCAAGCACCAAAGCCAGAACCCACAAGGTCAGCTCCAAAAACATCGCGGGCATCTTCCAGAAGGTTGTGGAAACCTACCAGCAGAAGGAAGACCTGGCCCCCGCCGCGCGTTTGACCTGCCAGGCCGCGCATGTGGATGGCGGCATGAACGCCAGCCAGAAGGAAGAGAAAATCGACTGGCTGAAGGCGGAGACGCCAGAAGGCATCTGCCGTGTGCTGTCCAATGTGCGCTGCCTCTCTGAAGGCGTGGACGTGCCCGCCCTGGATGCCGTGCTGTTCCTCACCCCTCGCAATTCGCAAATTGACGTGGTGCAGTCCGTGGGGCGCGTCATGCGCAACGCCCCTGGCAAGAAGCGCGGTTATGTCATCCTTCCCGTGGTCATCCCGGCAGGCAAGGAGCCAGATGAAGCCCTGAACGACAATAAGACCTTTGCGGTCGTCTGGCAGGTGCTGAACGCCTTGCGCTCACATGATGACCGGTTTGACGCAATGGTGAACAAGACGGACCTGATCGGCCCAGACCTCCGCAAAATGGAGGTCATCCGTGTTACCGATAAAATCCAGCCCAAAGCCCCCAAGGCAAACGGCAACAGCACCCCCGGCAAGGGCACCAACGCTATCGGGCGGCAAGTAAAACGCCCTGACAAGATCGAAGCCCAGGGCGATCTTCCCTTCGAAATTGGCGAGATTGAGCGCGCTATCTACGCCAAGATCGTGCAGAAAGTGGGAGATCGAGGCCATTGGGAGAAATGGGCGAACGACATCGCCAAGATCGCCCAAACCCATATCACCCGCATCACCACGATTCTGGAAAACCCGGACAACACCACCGAGCGTGAGGCATTTGCGGCCTTCGCCGCCGAGCTGCGCGGCAATTTGAATGACAGCCTGGGCGACAAGGACATTATCGAAATGCTCGCCCAGCACGTCATCACCAGGCCGGTGTTTGAGGCGCTGTTTGAAGGTTACAGCTTCGCCCAGCACAACCCCATGTCACTCGCCATGCAGAAGATGTTGGACGTGCTGGAAGGCCACCGGCTGGAAAAGGAAGCCGACACGCTGCAAGCCTTCTATGACAGCGTTAAAATGCGCGCGGCGGGCATCGACAATGCGGCGGGGAAGCAGAAGATCATTGTGGAGCTATACGACAAGTTTTTCCGCAACGCCTTCCCGCGCATGACCGAGCGGCTGGGCATTGTCTACACCCCCGTTGAGGTGGTGGATTTTATCATCCATAGCGTGGCGCATCTGCTGAAAACCGAGTTTGGCCAGAGCCTGGGCAGTGAGGGTGTGCACATTCTGGACCCCTTCACCGGCACCGGCACCTTCATCACCCGCCTGCTGCAAAGCGGGCTTATAGCCCCGGACCAGTTGGCCCGGAAATACAAATCCGAGATTCACGCCAATGAAATCGTGCTACTGGCCTACTACATCGCGGCCATCAACATTGAGGCGGCATATCACGGCTTGGCGGGCGGGGAGTATGTACCGTTTGAAGGCATCTGCCTGACCGATACCTTCGAAAACCACGCCAAAACCGATTTGATGAACAGCCTACTGGCCGCCAATAACTCCCGCCGCAAGCGGCAGGACAAGCTGGATATTCGCGTGATTATCGCAAACCCGCCTTATTCAGTTGGGCAGAAAAGCGAAAACGACAATAATGACAATGTTGGATATCCCGCGCTGGATGAACGCATCCGCTCCACCTACGTCAAAAATTCAAAAGCGGTGCTCTCGAAGGGACTTTATGACAGCTATATCCGCGCCATCCGCTGGGCGTCTGACCGTATCGGCCAAAGCGGCATTATCGGCTTTGTGACTAACGCCGGGTATTTGGATGCCAATACGGCTGATGGCTTGAGAAAATGTTTAGCTGAAGAATTTTCCAGTATCTATGTGTTTCACCTACGCGGGAATCAGCGAACTTCAGGCGAGTTGTCCCGCAAGGAGGGCGGAAAAATTTTTGGAAGTGGTAGCCGCGCGCCGATAGCAATATCTCTTCTGGTCAAGAATCCCCATTCTAAAGACGTCGGGAAAATCTATTTCCACGACATCGGGGACTATCTAACCCAAGAAGAAAAGCTCAAAATAATCGCTGATTTTGAAGGCATTGCAGGTATTACCGCCGCTCGCGGCTGGCGACAAATCACCCCTGATTCGCATGGCGACTGGCTGAACTTGCGTGATGATAGCTTTGCCGAATATCTGCCCCTGGGCGACAAGAAAGGCGGCGGCGCCGCGCTGTTTGACAATTTCTCTCAAGGCGTGCTGACCGCCCGCGATGCTTGGTGCTACAACCCAGAAAAAGCCAGCGTTGCCCATAACATCGGGCGAATGATTGAGTTTTATAACGGCGAGGTCACGCGCTATCGGGCCGCTTGCGCGGGCAAGGCCAAGACGGATCACCCGCCCGTTGACGCATTCGTTTCAAATGACGCAACGCGCATTAGCTGGACCCGCGCCTTAAAGCAGGAATTGGCCAAGGGGCGCCAATATGCGTTTGAGGAAAATTGCCTCACTCCCAGCCTGTACCGCCCCTTTACCAAGCAGTGGCTCTATTTCAACCGCCGCTTGAATGAGATGGTTTACCAGATGCCCCGCATCTTCCCCGACGCGGCGGCGGAAAATCTGGTCATCTGCGTTTCCGGCATTGGGGCAAGAAGCGGGTTTTCGGCGCTCATTACCAATATGCCCACCAATTTCCACACCCTGGATACTGGCCAATGCTTCCCGCTTTATCTGTATGGCGAAGCGGAAGAGGATGAAGCGGAGAGCGTGCCGCAAAATGCCGATCTGTTCGCCGCGCCCAAGCCCGCCAAAGGCCGCCAACGGCGCGATGCCATAACAGATGTAGGGCTGGCCCATTTCCAGGCGGCCTATTCAGGGGAGCAGATCGGCAAGGAAGATTTGTTCTATTACGTCTATGGCCTGCTGCACGCCCCCGACTACCGGGAGAAATATGCCGATAATCTGGCCAAGGAGATGCCGCGCATCCCCTGCGTAAAGGCGGCGGCGGATTTTTGGGCCTTTGCCAAGGCAGGCCGCGCCCTGGCCGATCTGCATCTGAACTATGAAACCGCACCCCTCTACCCGCTCAAAATCGACACCGGCAACCGCAAGCTGACCGATGCCGACTACCGGATGGAGAAAATGAAGTATGGCAAAAAGGGCAAGGACAAAGACCTGACTACCCTGATCTATAACGATCACATCACCCTGCGCGGCATCCCGCTGGAGGCTTACGAATACATCGTGAACGGCAAGCCCGCCCTGGATTGGGTGGTGGAGCGCCAATGCGTGAAGACCGACAAGGATAGCGGCATCGTAAACGACGCCAACGCCTGGGCCATTGAGACCATGCACAACCCCCGCTACCCGCTGGAGCTGTTCCAGCGCGTGATCACCGTTAGCCTCGAAACGATGAAGATCGTGCAGAACTTGCCTAAACTCGATATCGTCACCACAAAAGAGCAGGCTAGGAAGGTGCGAACCATCGACGAGATAAAGAGCGGAATCGCGGCGCACTGGGGTGATGCTCCCGCCGCTTGCGTTGCCATTGCCATCATCGACGGAATCGCAGCGCGAGCTGGTGCGGATAAGGATACTCTGCGCGTTAGCGACATCATACGGATGCTAGATACGACAAAACTATCTGGCGACATCATCTCGGCCCTCGCAATCCTTGTACAATCGCAGTTTGCCATCCTCCGTTCAGGTGGCGAATTTGTTGATGAAAATGGCGGGCGGCATGGGCTGTCTCCAGAGGATTTCCAACGTGTTCTTACGCTCGACACAGTTGTCCACCCAGTCTCGCATCAGCAGGTTAGCAACGCTTCCCATCGGGTCGTTCCTGTCTTCGAACTGACGACAGAACTGTCCGGGGGGAAAGAGCAATGAGCGAACCCGAGTTGACCGTCGCGCAACTTCGTATTCAATTCGAAGGCACTGCCCAAGGCGCGGCTTTTGACTACGTTCTAGCGCAGGACCACGAGGCTCGTGTGCAGGCCGTCCAGAAGGGCGTGGATTTCGCCTGCAACGAGTTGGAACAGCATAAGCATAAGAAGCAAGGTCTTGGAGAAGATGCCATCACCCTTGAAATTTGTTCGATGCTGAAAATGGCCGGATTTCAAGCCGCCCACGACGATGACGTCGGTGGGCATTGTGACATTGTAATTAAAGGAAAAGAGTTGTTCCTTTGGCTCGCTGAAGCGAAAAAGCACAGCGATTATGCTTGGCTAGACAAAGGTTTCAAACAGCTCTCGACGAGGTACTCCACTGGCGTGAAGGGGCAGGACCACGGAGATGTCTTAGTCTATTGCTATAGCCAAGATGCTAACGCGATGTTGAAGAAGTGGCGAGACGAGTTGGTAGCCAGGAATGCGGACGTGAAAACTAAGGACGCGACTTGCGGGAACCCGCTTCTGTTTTGCTCCACACACCGGCACGAGGCATCTGGCTTGGATTTCCATGTCCGCCACAAGGCCGTGGCCCTCTACTGGGCCCCAAAAGACACGTAAGGTAATCCCCCCCTGCCAATGGTCGCGGCGGAAAACGAAACTTCAAGCTTGCCGATTGCGCTGTATTTTTAAGACAAAAATTCGGTGCATCATGTTATCATAGTTCTATGGCCCAATGCCGAACCTTGCCAATGCCGGTGGAGATCGTGCTCAACAACGCGGTGGTGATTTCCGCGAGTGGTCCGGCCTACCGGCTCATCCTGACCCTAGCAATCGTGTTTTGGGGTGGGCAATGCCGCCCACTTCCCGATGATGATGCGGGCCTTTGCGCCTTGGCGCGTTGCGGGGCCAGCACTTGGCGGAAGGAAAAGGCAGCTGTCCGCGATGCTCTCGGGCAGATCGTTCCCCAGCTTGAGCGCCGCCATATACGAGCGTTGCAGCGTGCCGATATTTTCCGGCAGGTCAGGGCCGAGGCTGGACGTTTGGGCGGTCTCGCAAAGGCACGAAACGCTAGAACAGCAGCTAGCGACAATTTCCGGCAGCAGGAACTGCCCACCATCCAGGCCGCACACCCGCGTTTAGGTCTCGTGACGCCTCAGATATCGCAATACGGCCGCGCGAATCGTCGAGCCGAGAAACCAGCCGTTCAGAACCAACCAAACGCCAGATGGATGACTGAGCCAAAGTAACCGGAGTCCACGGATTTAGCCGTTCGCGCGTTTTGGTGTGGCTTGCCCTTTATGTCGCCACCACGCGGAATAGATCGGCCTGAAGGTGGCAAGGCGGATGGCATGTGGTGCAACACCAGCCGCGCGGCGGGTCGGTATCGCTCCAGAACAGAGAGCCGCTACAGCACCCGCAAAAATCCCCCGGCTGGGGTTCATCGTCAGCCCTAGCCCATGAGACGGGGCGTTTCCGTAGCCGCCGCGCGGGTAGGGCCTCGGCCTGGATGGCTGCGCGTTCTGTCGCTTCATCGAATGTTTCCGGGGCAGGGTTGTCATTGGCCAGGGTGGTGAGTTCGGCGCGCAGATCGTCCCGCCGCGCGCGCCTCTTCGAACAAGACGGTTGGCACTTGGCTGGCGCGGGTCAGCACCAGCTTGCCCCCGCGCAGAACCGCATCCGCCACGGCAGCGCGGATGCGGGGCAGAATGGGGGAGAGGGCGGCGCTCACAGCTCCATGTCATCTGTGTGAGCGGAGGAAATGTTGGGTGAAATAGCGTTCCCAGCGTTCCAGCGTCCGATATCATTGTTTTTCAACGGCTTAATGGAACGCTGCGGAACGCCAAGCCCATTTTGGGAACGCTGGCCGCCGCCTTCGGGAACGTCCGGGAACGCTGCTGGAACGCTGGCACCGGAAATAGCGTTCCGCTTTTCCCCTGCATTTTCCATCATGGAACGTTCGGAACGCTGGGAACGCTGAAAAACCGATATTCTCCTCCCTCCACGTCCGCCGGTCTCGGGCAGGGTCACTTCCACCCCGCACCGGCGAAGTGCTGGAGCAATGCGCTTCAACCGTCCCGATAACCGGACGGCATCCTTGGGCCAGCCGCGTTCCCGCCGCACATCGTCCGAGACGGCGCGGTTTATGTGCTCTAGAAGCTCGGTGGCGGTGCCGGTCCATGTGCTGCCCTCCAGCCGTTCCGTGCCATGCTCGGCAATGACGTGGCGCAGCGCCTCCGAGATGGGATCGCCCTCGACAACCGTCGTATTCGCGGCTTCGCGGTTTCGGTTGATTGCGCCAAGAACGTCTTCGGCTTTCCACCCAAAGGCGGGGGCAGCACGGCAAGCCATGGCGGCAAAGTCTGCCATCCGGGGCAGTTCCCCTTTCACCCCTCTATCGTAATGTAAGGCTTCGACCAGCCCATTAAGCAGGGCAGCCAGAATGCCGGGGGCTGCCTGTTCAAACTCCCGGTCAATATCGGATTCGAGACGGCGGCTGCCATCATCTATGCGGCGAAGCCCAACGACCAGCGCGCGGTCGGCCGCATCGCCCCGAGACAGTACGCTGTTGATGCCGTTCAAAAGGATCGGGCGGCATACCTCGACTAGGTGTTCTTCTTCGTCGGTGTACAGGCGGCGCTTCGACAAGCCCGCGCCCGTCCCCAGGCGGCAAATAGCGTCCAACATATCGGGGTCGATGTGGCTCACGTTATCGATGGCGACGACGCGCCCGGCATTGGCGGCCACGATAAGGTCCGCCTCATTCTTCGGCGGCGCGCGCAGCGGCGATTTGTTCGGGTCAACCAGATTGCGAAGATGCCGAGAGGCAGTGCTTTTGCCGCTGCCCTGCTCGCCGTCGATGGCGAGGATGGGATAGGGGCCGCGCGGCCAGAGGCAGCCCAGCAGCCAGGAAACCACCAGCTTGAAGTCGTCCTGCTGGTCCTGGCCCAGGTTCAGCAGCCGTTGCAGCGCTTCCAGCCCAGAGCAGGCCGCCGCGCGGTCGGGCAGAGGCAGGGCGCGCATGGCATCGGCGCGGGTCAGGGGCACGTCTGCTGCGGTGACAACCTGCCACCCCTCACCCGTGACTTTGACGAGGGACCAATCAGGCCGCCCGAGGTCGATCCAGAGCGTCCCGTCAGATTCCAGGCTGCGGAGGGCAGGTGTACGCGTCTCAGTGCCCCGGCTATGAATCATCGCCTCCAGGCTGGGGAGCGCTTCGGTCATGGCTTTATCGGAAATACTGCCCGGCATCTCCACGCCGTCGTCACTCAAACGGGGGAAAGCCCCGGCATAGATCGCGCGCACAACGGATTTGAACGCGGCTGCCCGCACCTTGTACCGCTCAATGCGGCCTTCGCGCGACATAGTCACGTAAGCCGCACCGTCCGGGTCTTTCCAGAAGATCGCGCCAGATTTCACCACGGCATCAATAACGCGGTCGCGCTGGGGCGTCGGCTTATCGCCTTTCCCATCTTTCCGGTACGGCGCCGCAGTTCGCGGCTGTGGCGTGTGCTCAATGAAAAGTCCGCCGGATGCCCCCTTCGTCTCAATCAAATCGGCCATTACGCGGCCTCCGTCGCTGCGCGCTGCGTGAGCACGTCATTAAAATCCTGGCCCGGTGTGTTCGGCTTGATAATCCGCACCTTGCGGCCTTCGGCTTGCCAGCGCCGCGCGGCGGCTTCGGCGGCCTCAATGCCGGGATTGCGGCCTTGTGCGTTCACGCCGTCATCATCAGCAGCAATGACGATGCTGCGTACCTCCGGCGGTAGGGCCAAACCGGCGGCCAAGTTCCCGGCGCTGATTGCCGCCCAGGCGGGCAGGCCAAGAAGCAATCCCGCGCTGGCGCTGGTTTCGGCGCCCTCGCCAACGACAATTTCGGATGCGGCGGGGGTGAGACGAATCGCGCCGCCCCAAGTTTGGCCGAGACTGGCCTTCCGGGGCTCAGCATTCGCCTTGGTGCCATCGCGGTTTATAAATATCCGTTGCACTCCGATTATCTCGCCGTGCACGTCATCGATGCGGCAGAGCAGCGCATCATAGCGCCACCGCTCGGATGGATGCGGGCAATCGGCACGATACCGGAAAGCTGGCGAGCTGATAAAAGCCCCAAGGCCCCGCGATGTAAGGTATTTTCCAGCGGGATCATTCGCCTGGACCGGTGCAGCGCCAGTCAGGAGAGCGTGTGCTCTCTCTTGCCTATTGCGCTTGGCGTCGGCAGCCTTTGCGCGCATCGCCGTGTTGTCACGTTCGGCGGTATCGTCACCGGCCCCAGCGCCTCGGAGGATAGCTGCAACGGCGGCGTTGTTTTGACAGGACGCGCACCAGCCTATCACGTTGCCATTATGGGCACGCGAAAGAATAAAGCTGTCCGGATACCCACACACCGGGCAATCACCCCGCCAATTGCGTCCAGCCTTATGGAGGTTAAAGCGGGCATAAACTTCTCTGAACATATTGGCAGACACGGCTTAAAACCTTTCCGTTTTGGCCTTGTGCGCCGTGCAGCAAATCTGTATTTTTGGATTGTCGATGAACCAAAAATCTATGCAGCTTCGCCCCGGTCGTGCAGGCCGGGGTTTCTCATGTGGCGGCGGGTTTGGGTAGGCTTGCAACATATGAGTGCAGGCTCTCGGCCGGCACGACTGTTGCCGCGCCGATCTTTCTGGTTTCGAGCAATCCGGCTTTCACCAGTTGCCAGAATTTTGTATTGCCGATTCCAAGCGCGGCCTGAACTTCATAAGGCCGGTAAAGCAATTTCTGATTCTGTTCGGACATTGTGTCGCCTCCGTGGATAAAAACGGAGTCGTATAAACACATGTGCACGTCGCCTTGCGAGAGAAAAAACTAAAATGCCGCACATTGGCGGCATTTTTGATAAAAATCGGCTTGTATTTCCATTTTGGAGACGGTCGGCTTCATCCGAAGCCGCGCATCGGAAGGGCTTTTAGGGTAATTTCGGGCTCATCCCGTCAAGCGGCGGCGCTGCATCACCGTTGGTCACGCTACACAGCGTGGCTTTGTCATGCTGTGGCGCGGATTGGCGTTACATTCCCGCTCGGCGTGGCTGCGGGCCGGGTGCAATATGCAGCCCAGTCACGCATCAAGCGCGTACGTTGTTCAAGCAGGTCACTCCGCCTGTACGCCGCCTCAACCTTGTCTTTGTTCGTATGCGCCAGGGCTGTCTCAGCCACTTCACGAGGGTAGGCGGTACTTTCCGCTGCCCAGTCCCGGAAGGTGGAACGCATACCATGCACGGTCACGCCCTCGGCCACGGCGGCTAGAGCCTTTGATACGGCGACGTCGCTTAATGGCTGCCCCTTCCGGCCGCCCTGAAACACCAGCCCATCATCGGCGCTCTTGAGGGGCAGCACAATCTTGAGCACGTCTAGCGCGGCATCGGAAAGCGGGACGCGGTGCTCTACCTTGGCCTTCATTTTTTCAGCCGGAACGGTCCAGACCTTGGCCTTCATGTCAATTTCGTTCCAGCGCACGGCGCGGGCCTCGCCGGAGCGCGCGGCGGTCAACACTGTGAAGCGCAGGCATAGCGCACTTGTCCCGCCCGCCTTGGCAAGCTTGCCCATGACTTCCGGCAAGTCAGCCCACGGGAGGGCGGCATGATGCTCCACACGGGCGATGGAAGCGCGGGAGGCTAGCAGGTGATCCAGGTGGCCTTTCCAGCGGGCGGGATTTTCTCCCGTCCGCCAGCCGCGCGTTTTGGCATAGTCCAGCACGTTCTCAATCCGGCCGCGCAGCCGGGATGCGGTCTCTGGCTTGGCCTCCCATATCGGGTTGAGGCATTCCAGCACTTCATTCACCGTGATCTTGTCCACCGGCTTCTTGCCAAATACAGGCGCAGCGTATGTATCGAGCGTGGCTTTCCATTGCCCGGCATGCTTCTCGTTCTTCCATCCGGCCTTTTTGGAAGCGATTAGGAGCGCCGCCACGTCGTCGAATGTTTTGGCTGGCTCGGCCTCGGCTGCCTTGGCGGCAGCCACGGCGCGCTTGTGTTCAATAGGGTCTGTACCGTCACGGAGCAGCCGCCGGGCATCTATGGCGGCGTCGCGGGCTTCCGCGAGGCTGACAATGCTATCCGGGCCTAAACCCATCCAATGCCCTTTGCCATGGCGCTTATAGCGGAACATCCACGTTCGGCTCTTGCCAACGATCACCAGGTACAGCCCGGCATTATCCCTATACCGGCCAGGGGCGGTCAGGCTTTCATAATGCTTGGCGGTCTTTTTTGCCTCGGCCATCAGCAATCCTTGCTACACTTTTAGCTACACCTTAAACGCGGATTGGCGCGGATGCAAGCGGATTGGCGCGGGTTGAAAATGTCATAAGTTATTGTTTTATAATATATCATTGATCGGGAAAGAACCTGGGCGGAGGCTGATTTGTCGGACACCTCTTCCGCCAGCATTTGCAAATAAACCGAAAACAAACAAAAGAATTTATTTTGGCGTGCAAGATTCACTCGGAACTGTATGCCAAAAGTACGAATTGAGATGGATGCGGGCGGAGCTAACTGAGAAGCGCCGCGCCCAGCCGACCACTAGCGCCGACGACGATGTTTGTCCCATTACCCGGGACTTAATGCTCAAAAGCCCCTTGCAAGCCCCTGGGTTGCTTGCGGCGCATGATTGCTGTCCCATGGCTTGTTATATACTGTTAATCTTGAACTTCAGGAGCAGGGACATGACCCGTCTACCACTGGCTTGCGCGTTTGTGCTGGCGCTTTCCGGCGCCGCATTGGCACAGACCTCGGCCAGCACCACGACCGGCAGCGCCACCAACAAGGGCACCGCGCAGACGGGCATCGCCAAGCCGCCGGCGGGCACTCTACCGCCGCAGCCGAAGAAGCGTAACCCGGACGATTACAGCAATATGGGCGCCAACATTCCGACGCTGCCCACCATCGCGCAGCACCCCACGGGAATGATTGGCTCTGATGTGCCGATTATCGGCCCCGGCGGCACCAGCCACTCCGTGATTGGGAATGGCGCGGTGCCGTTTGGCCCCCAGTAATGCGGTAGTACTTGCCCGGGGGCGGCCAGGTTCAGGCCAATTGATTGACAGGCAGAGGCTGCGCCGGGTTGGTGGAGATATCCTCGCTGCGGCAGATGCATTCCACATATTTGCCGTGGTGTTCCCGGAACACCCAGCCGTCCTCGACATAGAATTTCTCGTGTGCCGCGTTTGATGCTGGCACGCCGCCTTTGCGCAGCGCGATGATCCGGGCTTGGCCAATAAGTCCTTTATTATGGGGAAGTGGCATCTCGGATTTCCTCTTGCTCAGAGCAAAAGACTACATAGAAACGGGCGCCGAGTTCAAATCATAAAACGCAATTTTGCCGAATTTTCACCATGATTCGCCTTGTGCGCTGCGGTGCTCGCGGCGCAGCAAAAACGGGCAGTGGGCAAATAAATTTTTAAAAACAGGCGTCAGGGGCGGCATTTTCACAGAATCTAAAATCCTGCCGCCAGCCGGCAAAAACGGTGGAGCTCACTCCACCGTTACGGACTTCGCCAGGTTGCGCGGCTGGTCCACGTCGGTGCCCTTCAGCACCGCCACGTGGTAGGCTAGCATCTGCACCGGGATGGCGTGCAGGATCGGCGCGGCGAACGGGTCGATCTCCGGCAGCAGGATGGTCTCGGCCGCGATGGGGGCGAGCTTGGCGGCACCCTCGGCATCCGAGAACACCACGATCTGCCCGCCGCGTGCCGCCGCCTCCTGCAGGTTGGAGGCGGTTTTCTCGAATAGCGGCCCGGAGGGGCAGATGGCGATCACCGGCACGGATTTGTCGATCAGGGCGATGGGGCCGTGCTTCATCTCGCCGGCGGCATAGCCCTCGGCGTGGATGTAGCTGATCTCCTTCAGCTTCAGCGCGCCTTCCAGCGCGATGGGGAAGCAGCCGCCACGGCCCAGGTACAGCACGTCCCGCGCCTCGGCGATACGCTTGGCCA
>Ga0335083_10007568_pt1 | contig 13397 bp, 15 predicted proteins | sample Lox_Sample_42_FD_206716 | JGI IMG/M metagenome (GOLD analysis project Ga0335083, IMG submission 206716) | Soil microbial communities from Loxahatchee National Wildlife Refuge, Florida, United States - Lox_Sample_4.2 | ecosystem: Environmental > Terrestrial > Soil > Wetlands | place: USA...
CGCACCGGCAAGCTGCTCTGGGAAACGAAACTCGATAGCGAGGGCCACACCAATCCGATGACCTACCTGGGCAAGAACGGCAAGCAATACGTTGTGATCGTCAGTTCAGGCGTGAACGCGTTTACTTTGGAGTGATCATTCGCTGCGGAGAGCCGACGCGGGATCGATGCGCACGGCGCGCTAAGCGGCGGGCGCGGCGGCAATAGCGAAGAACGGACTTTTCTTGATCTGGCGAACGCCGAATTAAACATCGCAAACAACTGGGAAATCGTCTTTTCTCAGCGTACAACCAGGATCGAAGGACAATGCACGCGGGGGCCGCACGACCAGGGCGCGAAGTCTCTTTATCTCATTGGTGGTGAGTAACAAGCAGGGTGGTGGTTGTCGAAAGATTCGGCCCGAACGTGTGCGCGGTAGCGGTGGCGGCTGCGGAAATAAATTCCAGAGTCCTAAAACACGGTAGAATTCAAAAGCCGCAGGGTGATTTCGCGCAGCTCGGCCACACTTGGGAAATAATGCTCAATAAATCGGATTAACTTCCATTGGCCACTCGCTTGCTTTTCTGCAAGCTTGGACTTTTAGAGTCTTAGCGGCCACATAAGCGTATCCCGAGCCCCGTTCGCGGAAGGCGGTACCTATGAGCGAATCCTTTTCGATCGAATCTGTTCAAATGCAAGCGCTTTCCAGCAGGGTTGATGAGTTAACCCGCTGGCTCACCGATCGCGCTCACTATTGCGAGGCTGAGCAGAAGCATTTGGACGATGGAAGTCTTGAGCAGGCTTACTGGCATTACGGTTATGTATGCGCTCTTCGTGACGTTCTATCGATGATCAGTCGGCGGTCAACCCAATAATTTGCAGCCCGGGCAAGTCCAGCGGGAGCCCGCGGGGCGATGAGGGTGGTAATGATTATCATACGGATCGAAGTCGTGAAAGAGCAAGCATTCAGTTTCGAACGCAGCTCGTGAAGATGAAGAGTAGATAAACTTGAAACGTTTGTAGGCGCCGACATAAACGTGGAGCTGATTGTTGACGTCAATATCCGACCTTCCCACAAAAACGATTCGAAATCCGGTTCCGTCATCGCGGTCATCCAGCGCAAAGACACCTGGGGAATTCAACCGGACTGCATCGTCGATTCCGCTGTCAGTAAGAGTGAAAGGTCCTTGAAGGCCATTTTCTTCCAAATAGACGACTCCTTCGTCGTCTAGTATAGAATAGTCCGGAGCGTCACTTCTCGCCAGAAACCGGAAATGGGCGGCTGTAACGGCAAGATTAGTTACTTCGGGCGCATGGTCTGAGGAGATTACACTGCGAAGGCCGGCATTCCACAACTTTTGCAGGGCGTGTGGAGCTTGCTTGTCGACGATGACCACTAGCCGGTCTGGTTCTGCGGTGATGAACTGGTCTAACAAGCTGTCACTTAGAACGATCAAGCCCGGAATGCTCGAATCCGGCTTCTCCACTACCAGCACGTTGAATCCCTCCGGGCTGAGAAGTCTTCTCAGAATCGATACATAATACTCGTCGTTGATGGCAAGCTGAACAGTTGTCATCCGTTACGCCTTTCAGGCGAATTTCATGTCCCTCGAGCAATCGTGGACCAATCCGCATAAGTCTGCACCACCAGGAGAACACGTATTTTGGTGGAGGTAATGGCTCAGTGCAGGTTCGCCTGGGTGCGTCCGATGTGAGGGTTGCCAGATTGAAGAGGCGTTTTGCACCTGCCGCCGGTTCGATTATGATGGACTGCCGAGGGCAATCATGGAAATCAAAAGAAACGCCTATCTTTGCGCCGCCAGCCTGGCGCTGGCCTACAGTGCAACCACGCTGCTCGCTCAGGCTCCCAAGCCCAAGCACATCAACCGCGCCATCGAACTGCTCCTGCAAGGTCAACCTATTTACTACACCGGCTCCCATTCCGGCACCGAAGGCAGTTTCGAGCAAGGCAAGAAGGACGCGCAGACCTACGCCGACTACATCAGCTACGACATGGAGCACGCGCCGTTCGACGTCAAAGGACTGGCCGAGTACATGCGCGGCCTGGTGGCCGGCGGGCCGACCAAGAGCGGGCATCGCACGCCGGCAGTGATTGTGAACGTTCCGGTGAATGGCACCGATGAGGCCACCGTCCGCGCAAACGCCTGGATGTTTCAACAAGTGCTGGCTACCGGCGTCCACGGCGTTCTTCTCACGCATGCCGATACGCCGGGCGCGGTGCGAGCCTTTGTCGAGGCGATCCGGCTTCCCATCCACAAACAAGGCGTGGATCACGGAATCAGCGAAGGACGGCGAGGCGTGCATGGCGCGGCGACAGCGGCGCAGATCTGGGGCATTTCGGAACAGGAGTATTGGGACAAGGCCGATGCCTGGCCGCTGAATCCCAACGGCGAGCTGCTGCTGGGCTTGAAGCTGGAAGACAAATATGCGCTGGCCAATGCGGAAGAAAATTTGAAAGTGCCGGGCATCGCGTTCGCCGAGTGGGGACCGGGCGACATGGCGCTGTCGCTGGGCGTTCGAGGATCGGGCAACGTTGCCGAGACTGATCCGCGCATGCTGGCGGCGCGCGCCAAAGTTTTCGCCGCTTGCAAGGCCAATCATATTTTCTTCCTGAACAGCATGACTCCGAAAAATGTGGTCGCCATGATCAAGGAAGGGGTCATGATTGGCCCAGCCAGTCCGGAAGCCGCCGACATTGGGCGGAAATTTACGAAGCGCCAGATGCCCTATTAGGTCTGATTCCGTGCCGAGCGTCGTCATGACTCGTATTTGCCAGGAACGGGCCGCTTCGGGCAGTCGTATCCTGAGAAGTCAGCGAAAGTGCTTAGTCAAACCAATCTGGTTCAGCTCGCGGAAGAATTGGCAGGCCGTATTCCGGACGATGAGAGCTACAAGGAAGAGCGCAATGTTTCCTGGGGTCTCGTTTGCACGGGCTGGCTACAGCTAAACGACCTTCCATCAGCACTGCGGGCACTGGCGAAGATCAGCGAGCCACAAGCGGCGGCACCAATGCGTCTCGCCATCCTCAAATGGGTTTGCGCGCTTCCCGATTCCGGTGACTTGGGCCGGGATGTGGTGCGAGAGACAGTCGAACGGATCAGCGAATGGGAACCATGGCTGGCTAGGATGGACATAACAGACTTGGTTTTACCTATTATCCGGTTGATGGGCGAAGACGGGGCTCGCGTATTAGCGCGCAATTTGCGAGACCCGTTCACCTCCGGGAACGTTCTCGTGACCCTTGCGGGGCAGTTTTCATGGCCTCATGAACGAAGACCTCTTCTTGAGGAAGCCGAACGGATTGCCGCCGGGATACGCGATGGAAATCGGGACTTCGCGCTCTTATGGGTTGTGCAAGGCTATGAGGCCGCTGGATTCGCTGACGATGCCAAGAGAGTGAACTCGATGATGCAAGAGCAGAATCTCTCGGAGAATATGAGTGTCTTACTGAGCAATGCGCAAGTACTCTTGCGAAGCGCGAATAAGATCTTGGAGCCTTCAGCGCCTGCGGCGGGAAAAGATCCCCAAGTCGACAGCCCGCTTGATAGGTTGTCGCGATTTCTGGAATATCGACGCAACGATTTGAAGGTTCGATTTCTTGTCGATGCAGCCGCCGGGGGCAGCGCTATTGGAGTTAGCGAATGCGAGGCTATTCTCACCAGCCCTGACTTCCAGAGAGTCGAGCCGCCGCGCCAGCCCAGCATCCACCGCGATCCCACTTTGCTAGATGACGATGCGTTTGCTCGATTCTGGTTTGATAGGCCCATCCCGCTCAAACGAATTGACGAACGGGTGCTGGAAGGCGATCTTGACGACGATGTTCAGGATCTGGCCGATCCAGTGGGCTTCCTCAAGAAAGCTACAGCGCTCTTCCACCGGTTTGGGTCTGTAGGTCGATCTTTTTCGCAAGAGCAGATTGAGCAGGGCCTTTGGTTTCTGTTCGGGTATCCATTTTCCGCGGGCGAACACCTCTGGCGGAATGCGGTTCCTCTGGACATCCGGCTGGAATTCGTCCGCTCGATGATCCATCCGTTTCGCGACTACTACAATTCGGTCTCGGACGAGTTCCAGGGCCACCTCTTTTTCATGTGGTGGGATATGCTCTTGCACCACGGCCCCGCTTCCGACTCTACCGAAGAAGCAGCTATAGAGAACGAAGTGATTGAAGTGCTGGTGCAAATACTGGCATTACCAAGCGAGGGTTGCGCTAGTTCAGCGTTGCACGGTCTCAACCATCTGCATCCCAATCCCCGTGCGATCTCGGTTGTGACCCAATACCTGGATGCAAATCGAGAAAAGATGACAAGCGAACGAATCAAGTGGGTTAGTGCATGCCGGGACGGTCTAGCGCGTTGAAGGGTCGGCCAAGCGCTTTCTAACCCGTGGCACTGGCTTCCAGGTGTTCGCCGACCTTCTTATTTGGCGAACTCTTATGATCGCTGCGGTACCGGCCCGGGGGCTGGCCAAACTCGCGCTTGAATGCCCGATTGAAGGCCGCCTCCGATTCGTATCTGATGTCGGCCGCGATTTCCGCGACGCCTCGCGAGGTCTTTTCGAGCGAGCGCGCGGCCAATTGTAGCCTCCAGCGCGTCAGATAAGTCATCGGGGGCTCGGACAGGTATCGGGTAAAGCGCTCCACCAGGGCGGACCGCGAGATGCCCACCTGGTCGGCGAGATCCGCTATCGTCCATGGATGCGCGACACGGCTATGCAGCAACCCGAGGCTTTTGCCGACGATGGGATCGCGCGCTCCGCTGAGCCATCCGGTTTGTTGTTCCGGCAAGCCGGCCACGTAGCGCCGCAAGGTGTCGACGAACAAGGCCTCCGATAGTTTGGCGAGCATGGCTTCGCTCCCGACCCGTCCCGAAGCCGCTTCCTCAACCAAGTGCAGAATGGAGCTCTCCAGCCAATGGCCGGAGCGATCCGCCCGGATGTTCACTTTGAAGACCGGCGGAAGTCCGCTCAGGATCGGGCGGCTGAGGTACGGGTCGCAAGTCATGTATCCGCACACGAAGCGAGAAGTCTCGCCGTCACCGCCGGCCCGCAAAGGACTCAAGTCGCGAGCTTTTATCTTGGCGTTAATGCCGTAGTTGGGGAACGGCGGTACCGCCCCTTTACCGCTGCTCATATGGTGAGCATCCCCATGCGGAAAAATGACCACATCGCCGGGCCGGAGCTCGAGCGACTGTCCATCCGCGAACCCGACCACGGCTCCGCCTTCGATCAGCAAATGGTAAAGCACCAAGTGCGACACTTGCAAGTCGAGCGTTGCCGCCATGTTATTCGATGCGGGCGAGGAAAATCCCCAGGGAGCCGAAAACTCAGCGCTGAAGAAAACGGCGCCATTCAGCTTGACTCCGCTTAGGATCTCGGAGAACGCATCCATTCGATCCTCCGGACTGTCTGCAAAGATGGCTGGCCGCTGGGCAAAGGAATGCGCATCCGCAGGCCGTTCGAGCAAATCATGGAGACGCCTGGGCATGGATGTTCGAGCGGTGGCATTGCACAATTATAATCCTGAAGCGCCAACATCATCATCAAACAGGAGACCAGCATGACCCCGCAGATAGAGTTTGATCGAGTCAATCCGAACCAAGCGTTATGGGAGAAAGGCGACTTTACCGAGATTGCCGCCTTCATGCGTCAATCGGGAGAAGCAGTCGTTCAGTCCCTGGGTATAACACCACCGCTGCGGGTTCTGGACCTCGGCTGCGGAGACGGCACCACGGCCATTCCGCTGGCCCGAACGGGAGCGCAAGTCACAGGAATCGACATTGCCCGGAACCTGGTGGAAGCCGGAAACAGGCGAGCTGCGGCCGCGGGGTTGAGGCATCTGAAGTTTCAAGAAGGAGACGCGTGCAATTTGCAAGGCGTCGCCGATCATTTGTACGATATGACTATTTCCGTGTTTGGCGCTATGTTTGCGCCCAAGCCCTTCGACGTCGCCAAGGAGATGGTCCGTGTCACAAAGCCGGGTGGCCGCATCGTGATGGGCAACTGGATACCGAACGATCCGACCTTCGTGTCACAGTTGCTCAAAGTCAGCTCGACGTTCACACCTCCTCCTCCGGAAGGCTTTGTCAGTCCGATGTTGTGGGGAGTGGAGAGTCACATCGTCGAGCGCTTTGGCCAAGCAGGAGTGCCTAAGGAGAGAATCTCGATGGTCCAGGACACGTACTACTTTACCTCGTCCGAAAAAAGCCCAACCCAGTTCATAGACCTCTTTGAAGCATTCTATGGACCGACCATGAACGCCGTCGAAGCGGCCCGGAAAAACGGGAAGGCGCAGGAACTTCACAACCAACTTGTGGACCTGGCCAACGCTCAGAACAAGAGTAAGGACGGCACTTTTATACCCGCCACGTTCATGCGGGTCACAGTTTCCCTCTAAGCGAAAGGAGATCTCAAAATGTCAATGTGGCGGCCCGACCCCACCTTCTACCCTTCACCCAGGATGGCGATGCAAGCGCCCGCGGAAAAGCTGGCGTTCGTCGCTATGCTCAACGGAAAGAATAACGGTCGTCACGACGCGCTAGGCGTCGTGGACGTCGATCCCGCATCGTCCGGCTACGGCCATATCGTCGGCCAGGTGGACATGCCGAATGCGGGCGATGAGCTGCATCATTTCGGATGGAACGCCTGCAGCGCCTGCCTGTGCCCGCACGCTCCGCATCCGCATGTCGAGCGCCGCTACCTGGTGGTGCCGGGCATTAATTCGTCGCGCATCCATATCATCGACACCAAGCCCGATCCGCGCCAGCCGCAAATCGTGAAGGTGATCGAACCGGAGACGCTGGCGGCGCGCACGGGATATGCATCCCCGCATACGATTCATTGCGGTCCCGACGGAATCTTCGTCAGCGCGCTGGGGGCTCCGGATGGCGGGGGTCCCGGCGGAATTTTTGTGATGGATCAAGAGAGCTTCGATGTCCTCGGGAAGTGGGAGCTGGATCGTGGTCCTCAGCAATTGGCTTATGATTTCTGGTGGCACTTGGGATTCGACACCGTCATCACCAGCGAATGGGGCACGCCCAGCATGGTGAACAAGGGAGTGAATCCCGAGATTTTGCTGAAAGGCGGCTACGGCCACAAGCTGCACGTCTGGGATTTGGTCAAGAGGCGTCATCAACAAGAAATCGATTTAGGCTCCGAATATCAGATGGCGCTGGAACTGCGGCCGGCCCACGACCCCACCCGCGCTTACGGTTTTTTGGGGGTGGTGGTCTCGCTGAAGGATCTCTCAGCGTCCATCTGGGTCTGGCATCGGGACAATGGCACATGGGGAATCAAGAAAGTGATCGACATTCCCGCCGAGCCTGCCGATCCGGCCACATTGCCGCCCCTGCTGCAAGGCTTCAAGGCCGTTCCGCCGCTGATCACCGACATCAATCTCTCTCTCGACGACCGCTTCCTGTACGTTTCCTGCTTTGGCACCGGCGAGTTTATCCAGTACGATGTCTCCGATCCTTTTCACCCGCGAAAGACGGGGTCGGTGCACCTGGGAGGAATCGTCCGCAAGGCTGCGCATCCCAAGCAGCCCAAGACTCCGTTGAACGGCGCGCCGCAAATGGTAGAGCTCAGCCGCGACGGCAAGCGTATCTACTTCACCAACTCTTTATATGCTCCTTGGGACGCCCAGTTCTATCCGGAAGGCATTCAGAGCTGGATGGTGAAGCTGGACGCCAAACCGGATGGCGGCATGGAAATCGATCCGAAGTTTTTCGTGGATTTCGGCGAACTGCGCGGCCACCAAGTCCGTCTGGAAGGCGGCGACGCCTCCTCAGACTCATACTGCTACGCATGAGGGAGGCGTCATGAGCGAAGGGTTGGCGGTCTGGTCCACGCTTTTTTTGCTGGGAGCTTACCACGGCATCAATCCCGGTATGGGATGGTTGTTCGCGGTCGCCCGAGGCATGCAGGAGCATCGGGCGCGAGCCGTTGCGTGGTCGCTGCCGCCCATCGCACTGGGCCACGCTCTATCCATCGGCACGGTGGTTCTGCTGGCTGGATTAGCGCAGATGGCGCTGCCGCTCGCCTACATCCGCATCGGCGTGGCCGTTACGCTGGTGGGGTTGGGCGTCTACAAGCTGATTCGGAGCCGGCACTTCCGCTGGGGCGGCATGCAAGTGGGCTTTCGCGAACTCACCATCTGGTCGTTTCTAATGGCATCCGCGCACGGCGCCGGCCTCATGCTGTTGCCGGTGGTGTTGGCGGGACCGCACGCTCAACACATGGCCGCAGCCCAAGGCGTGGTCAGCGGCGCATGGGCCGCGCTGATCCATACGCTGGGATACTTCACCGTGACCGCCGCAGTAGCATTGCTCGTCTATCAGAAATTCGGCCTGGCGATGCTACGGCGGTCGTGGGTCAACATGGACCTGATTTGGGCGATCGCATTGGTGGTAACCGGTTTTGTAGCGTTGCTGGTTTGAAATCAAATTCAAAAGTCATGCAGGCTCCTGGATATACTGGAACCACGGCATGCTGCATCGCAGAAGTGACAAACGCATAACTCGGCAACAATTGTTGATAACCATGGTGGTGGTTTCCTTTGTTCGTCCGGCTGCTGCGCAATCGCATGCGCCGGCGGCGGTCCCGCATCCCGATTTCGAGGGCATCTGGAACTCCGCCACTGCTACTCCGTTGCAGCGTCCGGCGCAGCTTAAGGACAAGGAATTCTTCACGCCGCAAGAAGCCGCGGATTGGGAACGGCGCGCCGCAGCCCGACGGGAAGATCCAAAACCGGAGGTTGCCGCGAAATCCTTCGCCAGTTACAACAACCTCTTTTATGAAACCGGAACGAAGTTGCTGAACAGTCTCCGGACATCCATCATCACCGATCCTCCGGATGGAAGGATTCCCGCCCTGACGCCGGCCGCTGCCGCCGAAAAGGATCGGCGTATGGCGTTGCTCCGTCATCCGCACATCGCGACCGACCTCGGTCTTCAGGACCAATGCCTCGTCTTCCCCACTGCTGTGCCGCCGATGATTCCCTACATCTATAACAGCAATTATCAGATCGTCCAGACTGGCCGGGAAGTGATGATCAATGTCGAAATGATCCACGACACGAGAATCATCCGGCTGGACCGCCAGTCTCATCTTTCGCCCAGCGTGCGGCTCTGGCTGGGCGATTCCATCGGGCGCTGGGAAGGCGGCACACTCGTCGTGGACACCACCAACTTCAACGATGGCGGCGGCTTTTTCGGTGACGCCGGCGGTATGTTCGGCTCCGATCGAAATCTGCACGTAGTGGAACGCTTCACGCTGCTGGACGCCAATACGGTTCAGTATCGATTCGAAGTCGACGATCCCACGGCATTTACACGGCCCTGGAAAGGCGAACTGACCTGGACGCGATCGGACGGCGCGATCTTCGAATATGCCTGCCACGAGGGCAACTATGCACTCACGGACCTGTTGGACGGCGAACGCGCCAGCGAACGTGCAAAGTCCGCCGCGACGAAACAGTAAGTCAGGATTGCAACGTCCGCGAGCGCAAAACATAGAGATCGCGCGTGCGCACTTCGTCGGCTTGGCGGACAATCTCGTCCACGTTTTCCGTGACCGAGAACAAGCGGCCGCTGAGTGCGTCGGCGCAGCCCGAGGCCAGCTTCAGCACGAGACTGGCGGGCAGATCCGGCGCGACATCCTGGCCGCGGTCCAGGATCGCCTGTATATAAGAAAGACGGATACGCGATTCATCCACCATTCTGGTGCGCACCGTGCCGGGGTGGATCGGAAAGACGCTGACACCGTGGGGTGCGAGTTCGAACGCGAGCTGCTCGCTGAAGCGGATGAGAGCCGTCTTGCTGACCACGTAAGCGGATAGTTCCGGAAAGGGGCGGCAGCCTGCGCCGCTGGCCACGTTGATGATGCGGCCGGCTTTGCGCGCGATCATCCCGGGAACAGTTTCGCGGCAACACAGCATAGGCCCGCGTAGGTTCACTTCTTGATTACGCCACCATTCGGCGGGATCGGTCTCCCAGAAGGGTCCGAGCGGACCGGACATGCCGGCGTTATTGACCAGCAGATGGATGGGGCCCAGCTCATGCGAGACGCGCTGGATCATTGCGCGCACTTCCGTGGGGTCTGCGATATCGGCGGTGACCGCCAGCATTCGGTGTTGAGACAGGCCGACGGTTTCCTCCAGTTCACTGGCTGAGCGTGAAGTAACCGCGACCGAGTAACCCGCGTTCGAGAGTGCCAGCGCGATGGCGCGGCCGATCCCGCGTCCGCCGCCCGTAACAAGTGCGATCATCGCGTTCAGTATACGCGACGCTACATCAGGAAAAACAGCGCCACCACACCAAACGACGCGAAGCCAAACGCCAACCACACCACGTAGTCGCCCACGTGGCCGCTGTGCACATTGCGTACAACCTGCACGGCTTTCGCCGCGGCACGAAGCGAGTGACGGCCCTTTTCCCAGCGCAGGTAACTGCCCGCGAGAGCAAGCGCCAAAAGAAGGTTTATCAGGCCATGCGCAATTTCCTGGTGCGGCATTGCGATGGAGCTTGCGGCTGGCGTCGGGGCATTATCAAGAACGCCAGCGATGTAGCCGGCATGATTTTGAAACCGGCTGGCGGCGCGCAGCAGACCCGTTCCCAGGCCGGGGGTGAAGGCGAGAAGAAGCCCGCACAGCACCAGGGCCGCGGCCGGCACAATCATCACGGCAGGCGTTTTCTGGTGGCCGGAGGTTGTTTCCGGATGTTCGGTGATCTTCTCGGGCTCGGCCGGCTTGCTGGGCAAGGCAGGTCCCCAACCCAGATAAGTACGGGCCGCGAACCGGAATATGGCAGCGCTGGTCAGGATGCCTGACGCTGTCGCAATCCAGGTGATCCATCCGAAGCCCTGACCGCTTCCAGCCGAGTGCGCCAGCGCGTCGCCCAAAGCAGCGCCGGAGGGGCCGCAAGCGCTCGCCAGGAAGAGCCATTTTCTAGTCTTTCGGTTCATGCTCTTGCTTCTTGATTTTCGTCAAGGCCAGCAGAATCATCAGCGGCAGCGCTACCGCGCCCACCGTAATTTGAGAAAGACCGACATCCGGCGCCTGGAACAGGAAGAATAAGATGGCCAGCAGAATTCCATAGAAGCTGACAACGAGTGCCTGCGCGAGCGGGTTGCGCGTGAGGGTCACCACCGCTACCGCGACGGCGATGAAGGCCAAGGCTGCGGCCTGCAGGATCGATGTCATTTCGTGTTGGCCTCGACCACCTTGATATGCTCCTTCTCGGTGGGCTTCCACTGGCCGAATTTTCGGATGCGAGCGGCGCGGGCGATGGCGTGCGAGAGGACGGGGTTAATCCAAAACAGCACGAATCCGATGAGAATCGCTTTGATACCGGCCTGTGAAATCGACTTTTCGACCAGTATGGCGGCGACGATCGCCGTCACGCCGATGGTCGCGGCCGGGTAAGTGAAGTGCAGCCGCTCGAACACATCATCCACAATCAGAAGCCCGATGGCGGTCAATGCAAATGCAGCCATGCCAAATGCCCAGCAGCACCCAAATAGCGATGGAGCCGAAATTCAAAGCCAACGCTCCAGGAATCGCGCGAACACCAGCCCGCCACCCAGCGCCAGCAGGGCAAGCGCCAGCGCCAGGTCGGTGAAAGAATCGCGATTATAGCCAATCGCCAGCAGCAGCAAAATTGCGGCTGCCATTGTACTGCCGGATTCGAGTCCCACCAGCCGCGATGTCTCATCGCCGCGCGCACATACGACAAACGGCGCGGCCATGCACACCAACAGGAATAGGGCGGTAAAGAGCCATGGATTCATGCCGCTTCCACACGCTGGATGATGCCGGGAGGAGCGCCCATCTTGACTTGATGAAAAAGCATTTTTCGAGTTCTTCAATCGATTCCAATAACCAAGAAGTTGGGCGGCAACGTAAGGTACAGAATTACCAGAGCGCGCTTGGCAGCCGACACGTCGTCGCTCGCGATGGCGCGAAATGTAATGAGTTCAAAGCGGGACTGTTTGCGCTTTCCGGCGATGCGGCGTGCCAGCACGGTGATCAGGACCCAATTGCCTTCGAGGATAGGACCGACGATGCGCCAGGAGTCAATCAGCGCGCGCACTGGGGGACGAAACCGAAGGGGTTCGGCACGCTTTAAGGACTCGATCGCAATTACCGCGGCCAGCGATGCGCCGGCTCCGGCGATGATTTCCGTGGGCGCCAAGCTGCAGACAAAAAGCAGCCACATGACCAGGAAGACAACAAATTCGATGATGCCCGTTACCACCGAAGGTTAGATACGGGCGGAGCGAAAAGATAACGTTAGAGGCGTCGAAGCTTTACTTCAGTTCCTGCATCATGCCGGCGAGGCTCCATTGCATCTGCAGGCCAGTGGGCGTCCAGTGGTACTCGGCGATCATGGCTTTCGCGACGTCGTCCTGGCTCTTGCCTTGGCGAATCAGCTCCGTGACCCGCATGCGTTCCTTGGCGACATTATCGCGATAGGTTTGCAGACCGGCTTTGTTGGTTACGGGGCCATGGCCGGGGATCACGGTGTCGAAATCGAGCGAGTTCAGCACGCCGTCCAGCGTGTCGGCCCATTCCTTGAGGCTGCCGCCGCCGGGATAGTCGATCAGCGGAGTGTTGCCGGCCATCAGGTCGCCGGTGTGCACGACGCGCAGCGCCGGGAAGTAGATCACGGCGTCGCCATTGGTGTGCCCGCGGCCGTAATACTTGGCGCGCACTTCCTTGCCGCCCAGAAAAACCTGTGCTTCGGTGGTGAAGGTCACGCGCGCGGCCTGCATGCCGGGAGGTGCATTGGACTGAACGTGGTTCACGATGTTGTTGTGCGCGTTCAGAGTGGAAATGATTTCGGCGGTGGGCAGGAATTTCGCGTTGCCGCCGCTGTGGTCGGCGTGATAGTGCGTGCTCAGAATGTATTTTATGGGCTGGTTGGTGACACTCTTGACGTTGGCCACGATCTGCTCGTGGTCCTGATCGTACTTGTCGTCCACCAGAATGACGCCTTCGTTGGTGATATAGACGGCAACGTTGCCGCCGTCACCTTCGATCTCGTACAGATCGTCCTTGACCTTGTTGATGGTCAATTTCGGCGGATTCTGAGTTTGGGTATAAGCGATCCAGCAACCCACAAGGAACAGGGCACCAGCGGAAATGCGCGTCAGGAATGTCCGGCTCATGGCTGGTTACTATATCACAACGAGTAACCAGCGGTCCGAGTTCGTGCGCTTCGTTCGGCTGGGCTTCTAAAGATTGCTCGAAGCCGGGCGTGCTGCCAGTGGGTGCTGGGGCTGGGCAGTATTACCCACCGCTTCGAGAGATATGCCATTTTTCGCGATGTCCTCACTAAAGGCCATCACCAACCGTCCATCCCACATTGCCGTGCACAAGCCCATGCCATTCTTAGAGATGATGAT
>Ga0335083_10007569_pt1 | contig 13393 bp, 15 predicted proteins | sample Lox_Sample_42_FD_206716 | JGI IMG/M metagenome (GOLD analysis project Ga0335083, IMG submission 206716) | Soil microbial communities from Loxahatchee National Wildlife Refuge, Florida, United States - Lox_Sample_4.2 | ecosystem: Environmental > Terrestrial > Soil > Wetlands | place: USA...
CGAGCTCGTCATGTCGATGATCCCGAAGTTCGACGTACTGGTGGAAAATTTCGCGCCGGGCGTGATCGGGCGGATGGGCTTTTCTTACGAGGAGGTGAGGAAGGTCAACCCGAGGATCATCATGTGTTCGATTTCGATGGCCGGCCAGACCGGACCGCTATCCAGCAAGGCGGGCTACGACACGATAGGACAGGCTTACGCCGGAGTCACAGACAACCTCGGCGAACCGGATCGCGCTCCGGCGATGATCGGAATGGCGATCGGGGACATCTCGACCGGGGTTGCGGCGGCGATGGCCACGTTCGCGGCCTTGCTGCATCGCGAGCGCACGGGAGAAGGACAGTATCTCGATGCATCGCTGCTCGACACCTATTTCCACATGCACGAACTGAACGTGCCAAAGATCGCGCTGGCGGGAGATCGAGTGCGGCCCAAACGCGCCGGATCGCAGGCCGACGGGCCAGGACCCGCGGGTAACTTCCGCTATCGCGACGATCAATACATCATGATTCTGTTGGCGGCGCATCAATGGCCGCAGATGGTCCGCGCGATGGGCAAGCCCGAGCTCGCGACCGATCCACGTTTCCAGCGGGCACGAGATCGACAAAAGAACCGCTTCGAGCTTCAGGCGATAATTGAGGAATGGCTCGCGACCTTCCCGACCCGCGAAGACGCGATCGCCGCAATGGACAAGGAGCGGGTCCCATGCGCTCCCGTCCTCACGCTCAACGAGGCCATGGCGCATCCGCATCTCAACGAGCGCAAAACCGTGCGTTGGGTCGAAGATCCCATTCTGGGAAGAGTAGCGATCCCTGCGGTGCCGGTGAAATTTTCGGTTTGGCCGGATCGGACCAAGCTGCGTTCGGCGCGCCTGGGCGAAGACAATGAGCGGGTCCTGCGCGACTACCTGGGCCTCACCGACGAGCGCATCCGCGAATTGTACGAAAATGGAACGCTGGTGCGCGACCAGACCATCACTTAACGCTCGTATACGACGCTGCGCGCAGAGTTCACAGGCACCTTCAGAATTCGACAAATCAGAGAGAGCTTTACAATGGCTAGTGGCAGAATCCGGAAGATGTGGGCGCTGTCGGGAGCTCAGCTTTCAGCGCCGCGCTCGCTGCTGGTTCAGGGCGGCGACACCACGATGGTAAAGCTGCCGTTGTCCGTCGTTCCTGATGGAGCACGTAAAAGGAGAAGCGTTCGCCCGCAAGTGCAATGATCTTTGAATGGTGCGCCGTCGCGGACTCGAACCGCGGACCCGCTGATTAAGAGTCGGATTTCGCAGTTTTCCGAAGCCCTTGCATAAGCAACCGAAATTCACTGGAACCCTTCTCTCCCAGTGGTTTTGTGTGCAACCGGGTGTATCATAGCGCAACGCCCAAAATCACCTGAATTAGATCCGAGTGGCGGAAAAATGGCGGAAAAACTCGCCTTGGTTATACCGCGTTATCAAATCCGCGCCGGAACCTGACTTTGCTCGCGGACTGTGCTGCTGACTGGAGGTTTCCGAGTTGATGGGAACAGCCAGTTCGGAAACGAGCTCAGCCCACCATGGTCGGTTGCGATTCCTCTCGATTACGGCTTCACCTTGCGAGGGAGCCACAGCGAGGGTTTCTAGGCTCCTACCTTCTACGAATTGTACTTTCCCGGATTCGGCAATTCCAAGTTGAAAGCTACCACCTCCAGCGAATGGGACGGCGGTATTGAAAAAGATTTGGGTGAATTTGCTGGCATCACTACGACGTACTTCTCACGCCGCGTTCACGACCTGGTCGTTACGGTACCGTGTCCGACCTGCACGTTCGGCTTTGAGCCGGCGAACGTCGGGCGTGCCGACATGCAAGGCGTCTAGGTCGTTCCCTCCGAGTATCCGGCGAAAGGATTGTCTTTCAGCGGTATGTTTATCGCGCTGGACTCAACCCACAGTCCGTTGCTCGCGAATCTGCAGCGGATCCGTATGCCCAAGCACTCAGCGTCTGCCGTTCTGGAATACAAAGCTCCTCAAATTTTCCAGCATGGGGATCAGTTTACCTCCGCGCTTTTCTATAAATTCATCGGTGACCGCGAAGACCTTGAAACCCGGCCTCCGTATGGCGAGCACAAACACAGCAACTACCAGCTGTTTAACCTCACCCTATCGTACAAGCTCGGGGACGTAGTCGCGCCCGACCTGCGCGAGGCGGAAAGGTTAGTTCGCATTCAAAACTTGTTCGATCGCAACTACTCACAGGCGTTCGGCTTCCCCGCTCCACCAATCAACTTCGAGGTGGGAGCCAAGATGGGCTTGTAATGGCATCGAGGCCAGACGCAAGAATTCTGACGCTACGTCAGAGTTCCTTGTTGCCTAGTCCTTCATTCCCTCTTGCTGCGGTGCTCATAAGATATTGAGTAAGCGGCTGACCGAGCCAGTGGAAATGGATCGTCTGAGAGGTCGATACCATCAACCACGTTGGCTGGGTCAAACACCAGGCGCGCCTCGTCGGCTGCAACGGTTGCAGAGATTGCAGTAATCTCCAACTGGCCCAAATCGACCAGCGTTCGAGTGGCCGGCCACAAAGCGTTCGGATCGTTCGTCGGATCGTCGTCTTCAGCCAATTGTAACGGGAGCCTGAAGACGACCGGACCTTTCTGCAATCGCTTTTCCATCTCTTCCCGCAGAAAGTTCGCGCTCAGTTTCCTTGCATCGTCCGGCGACAGAAATGCTTCCCCGGCTTCGGGTACCCAGCGATAGCGGCCGAATCGGCTTTTGCCATCTGTGGTCGTGAACTTGAAGGCATGTTCCGCGTAGTAAGTCGCCTGTCCGTAGCTGGCTGGCACCGGCTTCCGTCCGAGCCCTTCGAGGAAAGCGCCCGTCGCTGGATGCCTCTCGAGGAACCGCCCAACCGCGTCGGGCGCCGGCTTACCAGTCACCGGATCCGGGAGTTGCGCCTGCAGGAACGCCAGGAACTCCTCCGGAGTTCGCCCCGGAAATCCTTCGACCGACAGCGCCAGCACGTCCGTGCTCTTGCCTCCCGGTAACTGAAACTTCACCGCAATCGCGCGCGGGTTCGGGATGCCGTCGCTGATACCGGGATCACCGCTCGCATTGGAAAAGCGGATGACGGTTGGAATCGTATCTCCCTGCAGATGACGCGCCCTGCTCACCATGCGCGCCTCCGGCATCCCGCGAAAAGTACCGGTGCAAACCAGACCCTTGGCATGGACAGCTCGAAAGCCCGGATGACGACCGGCAAGGGTCCGCATAGTTTCGACGAGTTGGGCAACGACGGTTGGCGATGTGGCAGACACTGCTGAGCCTCCTCCAGGCTAAGCCTCCTCCAGTTTCGATCGAGTTCGTTTGATCTCGCCCTCGCGATAAGAGTCCATCGAGCGCAGCGGGATCCACTCCTCCGATGCGTTGCGGGCCAGAAAATCGGGCCGCGAGTCACACGCTAATTGTTGCTTCCTCATGATCCTTCGGTCCATGCACGCGCGGACACCGCGACGCCATCCTCGATAGAGGTGAATGCCGCGTTCCACGAAGCCGCGCGCAATGCGGTGAGATCGGCCTGGGTGAAGCTTTGGTACTTGCCCTCAAGTTCGGATGGAAACGGAATGTACTGAATGTTGCCCGCGCCGAGATTCGTAATCACGGCCCGGGCGACATCGTTGAAGCTTCTGCCCGTTCCGGTTCCGACGTTGAAAATCCCTCGTCTAACTTTCGTCAGCCTGGCGAAGAATAGATTGATTCGAACCACGTCGCCCACGAATACGAAATCGCGCCGCTGCTCTCCATTCCCATAGCCGTCGGTACCCTCGAACAGCTTTGCGGATCCGCTCTCCTCAACCTGTTTGAAAAGTTGATAGACCATCGAAGCCATCCGACCCTTGTAGCGCTCACGAGGTCCATAAACGTTGAAGTATCTGAGACCAACCACGGTGCTTTCCGCGCGGCCTGTCAGACCTCTGAAATAGTTGTCAAAAGCCAGCTTCGACTGCGCGTACAGGTTGAGCGGGCGCTCATTCGTCGGCAGCGCTCGCGAATCGTGGGAAGTCCCATAGACCGAAGCGCTCGAAGCGTAAACCAGAGGGATCTTCCCATCGAGCGCGAAATGCAGGACCGCCCTGGAAAACGCGAAGTTGTTTTCCATCATGTAGCGTTCATCCGAACTGGTCGTGTCGGCGCACGCCCCCTGGTGGTAGATAGCTGTTATGCTGCCGAAGGAATGGCCGGCTTCGATGGCGCGCCGAAAGTCTTCGGGCTCCATGAAATCCGAAATGCGAAGATCTGAGAGGTTGCGAAAGTTATCACCGCGCCGGTCGATGACGAGAATCCTTTCCTCTCCTTCGCCGTTGAGGGCCTGTATCAGATTGCTGCCAATAAAACCGGCTCCGCCGGTCACGACGATCATCGCAGTCCTATCCCTCCAGGACCTTCGCTAGCTTTCGCCCCCGACGGTTCTTCCATCCGCCCTTGTGATACGCGTAACCCGTGATTAGCGGAACCGCGATGGAGGCTTCGCAGTAGACCATCTGCTCGTAAGTCGTATCGACCTTTCCCCAACTGCTTGCTTCCTTGAGCGTGCTGCCCGATAGCGCCCCGTCTCGCACATCGGCAACCGTGATCTGAATCGCGTACTTGTGCATAGGCACGTCGTGGCCCAGGATCTCCGCCGCCACCACGATGTCCTGCGCGAAATTCTTCGGAACTCCCCCGCCGACCATCAGCAACCCCGTATGCTCGCACTTGAGCTTTATCTGGGTCAGTTCGAGAAAATCCCGCGCACTGTCCAAGGTCACCTTCGGTTCCTTGCCGCGCCCTGCCTGGTGCGCGACCAGGCCAAAGCCTGCCGAACAATCGCTGAACGCCGGACAGAAGATTGGGACGTCCTCGCGGAACGCCTCGAGCACGATGCTGGCCTTGGTCTTGGCGCCCATTTCGGACAGATACTTGCCCATCTCACTGATGAACTCGCGGGAGGTATAGGAACGCGGCGGAATTCGATCGGCAATCTTCCTTATCGTCTCATCGCAGTCGCGCAGTTCGTCCTCGTCGATCAATGTGTCGTAGATCCGGTCGATGTGGAGCTCGCGCAGCTCGTTGTCATCCATGCCGGCCTTGAACCGGTCGGGGGCGAGGTAGTGCCCGTAACCGAGCGCCTCGAAGAAATCCTGGTCAACGATGTTCGCGCCGGTGCTCACGATTGCGTCGACCATGTGGTGCCTGATCAGGTCGGTGAATACTTGCTTGAGACCGGCGCTGATCAACGACCCGGCCAGGCAAAGAATCACCGCGCAGCCTTCATCCCGGAGCATTCGATCGTAGATCTCCGCTGCGCGGTTGAGATCGCGGGCAGTGAAGGCCATGCCTCGCATGCTTTCCACGATCGGCACAACGTCGTGCGCAGTTATGTCGTAGTGTTCGATTCGGTCCCGCAGCAACTCTTCTTTGGTTGTCATAGTTTTCCTCTGAGGGAACCCTGGCGAAGTGGCTCCGTCCGCGATCCTCAGAGCATACCGGAGGCTCAATTTCCCATGAAATAACCGGGGCGTTAAATCGCCCTCTCGCACCGCGATCGGCGCTGGGTCTCCAGTTCAGGTCTTCAGAAACAAGCCTTTTGGTCTCCGCGTGAACCAGCGCGCAACCGACAAAATGTGCTCCGGCAGTTAACCGAATCCGGCGCGCGATGGGCGATGCCAGGGGGAGCAACCGGGGCATCAGGATCCGATCGCTCTCGATCTTGCTTTTATCCTCCGGTTGCGGGAGTTTCGCTCTGGCAGTCCCATCAGATCGTCGACGAACCGTCGCATAAGCCTCACCAGATCCTCAAAATCCTTGTCTTTGCAGTTAGCCTGAATCGGCGCGACGATCCGCACCCGGACAGAGTCGAGCGCTGTGCTCAATTTGCGTCTCCTAAAGGTGATGGTTGCTGCGTTGACAAGCCGATCGGAGGGGCTCAGGTTGCGTTCGAAGGAGTCTTTCGCGAGGCGCAAAACCGACCGGAGTCGTAGGTTGTAGATTAGCCCGCGAGGGTTGCCGGTGCTATCTTACTCGCCATGGTGAAACTCGCTGAGCGAATAACCGTCAACCCCAAGCAATGCGGCGGACAGCCCTGTGTGCGCGGCATGCGCATCCGCGTAGTTGACGTCCTGGAGTTGCTGGCGGCTGGACTTTCGCCTGCTCAAGTTCGGAAAGAACTTCCAGACCTTGAACCTGAAGATATCAAGGCCTGCCTGCGCTATGCGAGCCAGCGCCTCGGCCATCCGGTCCTGGCCGCTTGAAAATCTGGTTGGACGCGCAACTCTCTCCCTCGTTGGCGGTCTGGCTCTCCCGGAAATTTAAACTCGAAGCTGTTGCGGTCCGAGACGTGGGTCTCAGGAATGCCGAAGATCGCGAGATCTTCCAGGCCGCCAGAAAAGCCGATGTTGTTGTTGTGACCAAGGACCGCGACTTCGTGGATCTGTTGGAACGATATGGCCCACCACCGAAGGTCCTTTGGGTCACCTGCGGAAACACATCGAATGCGAGGATGAGAAGCGTACTCACGAAGGAATTTCCGAACGCGCTGGAACTCCTTAATGGTGGTGAGTCGTTAGTCGAGATCACCGACTTGCGCCAGATCTAGTTGCCATCTGCCTCTTCATCGCGGCCGTCGATATCGAAGAAACTGTCGAACGAGCCACTCGATGCTGCCTCCTCGCGCCCTTGCGGCGCCGAGAAGTTTTGATTGGGTTGCTCGACTGGGGGCCAGCGCCTGATTCTATCGCCATCGTGAACTGCTCGGGTATTTCAGACTCTAAGGTCGTTGGCGCGTGATGATGCGTGCTTGGGATGACGCCCAACAAGCTCGCAAGCAGGCGAACGCGCCTAAAGGACCCTATAGTTTGACGCGAAATGTAAACTGACTGCCGCCTTGTGGTGGGGATTCGACTTCCAATGAACCACCCAGCCGCTCAGCAAGTGTACGGACCAGAAACAGACCCAGTCCCATGCCTCGGCCCGGGTCCTTGGTAGTGAAGAAGGGTTCGCCAAGTCGCGAGATGATTTCGGGAGAGATTCCGGATCCTCTGTCGCAAACCGTGAAACAAATGGATTTGTCCTGGGTTGCCACGCACAGCGTGACTGGCGCCCCGGAGCTTTCCGCCTCGCAGGCGTTTTTTATGAGCGTAGCAATCGCTTGTATTACCGACTCTTTAGGGACGAACAGCATGAGTTCCCCCACGCCGTTGTCGAGACGCAAGCGCCCGCTTTGTTCGGGGGGCAGGCTATTGATCATATCGGCCAGCAGTTGGCCCAGACCGATCTGCTGAGGCGTTTCGCCGATCCCGTCGGTCGAAGCACCGTTCAGCTTGCTAAGGATGGCCTGACATCGCTCTACCTGGCTGCGAATCAGGCGGCTGTCTGCAGAAAAACGCGAAATACTCTCGGGAGCTCCGCTCTCGAGCTCCTGGCTGATGACTGAAATGGTCGCGAGAGGTGTAGCGAGTTCGTGAGCTACGCCCGCGGCAAGCGTTGCAAGCGAAGCGAGCCGTTCGGCATGTTGGGCCTGATCCCTGGAGCGAACAAGCTCCTCCTCGCTGCTCTTGAGTGCCCGTCTGAGCTTGGTAACAAAGTAGGTGACAAACGCACCCGTCAAACCGAACGCGATGAACATGCCCTGCATATGCAGGTTGAAGCTGATTTGACCAACCTGGGTATGCGGCATGAGCAATGGATGGGGCGAAAGGAACAGAACTGAGAACCCGCTGACGCACAAAGCGGTAATGCCCCAAGCGAGTCGACTATCAAGGGTAAGGGCTGCTACTACTAACTGTAACAGGTAGAAGGAGGTAAATGGATTGTGAACACCGCCCGACCAATAGAGTATTGCCGTAAGTAGAATGACATCCGACACGATGACCAATGCCAGTTGCGAGGTGCCGCGCGCCTGGTCGGACCATTTACTCGAGTCAACCAGCAAGTTGGAAACCGCCATCAACGCGATAAACGTGAACAGCAGTCCCAAAGGAAGGTCAATTCCTGCGATTGCTGCGGTAGCGACCGCCGCGGCCTGGCCGAAGATGGCCAGCCATCGTAATCTGATGAGCTGGGTGAAGGTTATCTCTTGCGAGTGTGCGGGAATTCCCAACTCGCCGGCGGTCCCCATGTGAGGAGTTCCTGACTCCGGATGGAACTGGCTATTCCGGGTACGCTTGGCCTGCATCTTCAGATCTCGCCGCTTGGATCAGTCCGCACAATACGCTGCTATTCATTGCATCACAACGTAAGCTCCGTGTAAGGTTCCGAGCCGGTCGAGAATCAAATGTCGCCCCGGGATAGTGCACCGCGCACTCGCGAAGTCCTTTTGGCTGAAGATGACGAAGTCTTCCGTCAACGACTTGCAGCAATGCTTCGGAACAAGGGATTCAAAGTCACGGAAGCTCCGGACGCGGCCAGCGCGCACTCGTGCATCCGAACTCATTCCCTGAGTTTCGCGATCGTCGATTTGCGGCTACCCGGCGGGTCGGGCCTCGATATCGTGCGCGAACTTGCTGACAAGAGTTCAAAGATTCGCACGATTGTCTTGACCGGCTTCGGCAGCATTGCAACAGCGCTTGCGGCCCTGCGGCTTGGAGCCGTCGACTATTTGACAAAACCAGCCACGGTTGAGCAGATCTGCGGCGCCCTGATACCGGAGGAAGTGTCCTCTGCAGCGGAGGTTCGAGGCGCGGATCCGGTCCCCAGCCTGGCGCGAGTAGAATGGGAACACATAAACCGGATCCTGTCCGATGTAGGCGGGAACATTTCTGAGGCTGCCCGCTTGCTGGGAATTCATCGACGATCACTCCAGCGTAAGCTGGCAAAGTTTCCAACCCGCCGATAGCGATTCTGTTCGCGCAACGCGTGAAGCATTCTGGCCGGGCGCACCGACGCTGCCCGCTACAACGCATTTCAGGCAACGCGGCGGACATCACCCAAAGCCAGCCTGCGACATAATGTCGCATTGGCGTCTAACTATCGCCCGGTTAAGTTTGTCTGCGGGAAGAAGGGATGGCCGGCTTTCTCGAAGGAGAAGTGGACCGCCCAGTGGCGATTCCGGCCTCCAGAGAATCGAATGTTAAGCGCCGCACTGCCGGTCAACGCCTCGAGCTTCGGCGGACAAATTGACTCTGTCTACCACTACATTCTGGTTCTCGTAATTTTCTGGTTCATCGTCACTGAAGGCCTCATCCTAGGTTTCTGCCTGCGCTACCGACGTCGCCCGGGTCAGCGCTCCGTTCATGTCCGCGGAGATCGCAAAGGGCAACTTGCCTGGGTGCTCGTGCCGGCGCTGGTGGTGGTGTGCCTGGATTTCAGCATCGATGCGTCGAGCCATCGGGTCTGGCACGCAATCAAGCTTGAGCAACCGCCACCCGACATCGAGGTAGCCGTCACTGGCAAACAGTTTAACTGGATTTTCACCTATCCAGGCCAAGACGGGAAGCTCGGCACCGTGGACGACGTTACGATTGAGAGCGAGCTGCACGTTCCGGTCGACAAGGTGGTGCGGCTGACGCTGACTTCACAGGACGTGATTCACAGTTTCTGGGTGCCCAACCTGCGCCTCAAGCAGGATGTGGTGCCTGGACGCCACATACCCATTTGGTTCAAGGCCACCAAAGTAGGCACGTGGGAGATCGCGTGCTCAGAGCTCTGCGGGTTTGGCCATTACTCAATGCACGGAACGCTGGTCGTTCATGATCCGGCCGACTACGCGCGATGGTTGCACGATCACATGACTCCGGCAGCGGCAGAGAAGTGAGCCAAACAGTGGAAGATAGAGGGCATGAATCCCGAGATGGCCACCATGAATTGAACTTCATCCGGAAATACGTCTTGTCGGTCGATCACAAGGTAATTGGCAAGCAGTACATGACGCTCGCGGCGATGATGGCTCTGATAGGCGGCGCTGCCAGCTACCTGATTCGCTGGCAACTCGCCTGGCCCGAGACCCCGGTTCCGCTGATGCATTGGGTCCCCGAACCTTACATGTATGAAGGGGTCCTTCCTCCCAATACCTACAACGCGATGTTCACGATGCACGGCACCGTCATGGTGTTCTTCGTGGCAATGCCCCTTTTGCTCGGCGCCTTCGGAAACTTCCTGATCCCCTTGATGATTGGGGCGGACGACATGGCATTCCCGAAGTTGAACACACTTTCCTTCTGGACGCTGTTCGTAGCCTCGTGCATCCTGGTTTCTTCCATATTTACCGCGGATGGACCCGCTGCGGCCGGCTGGACCTCCTACGCGCCACTTTCAGCGAATCCTGACTATACCGGCGTGTACCTGGGCCAGAATCTCTGGATCATCGCGGTTGCCGTTGAGTTCGCCTCCTTCCTAATCGGGGGAATCAACTTTCTCACCACCGTCCTCAACCTCCGCGCTCCGGGGATGGGGCTGATGCGGATGCCGATCCTTGTCTGGATGCAGATCATTGCCGCTGTGGTCTTTTTGCTTTCGGTCGGCCCCCTGGTCGGTGGCGCGGTGATGCTGCTCCTCGATCGCACGATGGGCACCGGATTTTTTCGCCCCGACCGCGGAGGAGATCCTCTGCTTTGGGAGCACCTGTTCTGGTATTTCGGGCATCCTGAGGTGTACGTGGTCGCACTGCCGGGGTTCGGAATCATGCTGGAAGTTCTTCCGGTCTTCGCCCGCAAGCCAATCTTCGGCTACCGCATGGTGATTTGGACGACGTTGGCAGCCGGCGTTCTAAGTTTTGTGGTATGGGCCCATCACATGTTTCTTTCAGGACTGGATCCGCGCCTGGTTACTCCATTTAGTATCACCACGATCATTATTTCCGTGCCCTTCGCGATTCTGGTGTTTGCGATGATCGCAACAATCTGGGGAGGTCAAATCTGGTTTAGTGCTGCTATGCTGTTCGCGTTGGGCGGGCTGACAACCTTTATCATCGGCGGATTGACGGGAATATTCCTTGGTGCATCCGCCGTGGATATTTACCTTCACGGCACCTATTTTGTCGTTGCCCATTTTCACTACACACTCTTTCCGGTTGTGTTCTTCGCAGGCTTCACTGGCATCTACTACTGGTTTCCCAAGATGTTCGGTCGGCTGATGAATGAAACGTTAGGCAAACTACACTTCTGGATGACCTTCTTGTGCTTCAACGGAGTATTCCTGCCGCTGTTCTGGGTGGGGCTGGGAGGTGCACCGCGACGTCTGTACGAATTCACGAATTATGCGATGTTCAACCATCTGCAGAATTTGCATGTGTACGCGACAATTTCCACGATTGGCTTGCTGTCGTCCCAGGGTCTTTTCATAGTCAATTTTTTCTATTCGCTGTTCTTCGGTAAGAAGGCCGGGCGAAATCCCTGGCAAGCGAACACCTTGGAATGGACCGTCGACTCGCCTCCGCACCATCCAAACTTTGAAATTCCCCCCCAAGTCTATCGTGACCCATACGAGTACGGCGTTCCGGGGCTTGCGGAAGATTTTCTACCGCAGACCGCGGTCGTGGTCGACGAGCCGCGGCTCGACGCGGTCTCTTGAGAGCGACGAGCATGCCCTGGAGCCTAGTACGGGGGGATACTTTCGTTGCGATGCACCGAGGTTTTGCATCGATCACCCGATTGTGACCGGACGATCGAACTCGAGCGAGGCGAATTAAATGAGCGCAGAAGCGCAAGCACATAGTGCAGGCTTCCAAAATGTTGAGGAAACTGACGAACTGCGCCGGGTTCCTTCCGGGCGGCTGGCGGTATGGTGGTTTCTAGCCTCGGAAATAATGGTGTTTGGGGGCCTGATCGGTTGCTTCTTGTTGGTTCAGGCGGCTCACGGCGGGTTCGGCGAGGCTGCATCCCACGTCAAGTGGAAGCTCGGCGCGTTCAACACCCTGGTGCTGGTAACCTCCAGCCTTACGATGATCCTGGCTCACAGCGCAGCCTCGGCTCACAATTCAGCCAAAACCCGAGCCTGCCTGCTGGCAACCGTCCTGCTCGGACTCCTGTTCCTCGGCGTCAAGAGTTTGGAATATACGAGCGAAATTCGCGAGGGCTTTACCCCCTCCGCAGGAACGTTCTGGTCCTTCTATTTCATTATGACGGGCCTTCACGGACTCCACCTGATCGGCGGAATCATCGTAAACACAATCCTATTTATCGCCGCACTAAGGCGACAACCGTGGGAAATCCTGGAGCGCAGGGTCGAGTTTGCGGGACTGTACTGGCATTTTGTGGACGTTGTCTGGATATTTCTCTTTCCATTGATCTATCTCACCTGACCTACCCGCGAATCGTCGGCATTCCAGGGGACGGCAAAAGAGAGCTTCGAGGCGATCGGCGATGACTGTAACTGCAAGTGTACCTGCACGCACTCGCGATACGTTTTATATCACCATCTGGGTGTGTCTCCTCCTCCTCTTCCTCGTTGGTCTCGCCATATTCGTTCTCGATCTCCCGCGTACAACGGCCGCCACACTGATATTCGGATTGGCCGCCATCAAGGCAGGACTGGTACTGCGTCACTACATGCATCTCAAGCACGAACATATGCTGATTTATCTGATGGTCCTGGTGCCGACGTTGTTGTTCATCGGCTTCGCTATCAGTCTCGTGCCGGACATAGTCTGGCATCATAATTTCGGTGGTGGCTGAAAGCAGTTCCTGCCAGTCGCTCCAGGCGCCGTTGATTCCGTCTGCGACAAAATGACGCATTCCCACGCATGACGTGCAGTCGCTAGATTGCGCTCGTTGAAACTAGTATCCGCGCCCTGCGCGACGAAAGACGGTCACCGCACGCATGCTAGCAAAGACCCGACTACGCCTACTGTGGTTCTCAGTAATGACTCTGCTTATTTCGCTGTCGCTTGTAGCCGCCCACTCGGCGGAGAATGATGACGTCGTAAAGCAGTTTTCCGATCAACAGCTACTGGAGATCGGAAAGGAAGTGTATCACTCGCCTGGTGCCAACACCTGCCAGGATTGCCACGGGGTAACGGGCGAACACGGCAGTCGAGTTGAAGCCGCGAATCTCACCAAGCCAAAAACGTGGCGCTCCTATCGGGCGTTGAACGGAGACTGGGCCAAGATGGACATCTCGCTGCAGTATCTGATCCAGTACAGCGCGCTCAAATGGAATTTCCATTTCGCGAAGGAACATCCCGACATAAAGTACGACTGGTCCAAGGCAGGAGAGGATCGCTACAACTCCCTGATGTACGGAGAAACTCAGCCCGCGATGGTCGCCAGCCTTGCGCGAATCAAAGGAGAAATTGCGACCAAGGATAAGATCCAGCTGACCGACGACCAGATGCGCGCGCTCGGGGCCGCGGCGGCCTTGCGCTACGTGAAAACCCTCTCCACGCAATAAATGCCGCGTCGCCGGCCGTCGAAGCTGCGCCGCGTCGGATAACACCGCCTCTCAGGC
>Ga0335083_10007571_pt1 | contig 13391 bp, 11 predicted proteins | sample Lox_Sample_42_FD_206716 | JGI IMG/M metagenome (GOLD analysis project Ga0335083, IMG submission 206716) | Soil microbial communities from Loxahatchee National Wildlife Refuge, Florida, United States - Lox_Sample_4.2 | ecosystem: Environmental > Terrestrial > Soil > Wetlands | place: USA...
GCAGCGCCCCTACGGCCATCGCCGGGACCGTGCTGTGCTATCTTCTTTCCATCACGATTTTGGGGGGGACATGAGACAGGTGATTTCCACGGACACGGCGCCGAAAGCCATCGGGCCGTACTCCCAGGCCATCCGTTCGGCGGGCCTCTTGTTTCTGGCCGGGCAAATTCCGCTCGATCCCGCCACGATGCAACTGGTGGAAGGCGACATCGGCAAACAGACCGAGCGCGTGCTCGAAAACGTGAAGGCCATCCTGACCGCGGCCGGCAGCTCCATGGACCGCGTGGTCAAGACCACCGTATTTCTGAAGGACATGAACGAGTTCGCGGCGATGAATGAAGTGTACGCGCGGTATTTCCCGCAGAATCCGCCGGCGCGCTCAACGGTGGAGGCCGCCCGGCTGCCCAAAGACGCCCGGATCGAAATCGAAGTCATCGCCCTGGCTTGATCGTTCGCACCTCCGTGCTGCATGTCGAAACACGCAAAAACACTGTTTTTTCTGGGGCTGATTGTCTCCTCCAGCGGATACGTCTCGCCGCCGGTGGCGTTGACGGCGGGAATTGTTTTCGGACTCACCCTGGCGCATCCCTACCTGGGCGACAGCCGTTCGCTCTCCAAAGTGCTGCTGCAGGGGTCGGTGGTAGCGCTGGGCTTCGGCATGAATCTGCAAGAAGTACTGCGCGCCGGGCGCAGCGGGTTCATTTACACCGCGCTGGGAATCAGCGCCGCGCTCGCGGCGGGCTGGGGACTCGGGCGCATCTTGCGCGTGCCGCGCACACCGGCGTTCCTGATTTCCTCCGGGACGGCCATCTGCGGCGGTAGCGCCATCGCCGCCGTGGCGCCCATCCTTCAAGCGGAGGCGGGAGAGATGTCCGTGGCGCTGGGCACGGTTTTCATTCTGAACTCAGTCGCCTTGCTGATTTTCCCTCCAATCGGCGCCGCGTTCCGCATGACGCAAGAGCAGTTCGGATTGTGGGCCGCGCTGGCCATTCACGACACCAGCTCGGTGGTGGGCGCCGCGGCCAAATACGGCGCGGCGGCTCTGGTGATTGCCACCACCGTCAAGCTGGCGCGGGCGCTGTGGATCGTGCCGCTCTCTCTGGGCACCGCGGCAGTGCGGAAATCCAGCACCCGGGTCCAGATTCCGTGGTTCATTTTTCTCTTCTGCCTGGCCGCGGTGGTGAACACCTACCTGCCGGGAATCGGCGCCGCCACACACGCGCTCAGCCAGCTCGGAAAGCTGGGGCTCACCGCCACGCTTTTCCTGATCGGCACGGGAATTTCGCGCCAGGCGCTGCGCGAGGTGGGCTGGCGCCCGCTGCTGCAAGGCGTGCTGCTCTGGCTCTTTGTAGGGGTGGGCTCGCTCGCGCTGATCCGCGCCGGCCTGATTGGCTTCGCGCATTAAATTAGGGCGCCGTCGGCACATGGACGTCTGAATTTTCGAGCCCGTGGCCGGGCTGTGTTACGATTGTGGTCTTCGGGAAGGGCCTGTAGCTCAGGTGGTTAGAGCGCGCCCCTGATAAGGGCGAGGTCGGATGTTCGAGTCATCCCAGGCCCACCAGCCTTCGCCCAACCTGCGGGCTTCGGCTTGGCAGGCGGACTAACCCTTGCGGGCTACGTGTTGTCGGATGCGGTTTCGCCCGGATAGTTGAAGAAGAGTTGATTGCCGTCGGGATCGTCAACCACCAGCAGCCGGTAGCCCCACGAACCGTCCTTCACCGCAACGCCCCTGGCATCGAGTTCCGCGCGCAGCGCGCCCAGCGCGGCGATCTGGGCCTCGCGCGTCTCGTTCATGGAAATGAACATAAGCCCCTTTCCAATCTTGTCCGGCCATTGGTTGGAGAGGATCAGCGCGCATCCCTGCCGCTCGACCTGCGCAACGTACGCTCTGCCGTTCTGGTCGTAGTGCCAGGGGCTCGTGAAGCCCAGCTGGTTAACGTAGAAGCGGAGCGAGGCCTCAACGTCCGCTACGTGCAGGACGGGACGCGCGAACCAGTTTATCATAAGGTATGTATCCTAGAATGAAGACAACTTCTTCCTGCGTTTTGATTTCTACGGCCATGTTAAACGCGATCGGGCGCCGCGAATAGCGAGATTCTGTTTGAGTTTCACGACAACTCTCGCTAAGTCGGCTAACCAGACAAGGCGGTACGAGAGCCCGCTTTCCGGCAGCGGCGTTTCCGAATGGCACTTGGGTGCTCGACAACCGGCGCTCGGTGCTCCTCGCAAGAATCAGAGCAGCGAAAGCTCTCCAATGCGCGGAATCCCTGCGGCGATCTCACCCGGCAAAAGAATTCTAAGACCGTCAACCAGGGCCCACCCGCCTTCGCCCAGAGGGCATTCTGCGTTTACAGACTGCGCGGCTCATCCAATGGACAGAATGCCCGGAGTTGCCTTCGCGGCTGGAGACCTCTAGAGCGGCAGACCCTTCAGACCATTCGGGACAAGCGGCAGTGCGCGCAGGCGCGCGCCGGTGGCGTCGAAAATCGCGTTGGCCACGGCCGGGGCCAAGCCGACAATCGGACATTCGCCGGCACCCGCCGACGGCAGATCCTTACGATCCAGCAGCACCACGTCCATTTGCGGCACGTCCTGAAAGCGCGGGACGCGGTACTCGGAGAATCGCGGGTTGGTGACGCGGCCGTTTTCGAATTCGACGGCTTCGAAGAGCGCGCCGCCCAGGCCCATGATGTTGGCGCCCATCACCTGATTGCGCAGGCCGTCGGGATTCACGATGGCGCCGCATTCGAACGCGGTGACCACGCGCGCCACGCGCACCTCGGCGGATGCGCGGTCCACGCGGACCTCCGCGCAGGTGGCCACGTAGCCGGCTTTTTCCACTCCGCCGCCCAGGCCGAATCCCTGCCCCGGCCGCTCCTTCTTTCCTGGCCAGCCGAAAGCTTTTGCCGCCGCCTGGAACGCGGCGCGCAGGCGTTCATCCGTCAAATTCTTCAGGCGGAACTCGAGGGGGTCCATGCCCACGGCGCGGGCCAGTTCGTCCATGTGCGACTCGCGCGCAAAATGATTCGCGGTGGCAGCGAGGGCGCGGTAAGAACCCTGGCGCAGGGGCGAGCGCACCGGATGATATTCGACGCGCTGGTTCTCGACGGCGTAGGGTGTGCCGATGCCCGCGGCGCCGGAATTGTAATTGTGGAACTCCCAGGCCAGCAGCCGGCCATCCTGCGTGGCCGCGCTTTTCACCTCGATGACGCCGGCCGGACGGAAATACGCCCAGGTAAATTCCTCTTCGCGCGTCCACAGCAGGCTGACCGGACGATTCGCGGCGCGGGCGATGCGGGCGGCTTCCACCGCGGCCTCTCCCGTGTGCTTGCCGCCATAGGCGGAGCCCGTGTCTGGAACAATCACGCGCACGCGATCTTCCGCGAGGTGGAAGGCGGCGGCCAGCTCGTCCCGCACGGCAAAGGGGCGCTGCGAGCCGGTCCACACGGTCAGACTGCCGTCCTTCCATTCCGCCAGCGCCGCGCGGGGTTCGAGCGGGGCGTGAGCGATGTAAGAAACCGTGTAGGTCTCTGCCAAGCGGTGCGGGGCCGCGGCCAGAGCGGAATCCACGGAACCGGTTTCGCGGCGCGCGTTGCGTTCCCCGCCGGGTTCTACATTGTTTTTCAGATAGGTGAAAATCTCGCTGCGGGAGGGTTGCGGCATGGTTTTCCATTCGGCGCGCAGTGCGGCGAGCGCGCGCTCCGCATCGCGCCAGCGGGGCGCGGCCACGCCCACGAATTCGCCATCACGCACCACGGTCACCCCGGGCATCGCCTGGGCTTCCCGGGAATCGAGGGAAACGAGCGTGGCGCCAAACGCCGGCGCGCGCAGAACCTTTCCGCAGAGCACGCCCTCGGGCCGTATGTCCGGCGTGTACTGATGGCGGCCGGTGACGAAAGCGCGGCCGTACACTTTGGGCAGCGGCTGGCCGGTCACGGTCCACTGGCTGGCGGGTGTGACCGGATCCTCCGCGGGAATGGTCTGCGCGAGCTTTTGGCCGCTGGCCAGCTCTGCGTAAGTAGCGGAGCGGCCCGACGCAGGGTCGGCCACCCGCGCCGCATTGGCCTTCAGCCCGCCGGGCGCCAAGTTCCATCGTTTCGCCGCCAATTCCACCAGCAGGTCGCGCAGGGCGGAAGCGGCGCGGCGGAGTTGCGGGGCCATGGTGGGCGTGGAGCGGCTGCCAAAGGTGCCCATGTCCCACGGCGTGCGCGCCGTGTCTCCCATCACCATGCGCACGCTCTCGAAGGGAACGCGCAGCTCATCGGCCACGCTCTGCGCGAGCGAGGTGCGGATGTTCTGCCCCACTTCCACCTTGCCGGTGAAGACGGTCACCGCGCCGTCTTCTCCGATGTGCAGCCAGGCGCTGATTTCCTGCGGCAACGCATGGCCGAATTCGCGGCCGCGGCCGGACTCCTGGGCGTCCGCGCCGCGCGGCACGGCCAGAATCACGGCCACGCCGGAGCCGGTGAGCTTGAAGAAATCGCGGCGGGTCCAATCGAAGTGGTGGACCGGCGCAGCAGTGAACTCGAAGCGCTCCGGTTCGGGTACAAAGGTATCGCGTGGCTCGCTCATGGCCGCGCCTTCCGCATGGCTTCTGCAGCGCGCGCAATCGCGTCTGCGATGCGCGGATAGGTGCCGCAGCGGCAGATGTTGCCCTGGAGGAATTGCGTGATTTGCTGCGGCGAGGGACTGGGGAACTGGCCCAGCAGCGCGACGCCGGACACGATCATTCCCGAAGTGCAGCAGGCGCACTGGAAGGCGCCGGCATCCAGAAACGCTTGTTGCACCGGATGCAGGCGGCCGTTTTGCTCCAAGCCTTCGATGGTGGTGATGGCTTTGCCGGCGGCGGCGCGGAGCGGCACCTGGCAGGAGCGGCGGAGGTTGCCCCCGACGAGCACGGAGCAGGCGCCACACGCTCCTTCGCCGCATCCGTATTTCGTGCCCGTCAGGCCCAGATCTTCGCGCAGCACCCACAGCAGCGGGGTTTCGGGATCGGCGGCGACAGAATGACGTGTGCCATTGACTTGAATCTGCAGAGGTTCGCCCATCGAGTTCTCCTCGGACCACGCGAGGCCGGGCGCGTGCGCCTCGCCGGGACATTTTACTACTGAATGGAGCGTGCCGCGGTCAACTTGGCGGGCGCTGCAGCACGGTTTCCTGTCTGGACTTCATGGCCCACCCAGCTACTTAGAGGGGTTGCGAGAGCCGCTACTCTGTCTGCTGGCCGGTGGTAGGATTGCGGGTTCTTACTCCAGGGGGAGAGACCCATGCTGCCGACGAAATCATCGTTCCGTTCGTTTCTCCGGTTCCTTCCAGTCGTCGCAGTTTGCATGTTGCCACCGGCGGCCGCGGACGCGCAGTCGCCACCCTCCGTGGATACGGCGCTTTACAACGGGATGAAGTGGCGGCAGATCGGGCCGTTCCGCGGCGGCAGGGTGCTGGCAGTGACCGGGGTGGCAGGCGACCCCGAGACCTTTTATTTCGGCGGGACCGGAAGCGGCGTCTGGAAAACGACAAACGGCGGGCAGGACTGGGCTCCGCTGTTCGATAAACAGCCGGTGAGCGCCATTGGGGCCATTGCGGTAGCTCCTTCGGATCCAAACGTCATCTATGTGGGCACCGGCGAGGGCTGCCTTCGCTCGACCAGTTCTTACGGGGACGGTGTGTACAAATCTACAGACGCGGGGAAGACGTGGACCAACGTCGGACTGAAGGATTCCCGGCAAATTGGAAGGGTCATCGTGCATCCCCGCGATCCGAATTTCGTTCTGGTCGCGGCGCTGGGGCATGAATTCGGCCCGAATGCGGAGCGCGGCGTCTTCCGCACGCTCGATGGCGGCAAGACCTGGGAGAAAGTGCTCTACAAGGACGACCAGACCGGGGCCATTGATCTAGCCTTCGACCCGACGAATTCCTCCATTATTTTCGCCGCGCTGTGGCAGGTGAATCGTACCCCCTGGGGCCTGACGGACGGCGGGCCGGGCAGCGGACTCTACAAATCCATCGACGCCGGCGCCACCTGGAAGCGCCTGGAGGGCCACGGGCTGCCCGCGGGAATCCTGGGAAGGATTGGCGTGTCCGTTTCCGGGGGAGAAAGCAACCGCGTGTATGCGCTGATCGAGGCGGAGAAGGGCGGGCTCTATCGCTCGGAGGACAGTGGGGATTCCTGGACGCTGGTGAACGGCGACCGCAGCTACTGGCAGCGGCCCTGGTATTACGTCCACGTCTTCGCAGACCCGAAGAATCCCGACGTGGTGTTCATCTTGAACGTGCGGGCGTACCGCTCGATTGATGGAGGAAAAACGTTTTCGCGGATGTTCGTGCCGCACGGCGACAATCACGGGCTGTGGATTGATCCCACCAACACCAGCCGCATGATCGAGGGCAACGACGGCGGGGCCACCATCAGCTTCGATGGCGGGAAGACCTGGACGCGGCAGGACAGCCAGCCCACGGCGCAGTTCTACCACGTGGCTACGGACAATGCCTTCCCCTACCGGATTTATGGAGACCAGCAGGACAACTCCAGTGTGGGCATTCTGAGCCGCGGCGACCAGGGGGTCATCGGGCGGTGGGACTGGTTTCCGGTGGGCGGGGGGGAGAGCGGGTACATCGCTCCGGACCCGCGCGACGCCAACGTGGTGTACGCCACGGGCTACATGGGGGAGATCACCCGCTTCGACCGCCGCACCGGCCAAGTGCAGGAACTCGGCGAGATCGCGGACGTGACCGACGGCGAAGGCGCAACCAAACTGAAGCTGCGCTACCAATGGACTTCGCCGGTGGCGCTTTCCCCGCAGGATCCGGAGGTGATCTACCACGGAGCGCAGGTGCTGCTGAAGAGCACGGACCAGGGAAAGACGTGGCGAGCCATCAGTCCGGACCTGACGCGGAACGACAAGGCGAAGCAGGCGCTGGCCGGGGGACCGATCACGTTTGAAGATACCGGGGCGGAGATTTACGACACCATCTTCAGCATCGCGCCCTCGGCGCTGGAGAAAGGCCTGATCTGGGTGGGCAGCGACGACGGGCTGATCCACGTCACGCGGGATGAAGGGCAGCACTGGGCGGACGTGACGCCCAAGGAGATTTCCGCATTCAGCCGGGTGAGCCTGATCGAAGCCTCACCGCACTCCGCCGGCACGGCCTATGTGGCTTTCGATCGCCACCAAAACGACGACTACCGGCCGTACATCTTCAAGACCAGCGACTACGGGAAATCCTGGTCCAAGATCACCGGCGGCATCCCCGACGGCGTATTCGTACGCGTGGTGCGCGAAGACCCCAAGCGCAAGGGCTTGCTCTACGCGGGAACGGAAACCGGCGTGCTCGTTTCCTTCGACGACGGAGGCCACTGGCAGACCCTGCAGCAGAATCTGCCCACGGTCCCGGTGCACGACCTGGCGGTGAAAGACGATGACTTGATCGCGGCCACCCACGGCCGCTCGTTCTGGATTCTGGATGAAGTCACTCCCCTGCGGCAGATTTCCGCGGATGTCTCCACCTCGAATGCGCATCTCTATGCGCCTGCCCTGGCGTATCGCGGACCGTGGGGCGGTGGATTCCGTCCGCGCGGCCCCGCGGGGCAAAACCCGCCGTACGGAGTCATCCTGGATTTCTACCTGAAGACCGCTCCGGATAAGAAAGAGGCGGTGACGCTGGAAATTCTGGACGCGCAGGGCAAAACGGTCCGCAAATTCTCCAGCCATGCCAAGCCGCCCGCGGAAGCCGCTGAATTTGCCGACTACTCTGAGACGGAGGGGGAAGAGGACACTGGAGAGAAACTGCCCGCGGATGCGGGAATGAACCGCTTCGTGTGGGACCTGCGGTATGCACCCGTGCCGCGCATTGCCGGCTTTACGTCGAGCGAATACGGGCAGGGGCTGGTGGGTCCGCAAGTGGTGCCGGGCACGTACCGCGCGCGACTGACCGCCGGGGGAAAGTCCCAGGAGGCCGGCTTCGAAGTGAAGCTCGACCCGCGGATGCACACCTCGCAGGCAGAGCTGGCCGAGCAATTCGAGTTGCGCCGCAAGATTTACGACGCCCTGGTGGCGGACTACACGGCGGTGAACGAGCTGCGGGAGTTGCGCAAACAGCTCAAAGCGCTGGAAGCCCGGCTGCGCGGCGATCAGACCCGGGCCGAGGTGCACTCCGCGGTCGTTGCGCTCGAAAAGAAACTGGATGCCGCCGAGGCGGGCCTGATCAATCCGAAGCTGCAAGGGACGCAGGACACGCTGCACTTCGGCAACGGAATTGACGGGAAATACGCGCTGCTGGCCGCGGGGGTGGATAGCGCAGACACGGCTCCGACGGCGAGCGAATACGAGCTGTACGCAGAGCTGGAAAAAACCATGAGCGCGGGCATCGCGCAGTGGAGGGAACTGCTGGCGAAGGATGTGCCGGCATTCAATGCAATGGCCCAACGCGCCGGCGTGGCCCTGGTCGCGCCCACGCCGGTGAAAGAAGAGGACGAAGACGGACATCCGCAGTAAATCCCCGGGTTCGAATGGCCGGCGAACAGTCACAAGGTTTGACGCAGAGCGAAGAGCCCTGCGCTACCACCGCCCGAAGCGGACGGTGCGCCGCGTTTGGAAGTTTTCGCGCCGCCGAGAGCTGCGGAGCGACGGAGATCAGGGCAGGAGTTCTTCAGCGATGGCCACTGAGGAGTACATGGGGAAAATGCTTTGCAGCCGGGCGATCTCCAGCACCATGCGCGCCTTCTCCGGAACGGAGGCGAGCACCATTTGCCGGTTGCTCTTCGCCAGGCTGACGTGAATCTGCAGAAGGGCGCCGACTCCGGAAGAATCGATGTACTCCAGATCGCCCATGTCCAGTATCAGCACGGTCGCGGTCTCTTTGCGCGCTGCCGCGAGGAAGCCGGGCACCGTCTCGATGGCCAGACGGCCAGCCAGGCGCAGCACGCGCCGTCCGCTCCGGGAGCCGTTGGCAGGCTCGATGTTCAGGGTAGGCCGCGTCACGGGAGCGCATTTTATCTGAAAAGGCCCGCAATGGTGAACAGATTCTCCCCGGAAGCCGCCGGGGGGCGAACTTCGCGGCCGGCACGGGAAACCCCGCTGCACATGGCTGTTTCCCTGTGAACCACCGGGGCAGATCAGGACGAGGCTCGGCGGCGAAACAGAAATACAAGGCTGACCATCGCGAGGCATCCAGCCACCGGCACCAGCAGACCCGAGCGCAGATCCCCTGTGCGTGAAGAGACCAACCCGACCAGCCAGGGCAGAGTCGCGCCACCCGCACACCCCAGGGCAAACAGGAGGTTTGCCTTGCGTCGCGCCTCCCGACCAAGCACCGTGAACATCCAGGCCGCCAGCAGAGGAAACACGCATGCCATACCCAGGCCCGCCACCGCCGCGCACAGGGCGGTACCGGCGAAGGATTGGACGCTCAGAAGGGCCGCAGTTCCCACGGTGGCGAGCAACAGCCCGCTCCTGAGCAGCCCCGATTCGCTCATGACCCGGAGGACGAGCGGGACGGCCCCCCGGCCGGTGAGCAAGCCCGCCCAGAAAAACATGGGCGCCAGAGGCCAGACCGGATCTGGGGTCCCAGCTGTGGCGATTCGCTTTGCCAGCGCGGCGATCCAGCCGGAAACGCACGCCTCCGTGCCCACGTAAACAAAAAACAGGCAGCCCAGAACGGCCAGAGTCCCCGCCGGGGAAAACGCGTTTGCAGTGGCGCCGGCAGCCGCGTGCCAAGGCGCGGCGCGCGGCTCCGCGCCACGCACGGCCAGGAATACTGCGGAGATTCCACAAAGGGAAGCGGTCGCGAGCATCAATTCGAGAAGCAGGTGTTCTCTTTGCGCCAGCAGAACCAAAGGCGGAAAGGCGATGGCGCCCAATCCCCAGCACATATTCAGAAGGCTGAGCGCCGTGGCTCGCCGCGGACCGGAATCCTCGCCCACCCACAGGTTGACGCCGGAAATGGTGAGTCCCAGTCCCCCGCCGAAGACCACGGTGCAAACTCTGGCTTCGAAAGGACCGGAAGCCAGCAGTCCCCCCACGCCCGCGGCCATCAGCGCGAATCCCAAAGAGAGCGTGAAGCGGTAGCCGCGCCGGGCGAGCAGCGTCCCCACCGTGGCCAGACCCGCCAGGTTTCCGCAAAATTGCAGGGTGAAGAATACGCCAGCTTGCGCGTCGCGGAGTGACCAGCGGGCGATCAGCAGCGGCAAGAGCGGGCCCAGCAGGGTGGTCACCGCGCCGGTGACGATAAACGCGGCATGAAGGACCACGCTGGTCTCTCTGTGGCCGGGAGCAGGTTGAGATTCACTTGCGTGCATGGAAGGAATGGGATTGTCTCCGAAGCGAAGGGCCCCGGCAACGCCGCATTCCGTGCGCAGAGCGCGGCGGGAGCCGGGGCGGTGGCTTGTGCCTGCGCGCGGTGTGGGCTACCTTGGAGTTTCATGCCCGGAACGACCATTTCGTGGGCGGTCCTGGCGCGGCTGGATTGGCGGGCGGTGCTGGATATCCTGCTGGTGGCCGCGCTCATTTACTACCTGCTGCGGCTGGCCCGGGGAACGCGCGCGGCGCAGATCGGGCTGACCATTGTGGTGTTGCTGGTGCTGCACCGCGCGGCGCGGTTCGCGCGGCTGGAGATGACCGATTGGCTGCTTTCCACTGCGCTCTCCTATTTCGTCCTGGCGCTGCTGATTCTGTTCCAGCCGGAAATCCGCAACGCGCTGGCCCGGGCGGGCCGAAATTCCCTGTGGAAACGGCTGGTGGCCCGGAATCGCAGCGAGGTCTATGACGACGTGGTGCTGGCCGTACGGCATTGCGCGCAGCACCGCATCGGCGCACTGATGGTCATCGAGCGCCAGGCCGGCTTGCGCACCTACATGGAGAGCGGCATCCCGCTGGACGCCACGGTAAGCTACGACCTGTTGCTCTCCATTTTCTCCCCAGGATCACCCCTGCACGACGGCGCAGTCATCCTCTCCGGGGACCGCGTGGCCGCCGCTGCCTGCTTCCTGCCGCTCACGCTCAGCCCGGAAATTTCCAATCAACTCGGCACGCGGCACCGCGCCGCGGTGGGAGTCACGGAAGAAAGCGATGCGGTGGCCGTGGTGGTTTCGGAGCAGACCGGCGCCATCGCCCTGGCGATGGAAGGCAATCTGGAGCAAAACCTGACTCCAGACCAGCTTGCGGAACGGCTGGGCACTCTGGTGACGGGCGGGCACAAAGCCCCGGTTGCGGCACCCGGAGTGACCGTGGGGGGATGAGATTGGGCGGACGACGCACACGCGGCCTGCAGGACCTGGGACTGATGCTGCTGGCCCTGGCCATCTCCATCCTGGTGTGGACCAGCTACCACTCCGAACCCGCGGCGGAGATGACCTTTCAGGCTCCTCTTGAATTCCGGAACATCCCGCGCACGGTGGAACTGGCGGGCGACTTTCCTCCCAGCGTGCGGGTGCGGGTGCGGGGACGTCCGTCGGCATTGCAGGAGGCCACGGCGGGCCAGTTCGCGGTGGTGGTGGATCTCAGCGGGGCGGCCGCGGGCTCGAGCGTGGTGCATCTCTCCCCCGGCATGATCGAGGCTCCCCTCGGCACCGAAGTGGTGCGCGTCACCCCGGAAGAGGTCGGTGTGCGCCTGAACCCGCGTTCCACGGCTCGCTAGCGCGGCGGCCACCGGCATCCGCAGTGGTCAAACCAGGCCACTGGCCGCGGTCGTTTGCGGGCACTTTTCCGGGCTGTGCTAGACTCGCCTCTTTCCTCCGGACGGGCCTTCCGGCGGAGCGCTCTCATGTCCAAACAGCTCTTCGGGACGGATGGAATTCGCGGCAGACCTGGTGAATTCCCGCTGGACGATGCCACCCTGGAGGCCACTGGGGCGGCACTCGGCGCGCATTTGCGGCGCGGCGGACTCGCTCCGCCTCCTCGCATTCTGCTCGGCATGGACACGCGCAAGTCGAGCGGCCATCTGGCCGCGCGCATCGCCCGCGGCGCGCTGGATGCCGGCGCCGAGGTGGCCTCCGCAGGTGTGGTCCCCACGCCCGGCGTGGCCTGTTTGGTGCGCGAAAATCAATTCGCCGCCGGGATCGTCGTTTCCGCCTCCCACAATCCGTGGATGGACAATGGAATCAAGCTGATCTCTCCGCAGGGAACAAAATTCTCCGACCCCGTGGAAGCCGCGTTGGAAAAAGAGATCCTGGCCCGGCGGGAATCCGCGGGGCGTGGCCCGGATGCGGAGCTGCGCACGGACCCTTCGCTGGATTCCCAGTACCTCGCCTACCTGCAGCGCTTCGTCCTGCCGGGGGCGCGGCTGGCAGGACTGCGCATCACGCTGGACTGCGCGAATGGAGCGGCCAGCGAGCTGGGACCGGCTCTGTTCCGCTCGCTGGGCCTGCAGGTGACCGCAATCCATCACCGGCCGAACGGAACCAATATCAATGACCAGTGCGGCTCGCAACATCCGGAAAGCCTGCTGCGCGCGGTGGCGGAATCGAAAGCGGATCTGGGAGCGGCGTTCGATGGCGACGCGGACCGCGCCATTTTCGTCTCCAACTCGGGACGCATTGTGGATGGGGACGCCGTCTTGTTCATTGCCGCGCGGCAGATGAAGGCCGCGGGAACGCTGCGCGGTGGCGTGGTGGTGGGCACTACCATGTCCAACCTGGGGCTGGAACGCGCGCTGGAGCCGATGGGCATCCGCCTGGCTCGTGCCCCGGTGGGCGACCGCTACGTGTTCGAAGAGATGCAGCGACTGGGCGCCAACCTGGGCGGCGAACAGTCTGGCCACATCATTTTTCTGGATGATTCCATCACTGGCGACGGCCTGCTCACCGCGCTCATCGTGGCCTCACTGGTGTCGCTCGAAGGGCCCCTGGAGACCCTGGCCGCGGACTTGAAAGTCTTTCCCCAGAAAATCGTGAATGTTCCGGTGCGCTCCAAACCGCCTCTGGAAACTCTTCCGGAAGTTTCGCGCGCGCTGGCGGAAGCCCATTCCAGCCTGGGCGCCGCCGGCCGCGTGGTGCTGCGTTATTCCGGCACGGAATCGCTGGCCCGGGTCATGGTGGAAGCCGAGCATGCCGAACAGGTGGAACGGTGGACCCGGGCGCTGGCCTCCGCCGTGCACCAGGCCATTGGCGCCTCCTAGCCCCCTGGGCCCCTCCGTCACATGCCTCCGGGAACTTTTTGGCCTCTCCCGGCATTACAGGTTATGAAGGTAAGGAAGAACCGGTGGCCGGACGGCCGCAGCGTCCGGCCCGCAGGATTCCATGACCACTGACGAAGAACTGATGCTCGCCTTCCAACGCGGATCGGGAGAAGCGTTCACCGAGCTTTTCCAGCGCTACCGCCAGCGGATTTACGGCTTCTTCCGCCGGCGATTGCAGCATCCCTCGCGCGCGGAAGAGCTGGCGCAGGAAACGTTCGTGG
>Ga0335083_10007572_pt1 | contig 13390 bp, 14 predicted proteins | sample Lox_Sample_42_FD_206716 | JGI IMG/M metagenome (GOLD analysis project Ga0335083, IMG submission 206716) | Soil microbial communities from Loxahatchee National Wildlife Refuge, Florida, United States - Lox_Sample_4.2 | ecosystem: Environmental > Terrestrial > Soil > Wetlands | place: USA...
CGCCGCCGGCTAGGCCCGCACGCGTGCCATATAAAGGTGTGTCTCGTACGGCCAGTCGAACGCATCGCCGTTCGCCGCGATCGCGTCCCGCACCTCCGCCAGCAGCGCCTCGCGCACCGCCTCGGGCTGCATCTGGTGATCGGAGCGCGTGCGGGCGAAGTCCACATAGCTCGCGCCCGTATGCCGCCAGGTCCACGCGTAACTCCTGTGGACGGCGCGCTCGAACCGCCCCGACGCGTCGAACCATTCCGCGAGCGGCCCGCTCGGGCGATATCCCGCTTCCGGCGGCGGTCCCCATCGTCCGGTGTGACGGCGGGTGATCGTTTCGAACTGCGATGCGAGCGGTTCGGAGAGCGCGCCCGGCACGTGCCCGAACACCGCGAGCGCGCCGCGCGGCGCGAGCAGGTCGGCCGCCTTCGCGAACGACAGCTCGCGCGGGATCCAGTGCCACGATTGCGCGGCGAAGATCAGCGAGAACTCGGCGCCGTCCGCTCGCCACGCTTCGAACGGCGCGTGCACGAAGGCGACGTTCGGGTCACTGCCCACGCGCTCGCGCGCCTTCGCAAGCAGGGCTTCGCCCGGATCGAGCGCGGTGAGATGAAAGCCCCTGTGCGCGAAGCTCATCGTCGCCTGCCCCGGGCCGCAGCCGACTTCGAGGACAGGGTCGCCGGGCCGCACGCCCGCGAATGCGATCACGTCCTCGACCAGCGCCGCGGGATAGCCCGGCCGGGCACTGTCGTAGAGCGCCGCCACACGGTTGAAGGTCGCGCGTTGTTCCAAAGGGACTGCCTTTCGACGAGCGCTCCAGTCTAACTCAGTCCGTCTCCGCCGCCACGGCCGCCGGCGCGCGCGTGATCCAGGCGCAGAGCGCGCCCGACGCGCCCATCAGCACCGCGGCCAACACGATCGCGATACCGGAATACGCAACGCCACCCAGCCGCAGCGACTGCGCGAACAGTCCCATGAACAGCACCGGACCGACCACGCCGGCAAAGCTGCGGATCGCATTCATGCTGCCCGCCAGCAAGCCCTGGTCCTGCGGCCCGACGATCCGGCTCATCAGCGAAGATTGCGGCGGCGCGCCGATATTGCCGAGGATCGAGAAAATCACGGCCGCGAAGAAGAGTGGTCCCGTGGGCGCGAAACCTGCCGGCCCGAATCCGAGCGTGATGACCGCAAAGCCGATCACCATCGTGCCGCGCTCACCGAACATCTTCACGGCACGCGAGACGAGCAGGGTCTGCACGAGGACGCCCGCGACTCCGACCGCGGACAAGAGGATGCCGATGTCCTTGGGCGTCCAGGCATAGCGATAGCCGGTATAGACGACGAACACGTTGTTGATGCCGACGCCGGAGAGCGCGCCAAGTCCCAGAGCGATGGCCCATGGCAGGAGCGCGGGATAGGCGCGCAAGAGTTTCATGAGCGCGCCAACCGGATGGAGCTCGGCCCAGACGATCGGTGTGCGATTCTTTTCCGCAAGCGACTCCGGCAGCACGAAAAGTCCGTAAAGCGCGCTCAGGAACGAAAGGGAGGCCGCCGCCCAAAACGGCACGCGCGTGCCATAGGTCGCGAGCACGCCGCCAAGCGCGGGCCCGACGGTCTGGCCGAACGCCATCGCCGCGATGAGGAAGCCGAACTGCGTCGCGCGTTTCTCGGGCACGGTCGTGTCGACGATGTAGGCGTTGGCGGCGGTGATGCTGCCCGCCAGCACGCCGCCGATCACGCGGCCGGCCGCCAGCCACCAGATGTTCGGCGCCAGCGCCATGAGGACGAAATCCGCCGCGATGCCGAACGCCGATGCGAGGATGATCGGCCGGCGCCCGAGACGGTCCGACAGAACGCCCTGCACCGGTGAGGCCACGAACTGCATGACCGAGAAGAGCGTCGCGAGCAGGCCGAACAGCTCGGCTATACGCGCTGCGCCCACACCCGGGCTGACCTGGGCGATCAGTGTCGGCATCACTGGAAACGCAAGCGTCCCCGCCATCATGTCGATCACGACGGTGACGAAGATGAAGCCTGTCGCGGCGCGGCGGGACCGAGGAGACAACATCCCTGTTTCCAGGCAATAGCGGGGCGCGAGCTATACAAGGAAATGGGTACGCTGTCCCCCCTTGCAACAGCCTTCGCTGCTTTCCGCTTCGGCAGTTGCCGGCACGAAATCGCGTATGCTCTCTGCATCTCGGGAGATACCACATGATGCGACGCATCCTTTTCCTTGCCGCCGCGCTGCTTGCGGCGTCGGCCGTTCCTGCCGTGGCAGAGCCGCAGCATTATCTGGGCGAGGTCATGCTCTTCGCCGGCAATTACTGTCCGAGCGGATGGACGCCGATGAACGGCCAGATCCTGCACATCAACCAGAACACCGCGCTCTTCAGCATCCTCGGCACGGCCTATGGCGGCGACGGCACGGTGACGTTCGCGCTGCCGAAGGCCGCGCCGATTCCGACGGCGAACGGTGCGGCGCTGACGCAATGCATCGCGACCGCGGGCGTGTGGCCGACTCACAATTGATCCAAAGTCCGGGACGGCGACGCCCTAGGCGCTCGTTCCGCCCGCCCACTCTGCGACCACCTTCGCGAAGCGCTCCGGCTCGCTCGCATGCATCGCATGCGCCGCGTCGGGCAGCGACATGTAGGTGATCGGCGCACCGGCCGCCTTCACGAGCTCGCAGGCCCGCGCAGCCTGCACGTCGGAAAGCGCGCCCAAGAGATTGCCCGTCTCCGCCACCACGTGGCGCATGTGATGCGTCAGGAGCACCGGCACCTTCACCTGTGAGAGCATGGTCTCGTGCGGACAGCTCCTGGCCACCGTGCCTTCCCAGAACGAGCGGCCCCATTCCGGATCGTATTCCTTCAAATTCTGCGGCGGCTCGTCCTTCGGCCGCATCATCTTGAGGATCGGCGAGGGATCGGACGCCAGCGCCTTGCGGAATCCCTCCCAGTCTCCGACCCGCCATTGATCGCCGAGATAGACCGATTGCACCTTGAACAAGGGTCCGATCGTCTGGCGGATCGTGGGACCGACGAGCGGATCGGGCAACGAGGCGAACAGCGGCGGGTCTTCCCACACCGCGCCCAGCAACTGTCCCGGCATCGCGAAGGCCGACAGCCAGCAGGAGAGAAGTCCGCCCGACGAACAGCCGCTCGTGACGACGGGCCGTTTGATCACCGCCTGGATGAAGCGCACCAGATCGTTGCCCATGTTGTCGAGCGTGTAGCGGCCGGGCGTCCAGCTGCTCCTCCCCTGTCCGCGCAGATCGACGGCGAACACGTGAAAGTCCTTGGCGAGGATTCCCATTGCCGTTTCGTAGCCCCACCAGGATTCCGTCTGGCCTGGAATGAGAAGGAGCGCAGGTTTGTCCGCCGATCCGGCCTCGGCATAGTTCATTTCGATCTCGCCGAGATCGGCCTGGCGTTCCTCGAACGCATGCGCGACGAACCTCCGCGGATCGCGAAACGGCGCGTAGCCGTTCTCCGGCCCCGGCCGCGCTTTCAGTGATCCCGGCATGTGTTTCTCCTCTCACAATGTGAAAAGCAACGCCGCGTACCAGGTGTAGCGATTGGTCTCCGCCGCGTTCTGGATGCCCGGGCCGAACGACGCCATCAGGTGATAATTGTCGTTCAGGTCGTAGATCGCGCCGACACCGACGCCGGTGCTTGCCTTCCCGCCCTTCGTGTCCGCGCCCTGGTGATAGACCTCGACGCCGAGATTGAGCGCCGGCATCACCTGTCGCGTGACGACCCAGCCGACTTGGCAGAAATCCTCGGAGTCCCCGCCGCGGTTGAGCGTGCAGCCGCCGCCGCCGAACGTCGACCAGTCGCCCCAGGTCCTTTCCACAAACACGGGCAGGAGCAGCGAGGCATGATGCTCGCCCGCCTGTGCCGAGATCGTCGGCAGGAACACGCGCGGGAAGAACGCGACGTCCGCGCCGGCCGTGTCCTGGTGCAGGAATTTGAATTTCGCCGCGAGCTCGATATTGCCGATGCCGAACGTATCGGCGCCGAACGCCGGCGCGTCATAAACCAGCGGGAGCACCGCGGTGAGCTGCACGTTCTCCGCGCCGCCATAATTGAAGTCGATGCCCGTCGTCGTGCTCGTGCCGTCGCGCGTCGTGGTGCCGCCGGTGAAGCCGTAGACCTCGTAGTGACGATAGTCGGTCGGCTCCGGATCGTCCGTCACATAAGGCGGCCCCGCCCACGCGGGCGAAGCCAGGCACAGCATCACCAGGCTCACCAACCGTCCGAAGGGAACACGCACCCGATGAGATCCGCCTCGCTCGCGTTCGTTCCTCTAGCGGCTTCCGGCGATCTTTGCCACCGTCGAGGCCCCCAAAACTGCAGCGCTCCGGATTCCTTTTTTAAAAGCAGAGCCTCGCAGAACTGGAGAGGCCTCAATCGAAATCCGCGCCGTTCATTCCCGCGTTCTTGCGCGCGCGCTTCATGAGGTCGGCCACGACCGGTCCCATCTTCTTGGGATCCGCAACCGGCTCCGCCGTCGGCCCGCGGTGCCAGCCCTCGGCGATCGCGAGCGTGCCGCCGCCCGCCTCGAACATGCGCCCCGTCACGTCCTGCGACTGCTCGCTCGCGAGCCACACCGCGATCGGCGCCACCCAGCGCGGGTTCATCGTCTCGCGCCGCGCCTCGGTCACCGGGCCGCCCAGGTTCTCCGTCAACCGCGTCAGCGCGCCCGGCGCAATCGCGTTCACCGTCACGCCGTAGCGGCGGAGCTCGCGCGAGGCGATGATCGTGAACGCCGCGATCCCCATCTTCGCCGCGCCGTAATTCGTCTGCCCGATATTGCCGTAGATGCCCGACACCGACGAGGTGTTGATGATGCGCCCCGTGGTCGGCTGGCCGGTCGTCTTGTTCAGGTCGCGGAAATAGCGCGCCGCATGATGCGCCGGCCCGAAGGTACCTTTGAGATGCACCTTGATCACCGCATCCCATTCGGCCTCGGTCATGTTGACCAGCATGCGGTCCCTGAGGATGCCGGCATTGTTGATGAGCACGTCGAGCTTGCCGAAGGTCTTGACCGCCTGCTCGATCATCTGAGCGGCCTGCTCGAAATTCGACACGTCGGCGCCGTTGGCGACCGCTTCGCCGCCCTTCGCCTTGATCTCGGCCACGACGCTTTCCGCCGGCGATTTGTCCGCGCCCGTGCCGTCCGGCGCGCCGCCCAGATCGTTGACGACGACCTTGGCGCCTTCTTCCGCCAGCATCAGGCAATATTCGCGCCCGATCCCGCGCGCGCCGCCCGTCACGATCGCCACCCGCCCTTCGCACAACCCCGCCATCGCATGCTCCCTTCCTGTTTCTTCCTCGCAGGATCAGACCACCCTGCGCACACGATGCAAATGGAAATTGTCGTTCGACGGCGAGACTTGACGTGGGGGAATTCGTCCCCACTAGACGAGATCGCGCAGCGCAACACTCAGGTGCAGCGTCTGCGCGCCGCGCGCGACGTCGAGCTTCAGCTTCGTGCCCACCGCCTCGCGCAGCCTGAGGCGGAAGTCGGGGAGCGAAATCTCCGAGCCCGCCTTCTTGCCATCGACGGCGAGAATCGTGTCACCCGTTCTCAGTCCCGCCTCCGCCGCCGGCGCGCCATCGAACACATCGACGACGTCGAAACCCTTCTCGCCCAGATTGACCCACATCCCGGCGCGATCGAAGACGTCGCGCGCGGCATAGTTGGCATTCTTCTCGAAGAAGATCTGGTTGTGCGGATAGTCCCAGGTGATGTTGAAGCGCTTCAGGATGCCCGCGCCGACATTGCCCGCCGAATAGATGTCGCTGAACGCGCCGGCACGCTGCCGGCTGAGGCCGACGACCGGATCGGAAACCGTCACGCCGCCGAAGGTGAAGGAATGTGCGCGCACGAACACCGCGTGCGATGCACCGCCCACGCCCCAGCCATCTACGCCGGACAATTTCGCGCCGTATTTCCCGATGAGACCGTTCGCATCGACGAAATGCGTCATCAGGTCGAGCGAAACGCGCGATCCCGTATCGAGCTGGAAGTCGCCGGAAACGCCGTCGATCGTGCCCGGCACGACCGGGATGATGTCCTTGATCCTGAACGCGACTCGCGTGCCCGTGCCGCGGTACGTCCAGTCCGCGGGATCACTGAGCACGATTTCGTTCTTCTCGTAGTCGGTGCGGACGATGAAGCGCTTGAACACCTCGAAGCCGAAGATGCCGGAGATCTTCCTCCCCTCGACCGTGCCGAACGATTCGAGCGCGATCACGGCAAAGACCTGGTTGTCGAGATGCGCCTGGCCGATGTCCTCGCGCGCGATCTTCACGAGGCCGGTGTCCTGGGATTTTTCTCCCGAGCCGCTTCCCTGAAGCGCGCCTTGCGGTTTGAGCCCGAGCTCCGCGGCGAGTGACGGCGTGATGACGTTCATGCCGCCGGTGTCGAACAGCAATTCGTACGGGCCTTTGCCGTCGAGCGTCACCGCGACATACATGTGGTTGTTGACGAGCTGGAACGGGATCGTCGTGCTCTTTGCGCCCGCGGCAAACCCGAAATCGGCCTTGGGCGGCGGAGGCGGCGAGAAGACGCCGTCCGGCGCGGTTCTCTCGAAAGCGATGGAACCGACGGTCAGGACGGTGTCGTACCTGGCCTCGCCATCCGTCTGGCGGCTCTGGAACGGCAATTGGGCTCCGTCGACGCTGCGATAGTCGCTGTAGAAGGTCGTGTAGGTCCGCGTGGCCTGCTGCTCGACCAGGCGATCGAGCAGATGCGTTTTCTGGTCGAACCACAGATCGAAGGGCCGCCCGTCCTTCGGCGTCACGCGCACGGCGTCGAAGCTGCGCGCGCCTTCCGTTTTCGCGCCCGCATAAGAGATGTCGGCCGGCCACTGCTCGGCGTGCCAATAGCCGTGCGCGCCCTGATACGCCTGGTTGACGGCACCCTTGAGCGCGTCGTCCGTGCCCTGGATCGCGACCTGGCCCGACCCGTCTTCAGTCCACACGCTCTTCCCGTCATAGCCGTCGCCTTGCGTGGTGACGCCGACATCGGTGAATTCGCGGAAGTGTCCGGTCTTCGCCTCGACGATCCCGTCATACGTCCCGTTCAACCCGCCGGTGAGGATCTTCGCCTTCGTGTGCTCGAAGCGGGCGCTGGCGAACCGGGCTTCGCCCATCGCCGCCGCCGCCGCATCGAGCACGGCGCGTGCCTTTGCATCCGTGGCCGCGGGCGCCGGGATCGCGGCGAAGGCCGGAAGGACAAGCGACAGGCCGCCAATGGCGGCCGCGCGGCGGAACGACGGCATCGAAATGCTCCCCGGCAGGCTTTCCAATTCCGCCAGATAGTACTAATCGTACTATCGGTCAATGGAGCCTGTTCATGGCAAAACCGAAATCCCGCGCGCTGACCGAACTCGAGGGCGCCGCTCTTACCGTCATTCACCGGCTCAGGAGCTGCACGCCCTATCGCGTGCGGCTGGATTTTCTCCAGTCCCGCTCGCACGAATGGAGCGGCAGCGCAGGCGCGGTCTACCCCGCGCTCAGACGTCTGCACGCGAGAGGTCTTCTGCGCGCAGACGAGACCGGCGAAGGGCGCAGGTCCGTGAACTACGCGTTGACGAAGGCAGGAAGCGATGCGCTCGCGCGCTGGCTCATGGATGTGGAACGCGTGGCGGGATCGGGGCTCGATCCGTTTCGCTGCCGCGCGGATCTCTGGCCCGATCTTCCAAAGGGCGAACGGCAGGCATTCCTGAAGGCGCTGGCCGACGAGCTCAACAGGAAATGCGCGACGCTCGCGCAGCTCCTGAAGGCGAAGGGCGTCCCCGAGCCCAGGGCCATCGCGCTCGAGCTCGCACTGCACAGGACGCGGCTGAACTGGCTGAGATCCTCGGCGGAATAATCGCCGGCCTGTCTTTGCGTGAAGCCGGCCGAGGTCACGTCGGCGCATTGCCGCCATGCAGGCGCCCGAACGTGCGCGCGAGCATCACCGCCATGACGAGAAGGCCCAAACCCACGGCTCCGGCCTGCTCCCAGGCATGCAGGTCGAAATCGCCCACGCGCGCGATTAGAAGGTAAGCGAAGACGAAATTCGCAAACCCCCAGAGCACGTTGACGCTCGAGGACGAAAGGCCCTTGCCAGGCGGCTTCGCGAACGGACTCTGGAACGGCTCTCCCATCACGCCGGCTGTGAAGTGCGGCACGGCGTTCGCGAGAAACGCGCCGCCGAAGAAATAGGACAACTCGTGAAGCCAGTTCATGACGCAGCTCTCTCGTTCGCGAGGATCGATGATCTCAAATTCCGGCTCTCGGCCGGCGGGAATACAAGGAAGACCTACCCTGTCGCCGCCCGCAAAACCAGCTATGCTGCCTCAGCATCATCCCGGGAGAAAACGATGGCCATCACCTTCTATGAAGCAAGCGTCGCGACCTATCTGCAGACGCTCAACGCCCTCTCGGGCGTCCTCGCCAAGGGCGCGGCGCATTGCAAGGAGAAGGGCATCGATCTCCAGAGCATCGTCGAGACGAAGCTCGCGCCCGACATGCTGCCCTTCGCGTTCCAGGTGCAGTCGGCGGTGCACCACTCGAAGAACGCGCTGGAGGCGATGAAGAAGGGCGTCTTCACGCCGCCGTCGGCCACGCCTTCGCACAGCTATGCGGAGTGGCAGGGCGAAGTCGCGGCCGCGATCGAGGCGCTCAAGAAGATCACGCCGGAAGACGCGAACGCGCTCGAGAAGAACGACGTCGTGTTCGAATTCCGCAACATGAAGATGCCGTTCACGGCGACGGGCTTCCTCTTCTCCTTCTCGCTGCCGAACTTCTTCTTCCATGCGACGACCGCCTACGACATCCTCAGGTCCAAGGGCGTGCCGCTCGGCAAGCGCGACTTCATGGGCGCCCTGCGCATGAAGACGTAAGAGAGTGCCCTGCCGCTTGCCGGAGGGACTTGCGCGCGGGGAGGACGACACGCACCAAGGGGGCACATCGTGAAAGCACGCGTTCTTTGTCTTGTCGGTTCGCTCTTTTTCTTCGCAGGCGCCGCGCTCGCGCAGATCCCTGTCATCGAGCCGCGGCCCGCGGGCACGTTCCACTCGCCGTTCAACGGAGAAAAGAGTCTCTCCGACGTGGAGGGGCAGGCCTACACCAACCTGCAGATGCTCTACGACCTGTGGCAGGATGACCTGCTCGCGCTGGCCAAGGCAAAGGCGTGCGGCAGTTTTCAGGACATCCAGCGCGCCGAGCAGCTCGTCGCGCAATCGGCCAAGGATTTCGACGCGGCGCTCGAAACCTATATCGGCGACTGGAGCAGCCAGGTCTACGGGCCCAAAGGTCCCCAGCACGGAAACTCGTCACCCGGCGTAAAAGAGCACTACGAACGGGACAAGAAGGCCGTCATGGACCTCCTCGAGAAGAACCACAAATCCGTGGTGAAGATCGGCGAGTGCCCGAAGACCAACATGCACCCCGGCGGACACTCCGGCGAGCACCCCGGCAGCGGGTGAAAACGCGGGCAGCGGGAATGAATCAGGACGACGGAAGCCCCGGCGGCCGCGGGCCCGTGTGGAGTCCCAGCCGCACGAGCCCCGACCACGCGCTCTCCGCGTCGTCGGCGAAGGAGAACAGGTCGAGGTCTTCCGGCGCGATCATCCCCTCCTCGACGAGATAGGCGAAATTGACGACCTTGCTCCAATAGGCCCGATCCACCAGCACCACGGGAATCGGGTGCATCTTCATCGTCTGTTTCAGCGTCAGGATCTCGAAGAGCTCGTCCAGCGTGCCGAAGCCGCCCGGAAATACCACCAGCGCGTTCGCGCGCATGGCGAGGTGGAGCTTGCGGACGGCGAAGTAGTGAAACTGGAACGTCAGCTCCGGCGTCGTGTAGGCGTTGGGCTCCTGTTCTTGCGGCAGGCCGATATTGAACCCGATGCTGGGCGCGCCCGCCTCCATCGCGCCGCGGTTGGCGGCCTCCATGATTCCCGGTCCGCCGCCCGTGGCGATGACATTGTCGCACACGCCGCCATTTGACCTGAGCGCACCGCCGCGCTCGGACGCGATGCGGGCGAAGGCCCGCGCCTGTTCGTACCAGAACGCGGCGCGGCCGTTGGTCCTGGGTTTTGCGTGCGGGGGAAGCGACGCGGTGGATGGCCTTGCGTCCGGACCGGGATGGACACGCGCGCTTCCGAACACGACGAGCGTGGAGCGCACGGTCCATTTCCGCAGGATCTCTTCGGCCTTCTCATACTCGAGCTGCAGGCGCACGCCGCGCATGCCGTCGGAGAGCAGGAAGGCCGCGTCGAGCGCGGGCAGGCGGTAGGACGGCGACGTCTTCTGCAGACGATTGTCTTCGCTCATTGCCGTTCTCTGAAATACGGGAAATAAGGGGACAGCATACCTAAAAACTTGTCATCCCGGCCAAGCCGCGCGTTACGGGTCTGTCAGTTGTTCGCCAACGTATGCGTGCGCGGCGCGAGCCGGGACCCATGGCCCTCGCCACCCCGAAGGAAATAAGGGGACAGCATACCTAAAAACTTGTCATCCCGGCCAAGCCGCGCGTTACGGGTCTGTCAGTTGGTCGCCAACGTATGCGTGCGCGGCGCGAGCCGGGACCTATGGCGCTCGCCACCCCGAAGAACGGAAATAGGTATGCTGTCCCCTTATTTCCGTCCCCGGCTCAGAGCAGCCGGAACGAATCGATGAAGCTGTTGAGCGCGTCGACGGTCGCTTGCGGCGTCGAGTCCTTGTGCACCATCGTGACGAGATAGATGCGCGGCGCCGCTCCTGCGAGGATGACGACCATGCCGCGGCCTGTCTGTGTGCCGTCGTCATTGGCAAAGGTGAAGAAGACGGCGGGCAATCCTTCAAACGTGTCCGTCCGCGACGACGTGAGCGTGCCGAACGAGTTCGCGAAGGTGTCGCGCTCGGCGGCGAGACTCCGCGCCACATCGATGCGCGTCGGCGCGAGAAAGGAATCGACCGTCACGGCGGAGTAATAGTCGCCCGGCTGGCCGGCGGAATAGGTGACCGTGTTGGACTCGACATTGCCCTCGGCGTCCTTCTCGGACGGCCTTGGCAGCGAAATCTCCGGGTCGCTCAGGAAGTCGACGGAAAATCCGTAGTCCGTGGACGAGAACGGCGCGGCGGCCGCCGCCTGCGGCACCGCGAGAAGCGCCAGGAAGACGATCGCGCCCGCAAATTTTCGCATGGACCTCTGCCGCTTTCGCTTGACGCAAGCGACCATGGCGCGCCGCAGGCAGGGGTCAACACGCCGCTCCCTCTATAGTTACGGAAGCGCGGCTGGAGATCCCTAATGCCGCGACACGATACCGGAATCCCAGAATGAAATAAGGGGACAGCATACCTAAAAACTTGTCATCCCGGCCAAGCCGCGCGTTATGGGTCTGTCAGTTGTTCGCCAACGTATGCGTGCGCGGCGCGAGCCGGGACCCATAGCCCTCGCCACCTCGAAGAACGGGAAATAGGTATGCTGTCCCCTTATTTCCCGTCCCCGGCTCACAGCGCCTTCTCCGCGAGGCTGCGGAAATCGTCGGGGACGGAATGCCCATCCTTCGCGGCGGAGGCATAGGCAATGGCGCTCCAGCCGAAGCGTTCGCGGATGCGGTCCATGGCGCGGTCGGCGCGCGAGAGCGCGAGGCCTTTCTTCGTGCCCGGACGCACGCGATCGTCCGCAAGCCGGAACGGCAGTTCCAGCTGGAGATCGCACGCGCCCAGATGCGATGCCGAGATTGCGAGAAGCGAAAGCGTCTTCTCCGCCGGGTGATCGCGCAGCACGCCCTTGACCAGCTCGACCGCGATCGCGCTCAGGCTCGCGGTTGCCGAGACCGGCGCCGGCAGGGTGATGGCGCGGGTGACCGATTTCATGTCCGCGAAGCGCACGCGCACCGTCACCGTCCGTGCCGGGCGGTCCTTCGCGCGCAGCCGGCTCGCGATCCGCTCGCTCAGATGCTGCAGCACGGGCCGGTAGACGGTTTCCGTCGCCGGCCTCTTGCCGAGCGCGGATTGCGCGCCGGCGGAATGCGCGCGGCCCTGCCGCCGGATCTCGCGCGGATCCTTGTTCCAGGCGAGCGCCACGAGCTTTCGCCCCGCCGCCTTGCCGAGCACGCGATCGAGCGCGCCGGGCGAGCTCTCGGCCAGCTCGCCGATCGTCTCGATGCCCATGTCGGCGAGCCTGAGCTTCGTCGCGGGCCCGACGCCCCACATCGCCTCGACGGGAAGATCGTGAAGGAATTCGAGTTCGGCCTTCGGATCGACGCTCAGCAATCCGTCCGGCTTGGCCGCTTGCGAGGCGATCTTGGCCAGGTGCTTCGTGCGCGCCACGCCGATGGAGATCGGCAGGCCCAGCTCGGCCTTCACCCGCGCGCGAACGGTGCGCGCGATGTCGCCGGGCGATCCGAACAGGCGTGTCGAGCCCGAGACGTCGGCGAAGGCTTCGTCGATGGAGAGGCGTTCGACGTCCGGCGTGTAGTCGCCGAGCACGCCGATGGCCGCGTCGCCGAGCCTTTGGTATTCCGAAAAATGTCCGCCGACGAAAATCAGCTGCGGACAAAGTTCGCGCGCCCGCCGGCCCGGCATGCCGCTCCGGATGCCGAACGCGCGCGCCTCGTACGACGCCGCGAGCACGACGCCGCCCCCGACCGCGATCGCCTTCCCGCGCAACGATGGATCGAGCAGCTGCTCGACCGACGCATAGAACGCGTCGAGATCCGCATGAAGGATTCCCGCGATGTCCATGCGCGCCGCCGTTCAGTGGCCGTTAGAACATAACGAGAACATCACCTATCCGTCAACAACCCTGGTCGCCCAACCCAAACGTCGTCGTCACCACCCGGATCGCGCGTCGTCCCTCGTTGCGCTTTGCTTCGCGCGACCGGGCGATGACGGCGGTTTGGGTGATAAGCTGCTTCCCATTTCGACGACGACATTGATCGGGAAAGAATTTCATGAGAACCGCCGCGTGGGCGTTGGCCCTGCCGCTGATCGCCATCGCGCCTGCTCACGCCGGCGACATCACAAGCATCGAGCGCATGGCGACCTGCCAGGATTCGTGGGTCGAGTGGACGAAGACCGATCCGGCCAGAATGAAGACATTCGGCGAGGACTTCCGCGGCGACTTCACGCACAACGGCAACGACGCCTTCGTCACCCCCAAAAAGCCAAAGACGGTCGCCGGCCTCAAGGTGACCCAGGTGTTCCCCGAAAGCGTCGGCATGGGCGTGGGCTTTTCCGTGATGGTGGCCGCGCCCTATGACGAGGCCAGGCATCGCCTCGAGAAGATGCTCGGCAAGCCGTTCCCGCACTGCGAGGCGAGCGACGGCTCGCACGCCTGCGAACGCAAGATCGCCGAGCAGCGCACGCTCACCCTGATGGCGGACGACAGCGCAAAGAACACGACCCTCGTCGGC
>Ga0335083_10007574_pt1 | contig 13387 bp, 9 predicted proteins | sample Lox_Sample_42_FD_206716 | JGI IMG/M metagenome (GOLD analysis project Ga0335083, IMG submission 206716) | Soil microbial communities from Loxahatchee National Wildlife Refuge, Florida, United States - Lox_Sample_4.2 | ecosystem: Environmental > Terrestrial > Soil > Wetlands | place: USA: Florida...
GTTGTGCTCATGGTAGCTGATGGTCCGCTTTTCAATTCCGTAATGGTTCAGCAGCTTGTGCGTTTGCCGGGTATCTTCACAGGCAATCAGGTCGACTTCTTTCAGCGTACGCAGCGCCCGGAGCGTTATGTCCTCCAGGTTTCCGATCGGAGTTCCCACAAGATACAGAGTTCCTGCCGATGCCTGCTGCTTACGCGATTCGCCGCCATCCGCCGGTTCCTTTCGGAGCATGGCCGAAAGTGTACACCCGCGAAGGCGCTGATCGCCTGCTGAAGATCGCCTGCGGCATTCGTGCGAAGATCGTCTGTGCTATTTCTGCGCCGCCTGGCCAATCGAAATATGACCCTCTACGCTCAGCTTGACCAACTGGAGCGTCTGGGGATAGTGCCGGGCCTAAAGGTTACGGTTACAGATCTGCTGGCTCGCCACTCCGAGCGGGAATACGAAACGGATCCCTTCCGCCTCTTGCTGAGTGTGCTCGGCGAGGAATCGAACGACCTGGAGCGGACGCCTCTTTGCGTGCGGGTCTGGCATCTGCGGGTAGGTTGCATCGCCGGTCCAGGAGACTACGCGCACATCGCACAGCGCATGGCAGCACTAGCCGGCGACGACCTTCCTATCACTGATATTCGCGATGAATTCGAGTGGGCGTCCGCTCTCGTGTGGTTGACCTTCCGGTTGCACGGCGAGCAGATCGCCTGGCCTGCCCATCTACGCGAACACTGGATCGATCCCGGTATCTTCAGCCGGTTTGCGGCGCTGTTGGAGGCTCGAGACACCGATAAGCGCTTTACCTACCTCGATCTTGGCGGACAGGACGCACTCATCGGGTGTGCCACGCCGGCGCAGCTCACAGGGATACGTCGCCGTACCGGACTGAGAGTCGAGTGGCTCGGCTAGAAGTGGATCTTGACGCAATTATCGTAGAAAAGAAAAAATCGGCGCGCCCGCTACAGGGCGCGCCGGAGTTGCTCAACAAGCCTCTGTGAAGCTATCGCAATCGAGCCTTAGGGCACGATCGCATTGATAAAGTTGGCGCCATTCGGCGTACCAACTCCGGTTACGTCATCCCAGCCGGCGCCGGTCACGAGGGTGCTATCCAGTCCAAATCCGAGGTCGTACCAACGTTTCGACGACGGGCTCTGATAGAAGGCGCTGGTGAACTTGGTGGGTACATCCGGACCAACCAATGCCACCGGCGACCAGTATTGCGGCTTCACTGCGCCAGTGAAGATGTTGCCCGCCAGACTAGAGGCGCTGAACGGGTTCGACTGAACAACGTCATACACCGCATTTGCCGGCAACGTGTACATGTAAGGCGCTGCCAACCCAGCCGAGTGACCGTTCTTCTGCTGGCTCTTCTGGTTCACAATCGCCCACACGCCAGAGAACATTGGGCACGAGGCACTGGTTCCGCCAATCACGCCAACCGTGTATGTCCCAGGGTTGTCATACGACCAGATGATGGTTACGCCGGTGTACGGATCAGCCGTGAGTGAGACATCCGGCTGCCACCGCCCGGTGCCCGGCAGACTGGACTGCCAGGACGGCTTTGCGAAGAACTGGCTCTCGCCGCCACCAGCGCCGTAATAGAAGCACTGCCCCGGGGGCTGTAGATTAGATTGACACACCGGGGGATTATCCGGTGCGTTGTTAGGCGGCTCCGCGATGCGAGTAATGGTGGTACCCCAACCCGTTTGGAACTTGATGCTGTAGTCGGCATTGACGAACACACTGACCCCGCCCACGGCCGTGGCGTGGGGAGAGTTCGAAGGCACGCTGACGGTGTAAGCACCTACCGCACGATAGAAGTCACCGTCGTCGCCGGTGGAGAAGTCTACCGACACACCCAGCGTTGCGGCGTTCGCCAGGAGGTCATCCCAAGCCTGCATGTCCTGGGAATCATCGTCGTATTCGTCAGAGCCGTAGCTATTGGAAATAACGTTCCCCAACGAATTGTCCAGGGAGTACTGAATGCCACCCATCAGGTTGGTGTCCGAGTTGTCGATCGCCTGAATCAGCACGACGTTTGCGCCAGGCGCCATGGAATGCGACCATTCGATATCCAACGTAGTCTCACCCGCCCAGCCGGAGTTGTACGGCGGGGGGCCCTGCGGGTTATACACGTTGAAGTTGGCGGCTGGCAGACTGAACGTGGTGGAAAACTTCGCGATGTCTGCGGCTGCCGTGGGCGATCCGTAGGCATCTACCACTACGACCGTCTGTCCCGTGCCGTCCAGGCCGGAACCGTAAACCGGGGTAAGGCCGTAGGCTGCTTGCAACGTGGCCGGCTCGAACCCACAAGGTGGCAGGTGCCCCTGGCCGTTGTTGATGTCGGCGCCATAACGGTTTCCTGTATACAACGCTGCCGGTATGTGTCCGTTGGTTGTAAAGCCGTGGCTTTCAATTCCGCGATAGCACTGGTACTCGTAATAAATCTGCCCATTTTGCGGGAGCGGAGTCCCCGGGTATTCCTTGCCCGTGCCCGGGTCTATCGGGAAGACGTGATGCGGCTTCATGAGCACTTCATGCAAGCCGCCGATTGAGCCTACGATACCGGCAATTTGGGCAGGCACCGAGGGGTTGTTGATGTTCGAGTAGCGGATTTCGCCGTTCCGCAGGAACCGGTCAATTTGCACGCCAAATGCTTTCTGCACATCGGCAACTGTGCCCTGCGCGGTGACCGTGTAATTAAACTTGTTGACCGCAGTTACAGTTAGACCTTGCGACTTCAAGAAGGTCTGTACCATCGCTGCTTCCTGCGACGTAGGAGCAAAACGGTCAGCATACTGCTGCGGTGTGAGCCACTTCTGAAAGAGCGGCGAATTACGATCGTAAAGCTGCTTTAGCAGAGCGTCACGTCCGGCGCGGTCATGCAGCGCCAGGTTCACGGTGACGGGGATCACCCGGGCGGGATTCTCAGCGCCCAGGTTCTTCGCGGTGGAAACAAATGGGGGCACGCTGTTTGGAATGGTGGCCGCAAGGGACGCGGTCGGCAACAAACCAACCACCATGGCCAGAGCAAGGGTGACTCCGAGGAGTCTTAACTTTGTGATTCGTGTCATGATCTAAATCTCTCCGTGTCAAATTCGGTGAAACTGGTGAATTATCAGGCGGCACCGCAAACAGAGACGCGCTTTTCCGCCTTCACCCAATTGCGACTATCGCCGGACTAGGCCAGGAATCGGCGGCGAAGCACTCCCGCCACTCCCAGAACTCCGGAACTCAAGAGGATGAGACTGCCTGGCTCTGGCACTTCACCTAAAGTGACCGAACCGCCGGAATTAAAGATTTCGTATCCATCGTTAGCGGGCACGTTTTCATTCAGCACAATGCTGAGCGCGTAGGTGCCGTCGCCTTCCAGGGGAGCGAACGAGAAGTTTCCTTTGTACTCCTGCGTGCTACCACAGTAGCCACAATCGGGAACCAGGAAGGTGCCGACCTGGGTGCCGTTGACGAACACGTCGTTCGTGTAGGAATAGCCCGAATTGCCACCAAAGTTGTTCTGCAGGAAAAAGTCATACGACAGAGAGACGATGGACTGCTGTCCAGTGAAGAAAATCTCCGTGACAAAGTCACCCGCACTGAACATTTGCTCGCTCTGATGTCCCATGTCGCCAAGGAAACCGCAGCCATTCGCGCTACACGAGAAGCTCGTGTCGCTCGGAAAAGTCACTACCGCGTCGGCATAGGCAACGCCCACACCGCAACACCACAGGACGAGAAAAACCAGCAACGCACGCACACAAAGTTGTTTCATTCGATCCTCCGTAAATCGTGAAAGGGCCGGATTGTCACAGCGGTCCTACTTAGTGGAATACACAGCAAGGCAATGGCACCTATCCGTCTGCCTCTGGTCGAACGGCAAAACGGAGTCGACCTCTCGCCATATTCGTACCTCGTGCTGGGCGTCCGAGGAATGCCGGGGAAAGCGAAACCATCATAGTCCCGTTCTTGGGAATATCAAGCAGAAACGTTCAACATCCGATGGTTGCCAACCGGGTGAAGTAGTGTGAGCTGCATTGCAATCTACGAAATCGATAGTAGAGCGACGCGCGATATTGGCCGACCTAAAATCAAAAAGAGCGGTGCCGAAGCACCGCTCTACTGAGTATCAGGCAGCCGTTCAACACGGCAGACTCAAGAAAACCCTGGTTACTGCAGCCCGAAGAACCGGTTAGCCATGTTTACGGGATACGAAACACCAAGACCCGTTACCAGATCGTAGCCGGGACCCGCCTGATGGCGATTGTTGCCGGTAATTACGTCATAGTAGAAGTAGGTGTAGTTGGAACCCGGCGTATTGAACGACTTATACGGATGATAGAGCTGGTCGCCAATGATCTGCGGGAAGTCCGCCTTGCCGAAGCTGCGGCGAGCAGCTTCAACGTTGGCTAAGACCGCAGTCGTGACCGGCGTTGCCAGGCTGGTACCGGTAACGCGTCCATATCCGCCGTTGCCGCTGTCGTAGATATAAACCAGCGAGCCGCCAATGGCCGCCACATCAGGAGCAGCGCGTTGCGGCGAACACAGAGTGACGCCATTGCTGGTCTGGTAGGTTGGAGCCGCCTCGTAAAGGCTGCATCCGCCACCGCTGCCTGCCCATCCGACTTCGTTCGTGCGATGGAAGTTGGCGTCGAGAGTAATCTGCGTGCCACCCACACACGTGGCGTACACCGACTGGCAGGGATAGATCGCGGGAGCTCCTGAGTCACCGGATGCAAACAGGAGTGGCACGCCCAGGCCTACGTAAGCAGCGTCTTCCTGGGTCTCTTCCGGAAACTCATCTTCGCCCCAGCTGTTCGACACGAAGTTTGCGCCTTCGATCTTGACCGCAGTCTGAATGGCGGTGTTGAGATCGCTATCGTCATTCGTGCAGCCTTCTACCAGTACGATCTTGGCGTTGGGAGCCATGGCGTGTGCCCACTCGAGATCGAGCATGGTCTCGGTTTCCCAACCGCTGTCACTGCCGCAGAAATTCTGGCCGCCGTTCTGGTCGACCTGCTTGAAGCAGCCATTCGCCTTGGTGCAGGCCGGCAGACCCATATCGGTGCTGAAGAAGTTCAAGTCGGCTTCGGCAGCCGCGTAGTGGAAGGCATCGGTGATGCCGATGGTGATGCCGGCGCCGCCGTTGCCGCCGATGACATTAGGTGTGCCATAGGCGATCGCGATCGACGGAGGACAGAAACCGGTCTTATTGCAGTTGGCCGGCTTGGTCGGAGGTTGTCCCGGCGTGAATCCGCCGCCAATCCAGAGGAACGAACGCACGTGGTGCGGAGCAGAAGTGGGCATGAGTTTCTGCAGCTGCCCGGTTGCTTCCGCTTGGGCGGCGAGCTTCTGCACACGGGTCTGAGCGAAGAGCTGGCAGGCAAGCAGGAGCACTGTAGCAATGACAATCAGTTTGGTCAGCTTCATTACTGCACCTCCGGGGACTTGCGATTCATGCGACGGCGTACAACTCCAAGAAGACCGAGCGCCGAAGGACCAAGCAACATAAGAGTTCCCGGCTCCGGAACACCATTCGTGTTCAGGCGCAGCGTACCGATCGCGAAGTCATCCACGTTGTTGATGTCTTTTACGTTGAACTGAATCGCGTACACATCAGGATTGCTGTCATACGCGCCGATGAAGAGCGCCATACCGTTGTTCTCGGCATCGCCCTGCGCTGAATACGAGCCCAGGGGCTGGTAGTTCGAATCGAATAGCGTTACTGTTGCAGTGAAGGCTCCGAAGTTCTTCGCCTGGATCCAGGCGCCGGCGCCATAAACTCCCTGATCGAACGTCGCCGCCATGTCTGTCGGCGTGTTGTTCAGAGTCCCAACGCCGTTGTAGAGAACGCCCATGTTGGACGGGAAATTACCGTTCCACGAGACGCCCTGTTGGCGGACTTCAAACGGCTGCTGAGTTCCTACCAGACCTACCAGGCCCGTGACAGCGCCCTGCGACGTAAAGGCGGACGGCGAAGGCTCACTGAAGGGCGTATTCTGACAGTTGTTGAACTGCGCGCACCAGTCAACGTAGTCGTTGAATGCATTAGGATCAGTGCTGCCAATGATTGCTGCAGAAGCGTAAGACGCTCCTAGCGCAATACAGAGCAGCACCAGCAGAGTTGCTCGTTTCATGTTCCTCCTTAAGAACAGCCAAGTGCATCTACCTTAGGTGCATCTATCGATAGACTCCACACAAAGCCTTCCAATCATATTCCTCTTTTCCCGCAGTTCAAGCTCAAATCAACTACTATCAATGATAGTTTTATAGAAATTGTTGCAGACTAGATCGACATTCATAGCAATGATTTGCAGGTCAACCCTTGCGCCTTCGTCGACGAATACGATGCGCACGAGATACCAATCCTCCACGAAAAAAGAGCGGTGCCGAAGCACCGCTCTTGCCACATACCTGCGTTCCAGACGGCAGGCCCAGAACGGGAGAGGGCTTGGTCAGGTAATGCCCAAGGCCTGGTCCCGCCGCGCGGCCGTTATACCTCGTGGCGTAGACATAAGGGCAGTTGGTCCGATCAGAAGCCCGAAGGCTTGATCGGGGTGCCCAAGCCAGTGCACTGGTCCCATCCTTTCACTGCCTGATGACCGTTGCTGCCGGTCGTGACGTCACGGTAGTACGTCGCATAGGAGGTGAGGGTAGCGCCGTACCATTTGTACTGATCGGTCAACTGAAGGACAGTGTTATTGCGGAAGTTGCCCGCGTTGTTGACATAGGCGGCCAACAGTGGCGAAGCCACGCTCGTCCCTCCGACTACACACCACCCATGGCAATAGGGGGTGTTATAGACGGCGACACCGGTAGCTGGGTCCGCAACGGCCGCAATGTCAGGGATTCCACGTCTGAGGTTCGTAGCAACAAGGCCCTGATAACCGGGAAGCGGCTCATACTGACTGATTCCGCCGCCGCTGCCACTCCAGCAGGCCTCGGTGCCCAGGAAATTCCCGTTAGCGTCGCGGTTGACGTGCGTACCGCCGGCGCAAGCTACATTGGGCGAGACGCATGGATAATTCACCTGCGCCCCAGCATCGCCCGCCGCGGCGAAATACACAATGCCGGGCTGGGTGAAGACAGAGTCGTAACTCAGTTCACAGTTGTTGGGGGGGGCGCACCAGGCTTCCCCGCCGTTGTAGGTCCAGCTATTGGAGACTTCGCCCGCCCCGTAGGTGGTGGCAAGGAGCGTAGCAATTTTTTGCTCGGCTTGATCATCCAGGGGATCGTTGGTGAACTCCGCAACGTAAATCTGCGCATTCGGCGCGATGGCGTGGGCAATCTCAACATCCAGTGCCGTCTCTAAGTCCCAGCCGGTTCCTGCGTTGTTCGGGCAGGTTGGACCCGGGTAGCAGATGATGTTTAACGTCTGCTGGGGCAGGCCCCACTGTGTGTTGTAGGCGTTGAAGTCACTCTGGAGAGCGGAGTAATTGCCGTAATCCACTACTGCGATGGCCTTTGCGCCGCCCGTGGGCAGCACATTGCCATTTTTGGGACAGCCATTGGTGGGTGGTACCACGCCGTAAATGCAGGCCACGGAAGCAGGAGTTTCACCGTTGGGAATGGCGGGATTCGCTCCCCCTTCGGGGATGTAGACAAACAGGTGAGTGTGCGCAACTCCGGGCGTGTTCAGCATGGTGCTGGGCGGAGCAACGACTCTGGCAGGCTGAGCAAAGACCATCACGCTGCTGATCGTGATGAGCAGCACGACAAAAGCTGTTCTTTTCATTAGGTTTCTCCGTTTCTTCTATTCGAAAGTAAGTGAGGAAGGGGAAGGGGACGAGGGCAAGTTGCTTTTCGTTCCACCTCGGGACGCGCTGCCGCACGTGCCAAGAGACTGCTTGGGGACAGCATCAAGGGACTACTTTCCGTCGAATGAATTCGGGCTGGTGCTCCCAGTGATTGAGGCCGAGGCATACGGTGCTCGTAGCGCCATAGAGAGCACGAAAACCAAAGTTGGTAGTTTCATGTTCTTTCTCAAAGCAGCTAAGTGCATTTACAGATTGGCGCCACACAAAGCGCTCCAATCATATTCTTCTTTTCTCGCAGTTCAAGAGCAAACAGCCTTAGATTTGTAAAAATTTGTGCAAGCTGAAAGCAACTGTTGCAACTCGATTTCGACCTCACTCTCGAATATCTAGCTGAGAGAATATCGACTATAAGAATAGTATTTTCAAGGTGTTGCAAATTTCATCGATGGCTAGCGGAAGGCTTTGGGGAAGATTAGCCAGAGGTTTTGGGGAAGATTAGCGATCGTTAACTGCAATATAAAGTGTCATGCTACAAATTGACTACGTTATTTATAGTTTACAAGTGGGCTCTTAGAACATCGTCACGGAGATTTAGAGCCAGGAGGAGTGGGCAGGATTAATTGCTGGTTCCGTTCCCGTCGCGTCCTCTACGCTTGATTTCGATGCTCAAGCGCTTGATCTTCTGGTTGAGGGTAGACAAGGGAATGCGGAAGCGGTCAGCGGCTTCAGTCTGGTTCCAGTTGCACTTCTCCAGCATGTCGCTGATGATGCGTCGTTCACAGTCTTCCATGATCTCGAAGAGTGAAGCATCAGGGCGATGCTCCATCAGTGCAAGTCGTGCTGCACGTCCGGCGATGTTGTCAGGCAGCAGGTCAATGGTAAGACTAGGACCGTTCGCCAGCACCACCGCCCGCTCCACAACGTTCTCCAATTCACGGACGTTGCCCGGCCAGTCGTAATCCATCAGCGGACGCAACGCTTCTGGCACGATTCGCAGCGCCGGCTTCCCGTTCTCCCGCGCAAATTTTTCTGCGAAGTGATAAACCAGCAGAGGAATGTCGTTTTTTCGCTGCCGCAACGGTGGCAAATCGATGGTAATTACATTCAGGCGGTAAAAGAGATCCTCGCGGAACTTGCCTTCCTTTACCTGCTGCTTCAGATCGACGTTCGTAGCGGCAATGATACGTACGTCGACCTGCACTTCATCGATGCCGCCCAGATGCATGAAGCGCCGGTCCTGCAGTACGCGCAGGATCTTCGCCTGTGTTTCAAGCCCCATGGTGCCGATTTCATCAAGAAACAGCGTCCCGCGATCGGCAACTTCGAACAGACCTTTCTTGCTGGCAATTGCGCTGGTGAAAGCACCCTTGACGTGCCCGAACAGCGTCGACTCCAGCAGGTCGGCCGGTACCGAACCGGTGTTGACAGGAACGAAAGGCCGGTCGCGGCGCGGGGAGTTCATATGGATTGCTTTCGCGATCAACTCCTTGCCGGTACCGCTTTCTCCCTGCAGCAGGATGGTCGAGCGGCTGGGCGCGACCTGTGCCACCAGGTCGAAGATGCGCAGCATCGGCTCGCTCTTGCCGACGATGTTTTCGAAACTATAGCGCTCCTTTAAGGCGCGCTTCAGATGTATGACCTCTTCCTCCGCCTTGCGCCGGCCGACCGCAGTACGTATGTCGGCCAGCAGCTTCTCGTTGTCCCAAGGCTTCTGGATGAAGTTGGTAGCGCCCGCCTGCATCGCGTTGACGGCGTTCTCCACGGTGCCGTACGCGGTGATCATGATGACCGCCAACTCGGAATCGCGCTCGCGAATATCCTGAAGGACCTCAACGCCGTTGCGCTCAGGCAAGGCAAAGTCAAGCAGGACGAGGTCGAAGGGACGCTCCGCCAGACGCGCCAACCCTTCCGTGCCATCGGTGGCGGTCTCAACTTCGTAGCCTTCGATCTCCAGCAAAGTCTGCAACGACTCGCGGATCGCAGCTTCGTCATCGATGATCAGCACAGAGCCCTGCGACGCCGTGTCATCGTGACTGCTGATGGCTCTGCCGAGTGCTGCTTCAGGCATTGACTGCCTTCCTGATCAGGGGGAATTCCATGGTGAAGGTTGTGCCCTCACCAGGCTTGCTGTTCACGCGAATCTTGCCCGCATGCTCCTGGATGATTCCATACGTGACGGATAGTCCCAACCCGGTTCCACCGCTATGTCCCGTCTTGGGCTTATTCTTGGTCGTGAAAAACGGATCGTAGATGCGATGGATGTGCTCCTGGGCAATACCGCTGCCGGTGTCCCCCACGGTGACCTGCACATTGTGTCCGTTCTGCGTCGTGACCATCAGGGTCCCGCCCGAAGGCATCGCGTCTTTGGCGTTGAGGAACAGATTCAGAAAAACCTGCTGCAGCTTGCCCGTATTCCCATAAATTGGCGGCAATTGCGATTCCAGGCTCTGCACTACCTTGACGCGAGCTACTTTCAATTGATGCTCCAGCAGCATCAAAGTGTCCTGAATCACGCGATTGAGATCAACGTTGCTGAATTCCGTGGTCGACGTGCGTGAGAAGTTCAACAAGCTGTTAACAATTTCGGATGCACGAAATGTCTGGCGGGTGATCTTGTCGAGCAACTCCGATTTCTTCACATCTCCGCTCACCTGTTTGGCAAGCATCTGTGCGTAGGAAGAAATAACAGCCAGCGGAGTATTCACCTCATGCGCGACGCCGGCGGCCAGCAATCCGATGGACGACAATTTTTCGGATTGGGAGAGCTGCCCTTCCAGTTCCACTCGCTCGGTAATGTCATCCACGATGATCAGGCGGCCAATCACGCTGAAATCTTTACTGACCAAAGGAGCGATGGCGATGTTGGTGGTACGCGCTTCTCCCGCCGTCGTGGTGAGACGGAACTTGTACAGGTTGTGAATGCCCGAACTGGGGCGAACCCGGTAATATTCTTCGAGGAATTCCGCCGGGAATACCTGGCCCAACTCCATGCCCAGGATATCCGCCCGCGGCTTGGCGAACATCACCTCCATCTGAGAGTTCCATGATTCGATGCGGTCCTCGAGACCAACCGCGAGCACTCCCACACTGATGGACTCGACGATATTTTCGTTGAACTCCTTCAGCCGCTCGTATTGCTCTGCCTTATTCTCCAGAGATTTGTAGAGGCGGGCATTTTGAATGGCGATCCCGACGTAGCCCGCCAACGTCTCCAGCAACTGGACATCTTCGGTAGAGAGAAAATCGCCTTCCGATGTCTTACCCAATCCCAGCACTGCAATCATGCGGTTCATCACGGTGCAGGGGATGTAGTAGTGCAGGTCGAGCCTGCGAATCGCCTCCCTGGCCTCGGGAGTTTCGCGCATCGCGTGGGCTGTGCTGTCGAAGAACAGATGTCCTGCTTCCCACTCCGGCCGCGCCAGATTGAGGAAGTGAAGATCCAGTCCTCTGGTATTCGAGATGCCGTACGACTTGGCGAGCGTGAACTGATCCGACTGGTCTGGGCTCGACAGGAAGATCGCCATGCGATCCACCATCAGCGTGCGCGACAGGCGGTCGACGATCGACGTAAGCATCCGGTCGAGATCGGTCTCGGAGTTCAGATCACGGCCAAACTCAATCAGCGTCTTACGGTAGTCGTAGCGTTTGCGATAGAAGAACTTGTCGAGATAATCCTGTACCCAGTTCTTGAAAGGATCGAAAAGCAGTGCGGTCACTGCAACCGCGACAATAAGGCCAATCGGTCCCGCGCTGGGGAAGTTCTTATGGAACAGCTCGGAAATGCCGCCGACCACCGCAAAATAGGCCGCCGTAATCGACCCGGCAGCAATGGTGTAAGCCATGCCGCGCTTGAAGATCAGGTCGACGTCCATCAACCGGTAGCGGAAGATGGCGTATCCGAAGGTAAGCGGCAGGAACACCAAGGACAGCACCGACACCTTCATTCCAAGCGAAGGTGCGGCACCGCGTAAATAGGGAATCACGTAGAAAAGCGTGAACGGCGCAACCGCCAGGATGGTGCCGCGCGTCACCCACTTCATCTGTTGACGCAGTATCGCAGTGTGGGCGCGCCGGTAGCTCTGCCAGAGAACCACGGTGGCCAGCACAAAGTAGATCGCCAGGTACAGCATCTGCAAGCGATCAAGGTTCCAGCGCAACGTCTCGCTCGGCTGGGCCCATTGCAAAGTTGCGATTTGCACGGCAAGCAGGATCGCGCCCGGCAAATAGACCAGGGGGATCAGCCAGCGGTGCCGGTCAACCACCGTCCGACGCTCAGGAAAGGTCAGGGAGAAATGCAGGAACAATGCGGGCTGCAGCAGCCAGGCAACTACATTCGCCCAATAGATGACCCAATCAAACTGGTTGAACTTGCCGGTGTAATGGAAGGCATAAAAGACGAACGAGACCAGGCAGAAGATGTAGAAGTGCGTACTCTTGGGCGCGGTCCAACGTCGCAGTAATACGTAAAGGCCGATGCCCAGGTAAACCAGCGCGATCAGCCGCAGTCCAAGGTTAAGCGACTGGTCGGACGGCACCAGGATCAAGGGCGCCTCGAGAACTACTCCGTCCCGCCCCAGCGAATAGGTTGCTTTTGACCAGATCCCGACACGATAGAGCTGCCGCTCCAGGCTGCCCACGTTGGTGACATCGCGACCATCGACCGACAGTAGCAGGTCACCCCGCTTAACCCCGGCCTTCTCGCCCGCGCTGTCGGGATCGACTCGCTGCGCCCTCAGGTGCGAGCCATCTTCGGTCCACCACACGCCGTCGGTGGGCGTGGGAAACTCACTTGCCTTCTGAAAGTTGATCCACGCGAACACGACCGCAGCAACGCTGATGAGCGCCAGGAAGACAGCGAAAAAGCGGGTCTGCAGATCTTTCGGCATCGGACTGCATGGCTGGTGCGATCTGCCGCTTTGCGAAGGCACACCAGACCCTACTTGGTTAACATGCAACTTAGATGCCACCCAACTGCGTCAGGCCTCGCGGCTAAACAGCGCATTACCAACGACATCCCGTATTGTAAAACACTCTGGAACGCAAAAATATGGATTTTGGAATAACATTCCGAAAAAAGGGACGGTCCCTACGTGCGAGGTTGAGTCACCATGGTGCGATTGCCTGTGCACCAAACGGACGAGATATCAGTTCTAGAAGGGGTAACAGGAAATGGAAACTTTGAGCTACTTTGCCAGATAGGGCTTGAGCTTCTCCTCAATCGTGATCGCATCAATCCGCTCGCCACGGTTGAGTTCTGCGAGAATCTCGTCCACGGCTTGCTTGCCTTCCTGGCGCTCGCGATGTAACAGGAAGCCATCAAATACGTGCTCGCCGCGCATCGCGTCAGCGATCTCGGTGTCCTTGTCGTGCTCCCCCAGTTCGGTGAAGTACACGACCTTGTATTGACCGGTCAGGGCGGTGTCCCGGTAGATTTCGAACATCACTTTCTTGGTATCGCTAGTCAGGGGCATAGTGTCTGGAAGATTCTATCGCGTGGGAGCCCCGCCCGTAATGAGCTGAAGCTGAACTCGCCGGTCGAGCAAAACCCCATCCCGGCACAACAAGCCGGAATGGGGCACCCGATTTCTTGCAATCCGGACTGGACAACCGGCCGCTAGCCACGAATCAGTCGTTGGCCGACGAAA
>Ga0335083_10007575_pt1 | contig 13387 bp, 7 predicted proteins | sample Lox_Sample_42_FD_206716 | JGI IMG/M metagenome (GOLD analysis project Ga0335083, IMG submission 206716) | Soil microbial communities from Loxahatchee National Wildlife Refuge, Florida, United States - Lox_Sample_4.2 | ecosystem: Environmental > Terrestrial > Soil > Wetlands | place: USA: Florida...
CGTTGCTGGCGTACTCCTCGCTCCCCGGCCGCGCCACGTGCTCCATGAGCTCGAAGGCGGGCCCGTAGATCCCCCAGCTCGACGAGAGCGTCGCCGCCAGCACGGCCCGCGTGATGAACATGGCGCAACCGCCGTACTGCAGGTGCTCGGGCAGGATGTCCGGCGTGTTGGGCCAGAAGTTCGGGCGGAAGTACTCTTTCACGTCGGTGTCGACGATCGACCGGATGTACTCGGTCAGCTCCCACTTGCTGGTCCGCCAGGTGAAGTACGTGTACGACTGAGAGAAGCCGGCCTTGGCCAGCACCGCCATCAGCTTGGGCCGCGTGAACGCCTCGGCCAGGAAGATCACCTCGGGGTGATCGGCCTTGATGCTCTGGATGCACCAGTGCCAGAAGGGGATCGGCTTGGTGTGGGGGTTGTCGACCCGGAACACCCGCACGCCCTGCGCGATCCAGTGCAGGAACACGCTGCGCAGCTCGTTCCACAGGCTCTCCCAGGCCGGCCCCGCGAAGTCGAACGGGTAGATGTCCTCGTACCGCTTGGGCGGGTTCTCGGCGAACTGCACCGACCCGTCGGCCCGGTGAACGAACCACTCGGGGTGCTCCTTCACATAAGGGTGGTCGGGCGAGGTCTGGAACGCGATGTCCAGCGCCAGCTCCAGGCCGCGCGCGCGGGCCGCCGCGGCGAAGTGCCGCACGTCCTCGACGGTCCCCAGCTGGGGGTGGACCGACTTGTGGCCCCCCTCGGCGCCGCCGATCGCCCACGGGCTGCCCGGATCGCTCGGCTGCGCCACCAGGCTGTTGTCGCGCCCCTTGCGGTGGGTGCGGCCGATCGGGTGGATCGGGGGGAGATACACGACGTCGAAACCCATGTCGGCGATGTCGTCGAGGCGCGCCTCGGCGTCGCGCAGCGTCCCGTGCTTGCCCTCGGCGCCGGACGAGCGCGGGAACATCTCGTACCAGGCGCTGAACGCCGCCAGGGGCGGGTCGACCGTCAGCGGCAGCGGCGGCTCCTGCACCGTCGCGGCCCCGCGGTCCGGGTGCGCGCGCATCAGCGACGCGGCGTCGCCGGCCAGCGCGGCGCCCGCGCGCGCCCGAGCATCCCCCGGCGTGCGGAGCGCCACCGCCAGGGTCATCAGGCGATCCGACGCCTGTCCGCGGCCCGCTCGCGCGGCCGCCGCGGCGAACAGCGCCGCGCCCCCTTCCAGCTCCAGCTCGACGTCCTGGTTCGCCTCCAGCTTGCGGCGCAGCCCGTGCGCCCAGGTCGCGTACCCGTCGACCCAGCCGGTGACCGCCACCTCCCAGGCGCCGATCGCGTCGGGCACGAACATGGCGCGCCAGCGGTCGTTCTCGACCGGCTCCAGCGGCACCTCACGCCAGGCCGGCTCGCCACGGAGCCGATAGAGCAGCGCGCCCGCGAGGCGATCGTGGCCGTCGACCAGCAGATCGGCCTCGACGGTGACCGGATCGCCCACCACGCGCTTGACCGGGTAGCGCCCGCCGTCCACCGCCGGGCGCACGTCGCTGATCACGACGCGACGCCGGCCATCCAACGCGCGAAGACTTCCCGCCTCAGGCACGGCGTCAAACTAGGTTCGGCCGCTTGGTTTTCAAGCGCCATGTAGAGTGAGGGGATCAGCTCTGCGACGACCGCCGCGATCCGAGAAGGACTGACCGCGCTGGGGATCCAGCGTCTGGTGCTGGCCATCCACGACCAGAGCTTTCCGTCGGATCCTGACGAGGACCTGGGACGTGGCTCGCCGTACGGCCGTGGCGCACGGGCGCTGCTGCGGTTCATCCGAGAACTTGGATTCGACGGCTTGCAGCTGGGCCCGCAGGGGGACACCAGCCTGGTGAACCCGTCGCCCTACGACGGCGCGCAGTGGACGCGGAGCCCGTCGTCGATCGCGCTGGGCACGCTCGAGGCGGGCGACGATCCGGACTGGCGTGCGCTGGCCGGCGGGTTGCTCGCCGCCGCGGTCGCCGCGCGGCCCGAGGGCCCGCCCGATCGCGTGCGGCAAGCCTACGCCTGGCGCGCCACGCGCGACCTCCTCGCGCGGCTTCACGATCGATTTCGATCCGGGCGCGGGCAGCACCCCGCGCTGGAGGCGCGGTTCGCGGCTTACGGCGCGACGGCCGGCCCGGCGCTGGCGTACGACGGCGACTTCGAAGCGCTGGCCGCCGAGCACGGCACCGACGAATGGCGGCGCTGGCCGGCGATCGATCGCGAGCTCTACCTGGCGCCTGCGGCGAGCACGGGCGCGCGACGGGCCGCCGTTCGGGCGGCGCGCGCCGTCGAGATCGAGCGCCACCTGTTCGGCCAGTTCCTGCTGGCCGAGCAGCACCGCGCGCTGCGGGCGGCGGCGGGCGGCCCGCAGCCGGTGGTGCTGCTGGGCGATCTGCAGATCGGCTTCTCGCACCGCGACGTCTGGAGCCGGCGGGCGCTGTTCCGGACCGACTACCTGATGGGCGCCCCGCCCAGCCGCACCAACCCCGCCGGGCAGGCCTGGGGCTATCCCGTGCTCGACCCGGATCGCTACCGCGCGGAGGGCGGTCGGCCCGGCCCGGTCCTGGATCTGGTGCTGGGGCGGGTCGGGCGGATGCTGGACGACTTCGACGGGATCCGGATCGACCACCCGCACGGACTGGTCTGTCCGTGGGTGTATCGCGCCGACGACCCCGACCCGGACGCGGCGGTCGGCCGCGGCGCGCGGCTGTTCGAGTCGCCCGACCTGCCCGATCACCCGGGGCTGGCGCGGTTCACCATCCCGGCGCGCGCGCAGCTGTCCGCCGATCCGGGCATCGCGCGCTACGCCGACGAGTGGGTGCGCGCGCTGCGCGACGAGCAGGTCGACCGCTACGGAGTCCTTTTCGACGCCATGATGGCGCGGGTTCGCGCGGCGGGCCGCAGCGTCTCGGATGTGATCTGCGAGGTGCTGTCGACCTGGCCCTACCCGCTGCGCCGGGTGATGGAGCGGCACGGCCTGGGTCGTTTCCGGGTCACGCAGAAGGCCGACCTGGCGCGTCCCGACGACGTGTACCGCACCGAGAACGCGGCGCCCGACGACTGGCTGATGGTCGGCAACCACGACACGCCGCCCATCTGGGCGCTGGCCCGCCAGCGGCAGGGGACCGCCGCGGGCGCCGCGTGGGCGGCCCACCTGGCGGAGCGCTTGATGCCGATCGAGGTCATGCGCCCGCGGCTGGCGCAGTGGCTGGCGGCCGACCCGCGCCACATGTGTCAGGGGATGTTCGCCGAGCTCTTCACCAGCCGGGCCCGCCGCATCTCGGTCTTCTTCGCCGATCTGTTCGGGCTGGAGGACGTGTACAACCGCCCCGGCGTCGTCAGCCCGGAGAACTGGTCGCTGCGGCTGCCGCCCGACTTCGACGCGGCCTACCGGGACCGCCTGACCCAGGGCGCGGCGCTGGACGTGCCGCTGGCGCTGGCCCTGGCCTGCGCGGCGCGCGCCCCGGCCGACCCGCGCCTGCGCGAGCTCGGCCGCCGCCTGCTGCCCGAGATCGGGACGCGATCGCCCGCCGACGAGATCGTGGCTCTGCTGAAAAGCGCGCTCTGAGGCAGAACAGCGTGGAAAGCCCGGACGCAGCCTGGCCACCCGCTACGCGCTGGCCGCCGCGTCCCCCGGCGCCCCGCCCCCCGCACCCTACCCCGTGCAGCGCGGGCTCACGGCCGCCATGCGGGCCCGGGCGCAAAAGGAGGACGACATCGATCGCATGCAAGCCTGGGCCGGCCAATCCGCCCGCCTCGCGCGCGCGGAGCCTGCCGCCGACGTCGTCGCGCGCCTCTGGCGCGAGGCCCGCGATCTGCTGAGCTCTTCCTGAGGCCCGAGGCCCTCTCTCAGGCCGCGATGTTGGGCAACGGCGACTTCGCGGACAGCATCGGGTCGCCGAAGCCGGCGTAGCTGCTGATGCCCATCGCCTCGCAGGCGTTCAGCAGGATGCGCTCGTGGCGCTCGGTCGACTTCACGTAGCGGCCGCCCGAGGCCGTCTTCAGGTAGCCGCCGTTGCCGCTGGCCAGGACGAAGCGCATCGACTGCTGGTTGTGGTTCTGGGCGTCGCCCATGTCGCGCGCCCAGAGCATGAGCGTGTTGTCGAACAGCGTCTGGCCGCTGGACCCCAGCGGATCGGGCACGGCCTTGAGCGCGTTGATGATGTTGGCGAACTGCGTGGCCAGGTAAGCCTCGAACTTGACCAGGTTGGCGTAGTTCGACGCCGCGCCGCTGTGAATGTAGCCGCCGTGCTGATCGTCGTACGGCAGGCCGGTGGCGTTGACCATCAGCTTCTGGTCGTTGCCGTACTCCAGACAGGCGACGCGCGTGATGTCGCAGGCGAACGCGCTCACGATGATCTGCTGGTGGATCAGGTTGGCGGCCAGCGCGTCCATGTCGCTCATGTACTGGAAGGTGCTGTCGGCGCCCGGCTTGCTGGGCGGCGTGCAGTTGACCACGCCGCCGCCGCCACCACCGCTGCTGCCGCTCCCGCTGCTGCCGCCGCTCCCGATCCCGGAGGTCTGCTGCAGCTTGTTCTCGAGCTGCCGGATCGAGTCGAGGTGCGCGTCCAGCTTGGCCTTCTCGTTGCTGCCCAGCGTCCCCTCCAGCGTGTTGATCTCGCTGGTGATGTTGTCGAGGATGCTCTTGCGACGGTTGTAGAGCGCCATCGCCGCCGCGGCTCCGGAGCCGGACCCGCCGCCGGTACCGGACGCGCCACCGCTCCCCGTGCTGGAGCTGGAGCTGGACGACGCCGCGCTGCCGAAGACCGTCGTGTACGCCGACAGCGGCGAGCCGATGGTGGGCAGGTTGCCGCCGTTGGCGCCGCCGTAGAACTGGGTCACGCCGCCGCTCGAGTTGGTGTTCGCGCCCAGCAGCAGCGAAGCGATCGGGCGGTTCACGCCCGACTTGACCAGGTTGTTGGCGACGAACTGGTCGACGGAGATCTTCACCACGCCCTGCCCGTAATAGCCGAAGCCCTGGCCGGTCAGGCTGTCCGACGACCCGTGGCCGTCGCTGGGGTTGCCGCTGGGCATCCCCTCGACCAGCACGATGTTGCTGGCCACCGCCGACAGCGGCTGGGTCATCGCGCTCCAGGTGTTGATCGTCTCGCCCGAGATTCCGGTGGGCGTCCACAGCGGCGGGTAGGTGCCCATGGTGCAGAAGACCAGCAGGCGCTTGGACTTGTTCGCCGCCGCCCGGGCCTCCCGGCGCAGGCCCAGGTTGATGAACGGAGCCAGCAGGAGACTGGCGCCGACGCTACCAACGAACTGTCTGCGGGTAGGCATGGCTTATTGATCCTTGACGCGGGTGGTGAAGTTGGCGGCGTGAAGGATCGCCATCAAGGTGCTCTTCAACGTGAAGCCGTTGGTCTTGGCCTCGTTGTAGACCGCGTCGTAGGTGCAGCCGTCCTGGGACCAGGTGCTGGAGCCGTAGGTGTAATAGGTCCAGTAGCGCTGCAGGCAGCGGGTCACGTCATCGCTCTGCGCCAGGAAGGCCGGCAGGCTGCCGGAGCCCGAGAGACCGGTGACGTCGTCGTCGTTGCCCTCGGGATCGCCGTAGATGATGGCGGTGTCGACCGTCGGCAGACCGTTCTCGGTGGTGCGGTAGCGCCCCCACCCGTCGTAGTTCTCGAAGGCGAACCCGATCCAGTCCATCTCGAGGTGGCAGTTGGCGCAGACCGGGTTGGACTCGTGCTCGTTGATGAAGTGATCGCGCGTGGTCTCGACCGTGGTCGACGGCATGAACGTCGTGTTCAGGCCCGGCTGAGGCATCGGGATGTCCTGGCAGAGCATGCGCGACCGGATCATGTGCCCGCGCTGGGTGGGCGAATCGGTGTCGGGGCGCGCGTACCCGTTCAGGATCGTGCCGGTCGCCAGCAGCCCGGGGTCGCGCGGCGTGAGCCCCGCGTACTTCACGCTGGTGAACGACGAGCCCAGGCCGGCCGAGATGCCGTAGTAGGTGGCCAGCTCCTGATTCAGGAACGAGTGGTCGGCGGTCAACACCGAGCCGAACGACCCGTTGTTGTTGAACGCCTCCAGGATCAGGTTCTGCGACTCGTTCCACATGTCCTGCTGCAGCGCGGACGAGAGCTGGTAGACGGTGGCGTCGTGGGCGGTCGTGTAGAGGCGCGACAGCCCCAGCCAGCCGTCCATGAAGCCCATCACGGCGGTGGCGTTCGTCGCGCTGCCGTTCTGGATCAGGCGACTCGCCTGCTGGTCGATCATCGACGAGATCGACCCGCCCGAGTTGGCCGAGTCGGCGGCGGTCAGCAGCTGGCTGTCGGGCGTGGTCCCGGTCAGGGTGTAGGCCAGCTCGGTGGCGACCTCGTAGGCCGTCAGCTTGTAGCTGCTGCCGCTCTGGGTCCCCAGCTCGCTGCGGTACAGGAAGTACGGCGACTGCAACATCGCCGAGACCACCGCCTGCGCGCCGTCCGAGTTCGAGGTGCCCAGCATGAACAGCGAGGTGTACGCGGCGATGCGCGGATCGTTCGACGCCAGCGTGGTCCGGAAGGCGACCTTTCCGAACGCCTGGATGAACGAGGTGGCGCAGCTCTGGGCCGGCGCGCCGGTGGTCTGCGACGCGCAGCTGGCGAAGCTGGTCAGCTTGCCCGCAGAGGCAGCCCATTCGGCGATCGCCTCCGCGTTGTCCTCGAGCTGCGAAGCATTGAGCCCCTGGACCAGCAGGCCGTTGGAGTCGACCGAGAAGCCGAGCACCGTCGGATCGCTGAACACGGTCGCGATCGGCGCCGCGTTCGCCGTGTCGCTGAAGATGCTGCGGATGCTGGCGGTGAATTCGGAGGCGGTCAGCCGCCAGAGCTTGCGCGGGCCGGGGACGCTGCTGGTACAGGCGCTGGCCGGTGCCAGCGTGCTGGCCAGGGCCAGCGCCGTCGTGCCGCCGCTTCCGGTCGAGCTGCCCCCGGCGCCGGTGGCGCTGCCGGCGCCCGTGCCCGAAATGCTCCCGCCGCCGGTGTCTGAACCGGCGCCCGTCGTGCTCCCACTCCCGCCGCCGCCCGAGCTATCGCCGCTGATCTGGCCTTTGCACCCAACCGCCAGTAACAGCGCGGCGGGCGCAGCAAGAGAGAGGAAACGTCGCATCGGACCTCCCGGGGGACGACAAAAGTCGGAGGTGGTGAGCGGACAAGGAGACAAACTTAGCCTCGGCCGTATGCCGTCGCAACCTAAAGGGAGAGCCGTAATCCTTGCCTACATCGGGGCGAACCTCCTACATCGGCGTGCCGGCCTCAGCGCCGAGCGTGATCGACGACCCACCCGCTGACCAGCGACAGCACCGTCGGAGACATCGTCTCCTCGATGTGCGCGTATTCGTCGGGGCCCCCCGTCTGGGCGGTCTGAAACAGGTGATTGAGCCCGGGCAGCCTCCGGATCGTGACGTCCCGATCGCCGGCCAGTGACTTCTTCAGCTCGGGCACGGTGGCATCAGGCGGAACCTGCATGTCGCGGTCGCCCAGCAGCGCGAGGACCGGCACCCGCACGCGCGCGAGGTACGCGCGCGGATCCAGCGACATGGCCGTGCGTTGCCAGGGGGTGAGAAGCTGCGAGGCAATCGCGTCGAATCCACCGCCTCCGTCGATGCTGGCACGATCCCCCGCAGGGAGTCGGTCGTAGAGAGCGCGCAGGCGAGCCCTGGCCTTGGCGTCGTCCTTCTCTTCCGCGACCACGGCGTAGGCCTCTTCCCATTTCGCGCGCGTCGCCGCGATCTCGCTCTCTGTCTGGCCGGCCCGGCGTTCGAACCAGGCGCGCTGCAAGTGCAGGTACTCGCGAAGGCTCATCGCGGGGGGCGCCAGCAGCACGATGAACGCGACGTCGCGCGAGCGCGCGGCCGCGATCGCCGCCACCATCGACCCCTCCGAATGGCCCACGATTCCGATGTGGCGCCGCTCGACCTCCGGCCGCCGGCGCAGCTCGGCCACCGCCGCCAGCGCGTCGGCGGTGAAGTCCAGCGTGGTCGCCTTGTCGTACGCGCCGGTCGAAGCCGCGACGCCCCGATCGTCGCAACGCAGGACCTCGACTCCGGCCTGGGTCAGCGCGTCCGAGAGCACCAGGAACGGCTTGTGGCCCATCAGCGTCTCGTCGCGGTCTTGCGGGCCCGATCCGGTGACCAGCACGACGGCGGCGAACGGCCCACGGCCAGGCGGCCTGGTCAGCGTACAGGCCAGCTGGACGTCCGGGGCGCCACCCGGGACGGTCAGCGCGATCTCGTCGTACGGCAGGGGGCGGCCGGGCTCTTGCGGGCGCGGTCTGACGGTGGCCGGGTGGTCCGTCCGGGCCAGCTGGAGCGGAAAATGGCGCCCGTGCTGCGTGAACGTACCCGCCAGACGGTCGCCGGCGCTACGCCCCTGGAAGGAAGCGTCGAGGCCCTTGAGCGCGAAGCTGACCTGGTCGCCCGCGACGGTGAAGGCATCCACCGGAATGCCCTTCGAGTGCTGGTCGGGGCTGTCCGCCGTGGCCGTCCAGCCGGTGGCCGGGTGCTCGACGTGCAGAACGAACGTGAGCTTGGTCTCGAGCACCCCCTCCCAGGCGCCGCCCAGGCCCGCGGCCGCCGGCCCGCCCGCGCGGCGCGCGAGAGCCAGCGGGAGCGCCTTCCCGTTCTGCGTCCACGTTCCCCGGAGCCCGTCGCCGCCGAGGCGCGCGCGGTACGTCCCGTTGAGGCCCGGGAACGTGACGTCGAGCTGGTCGCCAGCCAGCTCCACCGAAGCGGCCGGGATGTCGTGACTGCCTTGATCGGGGCTGTCGAGCGCCGCCTTCCACCCGCTGCCCACCCGGTCGATCCTGAGAACCACCCGCAAAGACCCGACCACCAGCTCTCCCTGCCAGGCGCCGGCCAGCGACGGCGAATCCCCTGCAGCAGCGATGGCGGCCGTCAGGAGGATCACGGACGCCAGCAGCGCGCCAGAGATCCGACCCCTCTGCATGCTTTCGGGAGCGACCACCCCTTGTGAACGTTGCGGTACCCGCAAGTTCACAGGCGAACTGCCGATATTGTTTTTTTGTAATCCAGGCCACGTTGCACATGCCTGACCCCCTCGAGTCGCAACCGCCTCGTCGGCTTCGCATTGCGGTGCTGCTCGACCACCTGAACTCGTTCAGCGGCGGATATGAAGCGCAGCTGCGCGACGCGATCCACGCGAAGTGCCGCGAGACCGGGCATCACCTGTTGCTGGTGTACGGCGGACCGCTGGAGGCGCCGAACCCACTGGACGCGGCCGACAACGCGATCTACGAGCTGTTTCGTCCCGACTCGGTCGACGGGCTGATCATCGTGTCGTCGCTGCTGTCGACCTACGGCGGCGCCGCCGGCGTGGCCCGCATGGTCGCGCGTTTTCCGCAGGCCAAGATGTGCAGCATCGGGATCGAGCTGCCTGGCATTCCCAGCATGATCCTGGACAACCGGCCCGGCATGGAGATGGTGGTCGAGCACCTCATCCGGGATCACGGCTGCCGCAGACTGGTCTTTCTGGCGGGCACCGAGAAGAACCCGGAGGCCGAGGTCCGTTTCGAGGCGTACCGGACCATGCTGGAGCGCCACGGGATCCCGTTCGACCCGGACCTGGTCGCTCGCGGCCACTTCCGGCCCAACCTGGCCAAGGTGGCCATGGAGGAGATCCTGGCCCGCGGCCTGACCATCGACGGCGTGGTGGCGGCGAACGACGAGATGGCCACCGGCGCCATCGACCTGCTGCGGCAGCGCGGGCTGCGCGTGCCGCAGGACATCCCGGTGACCGGCTTCGACGATCTGATGCTGGCGCGCCTGGGCAACCCGCCCCTGACGACCGTCGCGCAGCCGTACGAGCAGGTCGCCGACTGGGCGGTGATGGCGCTGGAGGAGCAGATCGACGGGCGGACGATGCCCGAGTGCACGCAGGTCGCGGCTCGGTTCGTGCGGCGACAGTCCTGTGGGTGCGGGCACCAGCCCTACCGGCGGGACGCGCCACCGGTCGCCCTGGCCCATCCGGGCCAGCTCGGCCCCGTCGCCGATCGCCTGGACACGCTGATGCCCGCGCTCCGCGAGCTGCTGCGCACGGGCTTTTCCAGCGGAGGGACGGCGGCGACCCGCCTGATCGACGGTGTGCGCGCCGAGATCGACGGCCAGCGCGACGCGTTCCACCAGGCGCTGGTCGGCTTGCTGGACATGGTCGGCGCCGACAGCGAGCGGCAGCGCCTGCTGCAGAGCGCGATCTGCTACCTGCGCGACGAGCTGCGGCCGCGGTCGGACCTGCGGCTCGAGCGCGCCTTCTTCGACGGGTTGAGCCTGGTCGCCGCCGCCAACAGCACCAGCCAGATCCAGCATCGCCTGCTGCTGGATGAAAACTACCTGCGCCTGCTGAGCGTCGGCGAGCAGGCGTCGATCGCCTTCGACCTGGCCTCGCTGCGCGACGCGCTGATCAAGGGGCTGCCCAACGCGGGCGTCCGCACCGCCTACCTGGCCTGCGTCAGCGGCGATGCGGGGACCGCGTTGCGGCCGGTCATGTGTCTGCGGGACGGCGTCCTGGTGTCGGACGACGAGACGGAGTATCCCGCCAGCCAGCTGCTGCCGGCCTGCGCGTTGACCCAGGAGCGGCGCGAGACCTTCCTGGTCTTCCCGCTGGCGTTCGAGAACCAGCTGCTGGGCGTGATCGCGTTCAACTACTCGGACGGCATCAACGGCTACGCCGCGTTCCGGAACGAGATCGCGGCCGCGCTGAAGAGCATCCGCCTGCGCGAGGAGCTGGTGCAGAAGAGCCTGCTGCACGAGCGGAGCGTGCAGGACAAGCTGGCCGCGACCAAACGGATGGAGGCGCTGAGCGTGCTGGCGGGCGGCGTGGCGCACGATCTGAACAACGCGCTGGGGCCGCTGGTCGCGTTGCCCGACGTCATTTTGGCTCAGCTCCACGAACTCCCGGTGCTGGTGAACGGGGCACGCGACCTGGGCCGCAATCTGCAGGCCGACGTCGAGACGATCAAAGTGGCCGCGTTGCGCGCGGCCCAGACGATCAAGGATCTGCTGACGCTGGGGCGACAGGGGCGCATGGCCAAGGAGAACCTGGACATCAACCGCGTGATCAAGTCCTGTCTGGCCAACAGCTCGCTCCGCTTCGTCGAGGACGGCACCTCGCGGGTCAACATGATCGCCGACCTGGCGCCGGCGCCGCTGCTGGTCCGCGGCTCGGAGTCGCAGCTGGCCCGAGCGGTCGACAACCTGCTGCGCAACGCCGTCGAGGCGATCGCCGGAAACGGCGAGGTGGTGGTCAAGAGCGCCCGGCTGGAGGTCCGCGAGCCCCGCGCCGGTTTCGAAACCGTTCCGACCGGGCATTACGCGACGCTGTCCGTCTCGGATGACGGTTGCGGCATCGACGCGCGGGAGCTGGGGCAGGTGTTCGAGCCCTTCTTCACCAAGAAGCGCGCCAAGGAGAGCTCGGGGTCCGGCCTGGGCCTGGCGATCGTCCACGGCGTGGTCAAGGAACACGAGGGGTTCATCGACGTCACCAGCACGCCCGGGGTCGGCACGACCATCTCGGTGTACGTGCCGCTGGTCGAGGGGCTCGAGCGCACCGGACGCGTGGCCTCCGCGCCGCGAGGCAACGCGCGCATCCTGATCGTCGACGACGAGCCGATCCAGCTGCGCACCGGACGGCGGGTGCTGGTGCGTCTGGGCTACCAGGTCGAGATCATGGAGAGCGGGCTGCGCGCCTACGAGCTGTTCAGCCGGGCAGCCGCCTCCGGCCAGAGCCCGTTCGACCTGGTCATCATGGACATGCTGCTGGGCGAGGTGCTCGACGGCCTGCAGATCATCGATCAGATCCAGCGGCTGTTCCCCGACCAGCGGGCCATCGTCGTCAGCGGCCACGCGCCGACCGAGCGCGCCGAGCTGGCGGTGAAGAAGGGCCTCTCCTGGCTGGGGAAGCCTTACGACATCGACACGCTGGCCGAGACCGTCGCGCGCGCCCTGCGCGACGAGGTCACGTCGAACTGAGGCCAGACCGCCGCTTGACAGCGACGCGCGGGATGTCCACCAGTACAGAGTCGTGTCCCCGCGTCGTCGGCTGCTGCTCGTCGAGGATGACTCCATCCTGCGGGCGCATCTGGCCGAGTTGCTGATGCTGGAAGGCTACGACGTCAGCTGCGCGGCGGACGGAGCGGAAGCCCTGTCCAGGCTGCTTCACGACGCGCCGTTCTCGGTCATCGTCCTGGATCTCGAGCTCCCGCGCATCGACGGCTTCTGTTTCCGGACGGTGCAGCTGCAGTCGCCGACCCTGCGTGAGATCCCGACCATCGCGTTCACGTCGGTCCGCGATCCGGCAAAGTTGCCGCGCTTCGATTTCCACGCCGTGATCCCCAAGGGGACCGCGTTCGAACCGTTGATGGCGACGCTGGCGGCGATCTGTCCGCCGTCGTCAGTCGCGCCCGCCCGACCATGACCATCAGCGCCAACGAGACGGCGGAGGTGCCGGCGGTGCTTCACCTACGGACCGGCCCCGGTTCCCCGGTCGCCTGCGGCGGTCCCGAGGGACTGTGGACCCGCGATCCGAGCCAGGTGACCTGCGCGAGCTGCCACGCCGCGCAAGCGGTCACTCGCCCGATCCCCGTCGAGGAAAACCGGGGACAGCGGCGCCGCGGCCGCGAGCAGTAGGCAGCTCACTTTTTGCCGCAGCTCAGCCGATGAGCCACCAGGAGTCGAGGAAGTTCCGCGGGCGGACGTGGGCGAGGCGATCTAGATTCGAGCCGCCATGGAGGCGGCGAATCGAGGCAGGATTCCATCGCTGGATGGCCTGCGCGCGGGTTCGATCCTGCTGGTGCTGTTCGGCCACCTCTCGGGAACGGCGCACTTCCCGCACTTCGTCGACTCCGGGGTGCTCGCCATCTTCGGCGTCCGCGTTTTCTTCGTCATCTCCGGGTTCCTGATCACGTCGCTGTTGCTGGCCGAGGAAGGAAGCACCGGGACCATCTCGTTGCGGCGCTTCTACCTGCGCCGCACGATGCGGATCTTTCCGCCGTTCTACTTCTACGTGGCGATCGTCGCCGCGATGGCGGCGCTCGGGTGGATCGAGCTCCGCCGCTTCGACCTGCTGGCCGCGCTCACCTACACGACGAACTACCACCACGAGCGTTCCTGGTACCTCGGCCACGCCTGGTCGCTGGCGGTCGAGGAGCAGTTCTACCTGCTGTGGCCGTTCCTGATGAAATACCTGGGAGCGCGGCGGGCTGCCCGCGTGGCCTGGGGCGCGGTGCTCGGCGCGCCGCTGATTCGCATCGGCCTGCTGGTCGGCGCGCCCGCCTTCCGGGTCGGCATCGGCGAGACCTTCCCGACGGTCAGCGACGCCATCGCCACCGGCTGCCTGCTGGCCACCTACCACGCGCGGATCGCCGAGGCGCCACGCCTGCT
>Ga0335083_10007576_pt1 | contig 13387 bp, 13 predicted proteins | sample Lox_Sample_42_FD_206716 | JGI IMG/M metagenome (GOLD analysis project Ga0335083, IMG submission 206716) | Soil microbial communities from Loxahatchee National Wildlife Refuge, Florida, United States - Lox_Sample_4.2 | ecosystem: Environmental > Terrestrial > Soil > Wetlands | place: USA...
GTCCTGGCGACATGGATGCCACATCCATGTCGTTACGGGAAGCGGCCCGGGCCGGGGAGGCGGCATCACGAGGCACCGGGGCACCGCCTGCCCCGCACCCGGAGTGCCGCTCAGAAGGACATGAGCAGCCGGCCACATCCCGCACCTCCACCGTTAGAGATCCCTAGCCTCGGGCTTTCGCCGGGGCGTTGCACGGTTCACCGACCTCGACGGCCACCGGTTCACCGCGTTCGCCACCGACGCGAGGAAAGGGCAGCTCGCCGACCTGGAGCTGCGGCACCGCCGCCGGGCCCGGTGCGAGGACCGCATCCGCAGTGCCAAAGACACCGGGCTGCGGAACCTGCCCTCAAGAGCTTCGCCCAGAACCAGCTCTGGTGCGAGATCGTGGCCCTGGCCTGCGAGCTGCTGGCCTGGACCCAGTTCCTCGCCCTGACCGGCGCCGCCCGCCGGTGGGAACCGAAACGGCTCCGGCTCCGCTAGTTCTCCGTCGCCGGGCGCCTAGCCCGCACCGGCCGCCGGCTCCGCCTGCGGGCCGCCGGCTCCGCCTGCGGCTCGCCGAGCGCTGGCCCTGGGCCAGCCAGGTCACCGCCGCCGCCGACCGCCTGCAGGCCCTCCCGTCAGGCTGACCAGCCGAAACCGCCGCTACGACCAGGAAGGACAACACCCGGGCCGTGGACCCCGCCCACCCGGCGCGACAACCGGGCACACGGCCACGCCCGACGGCCGAAAATCAACCCAGCCGAACACCTCAGGCCAGCCCATCAGCCATGCGAAAGATCGAGGCTAGCAGTGGGCTCCTCGGGTCCATAGGGCGAAGGTCGCATTTCAGCGCCGTTTCAGCGCGGCCCGGCATGATGTGCGGAGCCAGTACCGCCCTGTGGCAAAAGGAAAACTATGCGCCTAATAAAACAACGCCGGACCGTCGGCCTGCTGCTGGCAGCGGGGATGGCGCTCGGCATCACCGCCGCAGCGACGCCTGCCCGTGCTGACGCGCCCTGGATATTTATCCAAGTCGTGGCCGGCGCCCCACAGAACCTGTGCCTGCAGGCCGGCCCGGGTTCGCAGTTCCAATTCCAGGTGTACGCACAGCCCTGCAACTTCACTAGTAGCCAGAATCAGTGGTGGCAACCGATCGACCAGAACGGCAGCGGCTTCAAGCTGGAGAATTTCCAAACCGGCGAGTGCCTAGACGCCAACACGGTCTTTGACGGTACGCCCATCGCCTTGTGGGACTGCAGAGCCAACATCAGCAACGAACGCTGGGTCTGGAAAACCGACTCCCATGGATTCGGCACGCTGGAGTCGCGGATCTCCGGCACCACCGGGCACTGCGTGGCTCCCCCCGCGGCGCAGATCCCCGCCGGAACCGCGATGCAGCTATCGACCTGCAACGACTCGGTCGCCCAGGGCTTGATTCAGTACAGCACCCCGTAGCCTGAGACGCCCCCGATAGCGGGCGAGAGGGTGCAGGCGTAAGAACGGTTACCAGGCCCATAGAGCGGAGGTGTCTCGCTCTATGGGCCGCAGCCCAACCTGCATGGAATCTGATGAGGCCCGTCCGAAAAGGGCGTATCTCACCAAGCGTGGAAGTTAGTAACTCAGGGTAATCAGTCCACGGGCGGGTATGCCCAGGTTCTTCGGGGGAGAACGTGATGAAGCAGATGACCAGCGAGAACGCAGCCGTCGCGGCCGGCGGCTGCGGGAGCTGATGGACGACCGGCTGCTGGACGCGCTCCTGGAGCGGTCCCGCAACCAGGCACCTGCGAATACACCGTCTGCGTACCCGCCCGGGAAGTATCCGCAGCGCGGGTAGCTGGTACCCGCAAAAACCGTTAGCGCGCCGGTAGAGAGAGTGCGAGGAGCAACCCGCGAAGCAGGGCTGGTGGACGTCGTGCCCACCACCTGTGAGCCCCGTATGCGGGATCGCGTGAACGGCGGTCTGCCGCGATGACCTGTGACAACTCCCGAGGTGGAAAACACGACTCCAGAAGAGCAGCGGATGCAACCGTGGCGGTGGACACGTGTCCCGACCCTAGCGGCATGTCGCCCATCTCGCTCCTGGGATGCTCCGAGTACGTCCGCGCGAAGGTTCGTGGAACCCCCGCCCGCCGACGCGACAGCCGGGCAGCAGCCACGGCCAGCACCCGAAAATAACCCCAGCCGAACCACTCAGGCCAGCACGTCAGGCACGAGAAAGATCGAGGCTAGGTGGGCCAAACCGCCACCCACGAGACATCGCGCCCCGCAGAAGCGCCCCAGAAGCGCCCCAGAAGCGCCCCAGAAGCGGCCCGGACGACCCGACTCTCCCGGCCTCGGGCCGCGACCGCTGACCCGGGCCTATCGCCTTGACCAGCGGCTACGTTACTGGTTACCCTCGAATTCGTCATGTACGGGTTCAACGTAAAATACCTTAAAACGTCCATGCTGCTGCTCGCGGCATTGGTGGGCCTTGTACTTGCCGGGACTTACCTTCCGCGCGTAGTGTTCTTTCTCGTTCTCTGTGGTGCTTTCCTGCTGACGATGACGATCGCGATCAGCCGGAATGCGTTTACGCAGACTCGTGACGAAGATCCCCAGGTCGCCACGATGCCGCTGCGGCGCGAAAAGAAATTCTCCGTTGCCCGGCCCCGTCGGCGGCGGGATCCAGAAGAACTATCCCCCGAGGCGACCGTAAGCCTGGCCGAGGAACGCCGGATGGCCGATATCGAAGACGTATTCACTGCCCTGGACCGGCAGCTGGTCGGCTTGGTCCCGGTCAAGAAGAAGGTGGAGGAGATCGCCTCGCTGCTGCTCGTCGACCGGGTACGGCAGCGGTTCGGCCTCCAGGCCCCCCGGCCTAACCTGCACATGTGCTTCACTGGCGACCCGGGGACGGGAAAGACCACAGTGGCCCTCCAGATGGCCGACCTGCTGCGCCGGCTGGGTTACCTGGAAAAGGGGCACCTAGTCCACGCCATGCGCGATGATCTCGTCGGGGAATTCATCGGCCATACCGCGCCCAAGACGAAACGCGTCCTGGAAAGGGCGATGGGCGGGGTTCTTTTCATTGACGAGGCCTATTACCTATTCCGGCCCGGTGACTCGAAAGATTATGGCCAGGAATGTATCGATATCCTGCTCCAGGTCATGGAGAATGACCGGGATAAGCTGGTGGTGATCCTGGCCGGCTACCGGGACCGGATGGACGTATTCTTCGAGAGCAATCCCGGGATGAGCTCGCGGATCGCGCATCACCTCGATTTCGCCCCGTACACGCTGAACGAGCTGCTCGCCATCGGGAACGCCATGCTCGAACGCTCGTCCTATTACCTGGCCCCGGAGGCCGAGCTGGCCTTCCGCGACTACCTGACCATCCGCATGGAGCAGCCGCGGTTCGCCAACGCCCGCAGCGTCCGCAACGAGCTTGAGCGATCCCGGCTCAGGCACGCCCACCGCCTGGCCGCGGACCTGGAGGCCAGCCGGTCCAAGGACGACCTCATGCGCATCGAGCCAGCCGACATCCTGGCCAGCCCGCTGTTCGCCACGTCCGCCCTAGCCGCCGTCGACCCCCGCACCTGACCCCCAACTGCCCCACCGTTCCCGTCCGCACTAATCCCTTAGGGGCGTCTTCGGTTGCGGCGGGAGGCGGTGCGAGCACCGTGAGCACCACCTCCCCGCCGCCTCCGCTCAGTCCCCGGCCGCTCCCGCCACGCCCACGCCGCCGTCGACCCCCGCCGGGACGGCGACCGGAGCCTCGGCCGGGTCCGCCTTGTACTGCTCCGGGCTGGTCTCGTCGGTACCTTCCGGCACCCTGACGGCCTTGAAGATGAGCGTGAGGACCACGGCGACCACCAGGTTAAGGACGATCGCGGACAGCCCGATGTAGATGGTGTGGCCCCAGATGGTGTTCACCGAGCCGGCCCAGTGCGAGGTGGTGGGCGTGGATACCTTGTACGCCGCGACCGTGCCGAAGACCATGCCCGCCAGCCACCCCACCAGAAGCGCATACCGGTGGAACCAGCGGGTGAAGAGCCCGCTGACGATGGTGGGGAAGGTCTGCAGGATCCAGATGCCGCCGAGCAGCTGCAGGTTGATGGAGAAGGTCTTGGGCAGCTCGATCGCGAACAGCAGCGCGCCGATCTTGACGGTCAGCGAAGCCCATTGCGAGACCCGGGTCTGCAGACGATTATCAGCCTCCGGGTGGAAGAACTCCTTGAAGATGTTGCGGGTGAACAGGTTGGCGGCGGCGATGGACATGATCGCGGCCGGCACCAGCGCGCCGATGACGATGGCCGCGAAGGCCACCCCGGTGAACCAGCTCGGGAACAGGTGCTGGAACAGGTACGGCACCGCGAGCTGCGCGTTGTTCGCCTTCTTGACCTCGGCCGCCGTCGTCTTGTCGGTCAGGGCCACGTAGCCGAGCAGGGCGATGAAACCGAGCATGATCGAGTAGATGGGCAGCAGCGCCATGTTGCGCTTGATGATGTCGCGCCGCTTGGTGGACAGCACCCCGGTGACTGAGTGCGGGTAGACCATCAGGGCCAGCGCCGAGCCCAGCGCCAGGGTGGAGAACGCGAGCTGGCTGTTGCTCGTGGTGGGGATGAACACGCCGTAAGGCTTGTGCGTGACCGGACTGGTCGACTTCAGGTGCGCCTCGGCGGTCGAGAAGATGTGTCCCCAGCCGCCGACCTTCGCCGGCAGGTAGAGCACCGCCACGATGACCATCAGGTAGACCAGCGTGTCCTTGACGAACGCGATCAGGGCGGGCGCCCGCAGCCCGGATACATAGGTGAACACGGCCAGGACCAGGAACGCGATGAACAGCGGCAGGTCCTTGACGAACGTGTTGCCCGACGAGGCGCCGACGCCCATCACGGTGAGCACGGCCTGGATGCCCACCAGTTGCAGCGCGATGTACGGCATCAGCGCCAGGATGCCGGTGAAGGCGATGGCCAGCGCCAGGCTGCGCGACCCGAACCGGCCGCGGACGAAGTCGGCCGGCGTGACGTAGTTGTGTGTCCGCGCGATGGACCACAGCCGGGGCAGGAAGATCAGCGCGATCGGGAACACGATGATCGTGTACGAGACCGCGAAGAAGCCGGTGACCGCGCCCGCCCCGAACACCGCCGCTGGCACCGCGATGAAGGTGTACGCGGTGTAGAGGTCACCGCCGAGCAGGAACCAGCCCACGAAGGTGCCGAATCCGCGCCCGCCGAGCCCCCACTCGTTCAGGTGCATCATGTCCTCGGCCCGGCGCCACCGGGCGGCGGCGAAGCCGATCAGCGTCACCAGGAGGAACAGGACGACGACGATGGTGAAGGTGACGGCGTTGACGTTGCTCACCTGGTCACCTCACCCGGTCCGTCGGCGTCCGCTGGTGCCCGCAGCCGGTTCTGCAAGAACAGGACGATCCCGAGCACTACGCCCACCACGGGCATGTAGGCGAGCAGGTAGAAGTAGAAGAAGGGGAAGTCGCCGATCTTCGGCGTGGCGCTGGCGTAGAGCGGCACGTACACCGAGAAGAAGACGCAGGAGAAGATCAGGATGGCGATGACCGCCGAGATGACCGGGTGGGCCGCGATCGCGGACCGGGAACCACTGGAGGTCTTCGGCGTGTCGGACGGCTGGGTCATGGGTCACCCTCTCGTCGGGAGAATGCCTCTCACCGTGACGGACATCACACAGGTTCCACATATGGTCCGTCCCAAACCATGATGATGCAACGGTTTGCACGCACAATGAGAAAACTGTCACGTCATTAGCGAATGAGCTGGTTAAGCTGCTCAATCTCGCCTATCAGCGCCGCTCTAGGTGATTCTCGCCTAATGAGGATCAGCGAATTTGGCCGTGGAACCGGGAAAGGTGCCGCCGAGCTCCGGGCCGAGCCCGGCCCGCGCCACCGCCAGGAAGGCCTCCTGGTCGAGCCGCCCGGCTCCGGCCGGGAGCGCGCCGGCCAGCGGCCGTCCCGCGATGACGGCCAGGTCGGTGAGGTTGGCCCGCTCGGCCAGCCCCGGGCGAGACGGCCACGAACCGATGACCACCCCGGCCGGCAACAGCCGCCGGGCGCTCAGCGCCTCCAGGGTGAGCGCGGTGTGGTTCAGGGTGCCGAGCCCCGCAGAAACCACCACCAGCACCGGCGCGCCCAGCATGGCGGCCAGGTCCGCGATCGTGGCACCCGCCGGGTCGTAGCGGACGAGCAGCCCGCCCGCCCCCTCGACCAGGACCAGATCCGCCGAGGCGGCCAGCTGCTTGACCACGACGGCCACCTCGGCCAGGTCCAGCGGTGGCTGGCCGGCCGTCCGGGCCGCCGCCTCGGGCGACAGCGGGTCGGGAAACCGGGCGAGCTCGGCCGTCCGGGTAACGCCGGACAGCCGCCGGATCACCCCGAGGTCCCCCGTGGAACCGGGCGGCTCACCGGTCTGCGCGGGCTTGACCACCGCCACCCGCTCGCCGCGGGCCACCGCGAGGGCGGCCACCGCCGCGGTGACCACGGTCTTGCCCACCTCGGTCCCGGTCCCGCTGACGACCAGGACCGGAGGAAGCCAGGAAGCAGTCACCGGCGCAGTCTAGTGACGAACTTGTACCGGTCGCCGCGGTACCACGACTGCGCCCACTCGACCGGCTCCCCGGTGACGTCGTACGCGTGCCGGGAGAGCAGCAGCAGGGGCAGTCCGGGATCGACCTCGAGCAGCTGGGCGTCGTGCGGGTCCGCGAGCACGGTCTCGATCGTCTCCTGCGCCTCGGCCAGCTCGATGCCGTACGCCGCGTGCAGCGTCTCGTACAGCGACGGGTGCCGTTCCAGCTGCTTGCGCAGGCCGGGGAAGCGACGGGCGGGCAGGTGCGAGGTGTCGATCGACATCGGCTCGCCGTCGGCCAGCCGCAGCCGGTGGATACGCAGCGCGCGGCCGCCCGGGCGGATGCCGAGCAGCTCGGCGAGCGGCTCGTCGGAGGCAACATAGCCGATGTCGAGGATCTTGGTCTGCGGGTGCAGGCCGTGCGCGCGCATGCCCTCGGTGTAGCTGGCCAGCTCGAGCGGCTGGGCCACCTTGGGCTTGGCCACGAACGTGCCCTTGCCCTGCATGCGCAGCAGCCGGCCCTCGACGACGAGCTCGGCGAGCGCCTGCCTGACCGTGGTGCGCGAGGTTCCGTACGACCGCGCGAGCTCCCGCTCGGGCGGCACCGGGCTGCCGGCGTCCAGCGCCGCGGTGAGCTCGAGCAGCTGACGCTTCACCTGGTAGTACTTGGGCAGCCGCAGCCCGGCGGCCGCGGCGGGGACTCCGGGCGGGTCACCGGCCGGCAGCAGAGAAGCGGTCATCGGATTCGCGGCGTCGAGACCCTGCTTTTCCGGGCCGGGATGGAAACGCCGCCCACCTCCTCGGGAATGTCAGTGCTGCGCAATATGGTCCAGTTGCCCGCGAGAGCCAGGCGGGCGACTCCGATGTCACGGCTGGAATCTTCGTCCTTTTGGGCGAGGAGAATGTCAAGCCTTACCTTAAATGGTCGGGAGCATGAACGGCGAGTGTCGCGGCGCAGCCGCGAGCTGTAACTCTTCCTCGCCCCTCACCGCCGCCAGCGCGCAGGCCGCCGCCGCGAAGTCGTGTTCCGTCAGGCTGGCCCGGCCGGCCAGCCGCAGGCAGGCCTGGCCGCGGGGGACCGAGGGCGGCCGGGCCTCGAGCCTGATGTGCAGCGCCGTCGTCCCGGTGACCAGGCGGGAGCCGGTCGCCCCGGTACCCCACTCCTGGGCCGCCCGCGGCGAGCCGCGGGTCCCCGCCCAGCCCGAGGTAGTCGTTCGAGGCCAGGTCGACGAGCCCGTCGTGGTCCGCGCCGCGGGGCACCAGACGGCGTCGTACCCCGGCCTGGTCGCGCCGCGCGGCGGCCTGGCGGAGCAGTTCGAGTGGGTGTGATCGATCGCGCATGCGGGAATGATCTCAGCCCCGGATGCGATGATGGTTCTGTGCCCACCCTGAACGACCTGGCCCGAAGCCATACAAGCCTGGGCGAAGCGGACGTCGAGCACCTGCACTCGCTGGTGTCGGACTGGCAGCTCCTGGCCGACCTGTCCTTCGCCGACCTGATCCTGTGGGCGCCGGCCAAGGATGGCACCGGCTGGCTGGCGATCGCCCAGATGCGCCCCACCACCGGCCCCACCTCGCTCCAGGACGACGTGGTCGGCACCTTCGCCGGGCCTGAGGACCAGCGCCTGCTCGACGTGGCCAGGGACGAGCGGCGCATCTGGCGGGAGAGCGACCCGGACTGGACGAACGGCGTCCCGGTGCGCACCGAGGGCATCCCGGTGACCAGGGCGCACCGGGTGATCGCGGTCATCGAGCGGTGTACCAACCTGAACTCGGCCCGCACCCCGAGCCGGCTCGAGCTCACCTACCTCCAGGGGGCCGACGACCTGGCCCGGATGGTGGCCGAGGGCACGTTCCCGGTCCCCGGCGCCGACGCCATGCTGGTCCGGTCGCCCCGGGTCGGCGACGGCCTGCTCCGGCTGGGCAAGTCAGGCAAGGTCACCTACGCCAGCCCGAACGCCCAGTCGGCCTACCGTCGCCTCGGCCTGGCCGCCGACCTGATCGGCGCCGAGCTCAGCGTGGTCACGGCGGGCCTGTGCGCCTCCGACGAGCCGCTGGACGAGTCGCTGATGGTGGTGGCCGCGGGCCGGGCGCCGCGGGAGGCCGAGGTGGACGGGAACGGCTCGGTGGTCCAGCTGCGCTCCATCCCGCTGGTCGTGGGCGGCAGCCGCACCGGGGCGCTGATCCTGGTCCGGGACGTCACCGAGCTGCGCCGCCGCGAGCGCGAGCTGATGACCAAGGACGCCACGATCCGCGAGATCCACCACCGGGTGAAGAACAACCTCCAGACGGTGGCCGCCCTGCTCCGGCTCCAGTCCAGGCGGCTCCGCGCGCCGGAGGCGCGCGCCGCGCTCGACGAGGCGGTCCGCCGGGTCGGGTCGATCGCGGTCGTGCACGAGACGCTGTCCCACGCGCCGGAGGAGGTCGTCGACTTCGACGACATCGCCGACCGGGTGGCCATGATGGCGGGGGAGGTGTCGACGGCCGAGGTCCGGGTGGTCCCGAAGATCACCGGTTCGTTCGGTCAGCTGTCCTCGGCCGTGGCCACCCCGCTCGCCATGGTCCTGACCGAACTGCTCCAGAACGCGCTCCAGCACGGCTTCGCCGATCCGCGGGCCGCCCGCGAGCGGGGACTGCTCGAGGTCGTGGCGATACGCGAGCCCGACCGGCTGATGGTGACGGTGGCGGACAGCGGCGTGGGTCTGCCCGAGGGATTCGACCTGGACTCGGCGACCAGCCTTGGACTGCAGATCGTCCGCACGCTGGTGGTCGGGGAACTCGGCGGGCGGCTGCGGATCACGCCGCGTCCTGGCGGCGGCACCGAGGCGGTGGTGGATCTCCCCGTCGGCCACGAGCAGCCGGCCGACCAGGACCGCTAGGCGGTTACTTAATGCAGATTAAACACCAGGTGTCCGGAGCGTGCGCCTGAACGCGGAGCCGCGCCACCGGGCCCCGGCGACCGCCGGGCCGGCGCACGGCCTTTCGTCCGACCTTTAATTACACGTGCTCGCGGAGGCGCAGCCTGACCGTCCGGCGCTTGAGCGCGCGTCGCTCGTCCTCGCTCATGCCGCCCCAGACGCCCGCGTCCTGCCCGGATTCGATCGCCCAGCGCAGGCACTCGTCCATCACCGAGCAGCGGCGGCACACCTGTTTCGCTTCCTCGATCTGAAGCAGTGCCGGGCCGCTGTTCCCGATGGGGAAGAAGAGCTCGGGGTCCACCTCACGGCAGGCGGCTTCGTGGCGCCAGTCCATGATGTCCACTCCTTCTCGGCGAGACCGGCCGCTTGGCGGATGCGCCCGGTATGCGCGTCTATCTGCAGCTTGTGAAGCTTTTCACGAGCTTTGCCGTCTTTCTCCGCCGCCCCAAGTTGTCCCGGGACCACGTGATACCGGGCGGTAACATGACCCGCCCGCCAGGATGTCCGGACGGACCGGTCGTGCCCCCGAAGGCGCCGCCGCCGTCACCTCAGCTACAGAGTTCATCCGAGCTGATGACACGTGCGAACCGCCCCCGCACCAGGCATCACGTCAAGCCTCTCAACGCTGGTTGACGAGCGCAAGAGGCCACGACGCCCCTTCAGCCGAATTTAATGTCAGATCGATCACATTTTGCTCGCGGCGCATCATCCGACCTCTTGGCAACGCGGAAAGCGCCTTCCGGATCACGTCACGATACGAAGCGCATGCGGCACGAACTGGAATTTAACCGCTTCTGTTTCGCCGAGATATTCGCCGTCGACCTGGAACGCGATCGGCCGGGACGAGCGTACGGCCAGGGATTCCGAGCCCAGGACGGATATCAGGTCCCGGCCCCGCGGCGTACGGCTCCTGATGTACAGCATCTGGCCGACCGCGCTGACGATCCTGGCCACCCGGAGCCGGCGCATCGCCAGCAGGTCGAGGCCCGAGCTGAAATCTGGATTAGGAACGGGCAGCACCGCGCGGCTGTGTAGGTAGGTCCACGGCGACCGGTTGGTGATGATCGTCATGAACAGGTCGCCGACCGGCGGCTCGCCGTCGCGCTCCAGGGTCAGGGCCGGCCGCCGCCGGTCGGTGGAGCGATAGTAGGAACGCACCATCGTACGCAGGAACAGCGTCGCGCTCTCCCGGTGTCCTTCCGCGCGCAACCGGTCGACCTCCCCCACCACCTCGGCGTCCCAGCCCAGGCCCGCGCTGAACGTGAAGTAGCGGTCCCCGGCCAGCCCGAGCCCGATCGTCCGGCAGCGGCCGGCCGCGAGTGACTCCCGCAGCCGCCGGATCGCCGCGGCCGCGTCGACCGGCAGCCCGAGCCCCCGGGCCAGCACGTTGGCCCCGCCACCGGGGATAATCGCGATCAGCGGCCGGCCTTGCGGGCCAGCGCCGGACCCGCCCGGGCCGGACCCGCCCGGGCCGGACCCGCCCGGGCCGGATTCACCAGCGCCGTCCCGGCTCATCACGCCGTTGACCACCTCGTTGATGGACCCGTCGCCGCCGTGCACGATGATCAGGTCGGCGTCCGCCGCCGCGGCTAGGTCGCGCGCGTGCCCGCGGTACTGGGTTCGTTCGACGTCCAGGTCGACAAGACCGGACAGCGAGCGGATCGCCAGGTCGGCGACGGTCCCCGTCATCGAGGTCGCGTGCTGGTTGACGATCAGCAGTCCCCGCACCCCGCCTAGGCTAACGGCCGCCTAAGCTGGAAGCCTGCGCGACCCCCAGATCACGGACGGATGAGACGACATGGCGACGCGACCGGCCAAACCACGGCCAGCCCAGGCCCAGCGGGCTCAAGCCGCCAAGTCCGTCCAGGCCGCCAAGTCTGCCCAGGTCCAGGCGCGGAAGGCCAAGACGCAACCCAGCCAGCAGGCTACGCCCGCCGCCCCAACCGCGCCGCCGCTTGAGCTCCGCGTGGCCGCGGCCGTCCAGGCCGTCGAGGCGGCCGGCCTGCTCGTCGCGGCCGGTCTCGCCGCCGTCGCCACCGCGGACGGGAAGTCCTACGAACAGTCGAGCGGCATCGCGCTGACGCTGATCACGGTGGCCACGGCCGCCCTGTTCGCGGCGTTCGCCGCGGGCCTGGCCAAGGCGCGGCCGTGGACCAGGACCCCGGTCGTCATGTTCCAGCTGGCCATCGGCGCCTGGGGCGTCTTCCTGCTGACCGGCCACCACTACGAGTGGGGCGTGCCCATGCTCCTGCTCGCCGCCGCCACCCTGGTGTGCGTCTTCACTCCCGCCAGCCTGCGCGCCCTCAACCGCCCGCCCCGCCAGCCCTAGCCGGTGCCTCGTTCATGACGCGCGGGTCACTCGTCCGTGGTCAGGCCGTCGCGGAGCTGGGCGAGAGTCCGCGCTAGCAGCCGGGACACGTGCATCTGGGAGATGCCGAGCTCGGCCGCGATCTGGGATTGGGTCATGTTGCCGAAGAAGCGCAGCAGCAGGATCTTCTTCTCGCGCGGCGGCAGCTGCTCAAGCAGCGGCTTGAGCGACTCGCGGTACTCCACGCCCTCCAGCGCGTCGTCCACCATGCCGAGCGAGTCGGCCACGGCGGGCGCGTCCTCGTCACCCGAGTCCGGCGCGTCCAGCGAGACGGTGGAGTAGGCGTTGGCCGACTCCAGGCCCTCGAGTACCTCTTCCTCGCTCATCTGGAGGTGGGCCGCCAGCTCGGAAACCGTCGGCGCGCGCCCCTCGCGCTGGGCCAGGTCGCCGATGGCCTTGGTCAGCGAGAGCTTGAGCTCCTGGAGGCGGCGCGGTACCCGGACCGCCCAGCCCTTGTCCCTGAAGTGCCGCTTGATCTCGCCCACGATGGTGGGCGTGGCGTAGGTGGAGAACTCCACGCCACGCTCCAGGTCGAACCGGTCGATCGACTTGATCAGCCCGATCGTGGCGACCTGGGTCAGGTCGTCGAGCCACTCGCCGCGATTGCGGAACCGCCGGGCCAGGTACTCCACCAGGGGCAGGTGCAGCTCGACCAGGTAACCCCTGATCCGAGCCCGTTCGGGATCATCGGCCGGAAGCTGGGCCAGCCGCTCGAACAGTTCGCGCGCCCGCGCCCGGTCAGGCGACCCGTGCTCGATGCGCACGGTCTCCGCGGTGGCCTGGGCGACCTCGAACTCGTCAGCCACCTGGGCCACCTCGAACTCGCCGCTCACCCGGACCTCGAACCAGAGTGCCCGGGGTGCTCGGCGGTCACGTTCTCCCGGTGCTTGCACAGCACGATGGACACCTGGTCGTCGTCCCCGAGCCGGGAGTCGACGGTCCCGGCCAGGGCGGAGAGCACGGTCCAGGCGAAGGTGTCCCTGGCGGGCACCTGCGGCTCGGCCGCGGTCACCGAGACCGTGATCGTCATGTCCTCGGTGCCGAGGTCGAAGGCGCACTCCAGGTTGGTGCCCGGGATCGCCTGGGACAGCAGCATCGCGCAGGCCTCGTCCACGGCGATGCGCAGGTCTTCTATCTCGTCCAGCGTGAAGTCGAGCCTGGCCGCCAGGCCCGCCGTCGCCGTCCGCAGTACGGACAGGTAGGCGCCCTCGGCCGGCATGGAGACCGTCACGTGGTCTTGCGTCGTCTCGCGACTCGTGGTGGCCGGATCCCGGTGACCCGGTACGGCTGTCGTCGCGGCGGTGTCTTCCGTCACGTCCCTCCTCCGGGCAGGTGTCCCGTCGCCGCCCGGCCTCGCAGCCGGTCCTGGATAACACTCACGGAAGCAACCTACCGCCCGCAAGCCCGGACGAGAAACGCGCCGCGCCGCCTGGCAACCTGACCCCCCGCGCCCCCGCTCACCCTTAGTGCTCCATCCCCCCACCCATCACCCCAGCCCCGGGTCGAGACCACCCCGGAAGGCCGTGAAACCCGGGTCTCATGGCGTC
>Ga0335083_10007579_pt1 | contig 13384 bp, 14 predicted proteins | sample Lox_Sample_42_FD_206716 | JGI IMG/M metagenome (GOLD analysis project Ga0335083, IMG submission 206716) | Soil microbial communities from Loxahatchee National Wildlife Refuge, Florida, United States - Lox_Sample_4.2 | ecosystem: Environmental > Terrestrial > Soil > Wetlands | place: USA...
GCGCCCCGGCAGGACCGGCGCTCGGCTCCGCGATGATGCCGGCCGCCTATCGAGGCTGTCGCGCAACTGGTCCCGGGCAAGATCGCGTCCCCACTCAGTTGGGTCAACCGGCTCCGAAAGTGGTATTTGGGGTTGACACAGCCAGCGGTGTCCACCGACAGGTCCAGTGCTATCAAAGGACGACTGTTCCGCCGCTGGCCGCGACGTACTGCACCAGTTGGTAGGAGTTCCAGTAGGCCCGCGAGCGGCCGAATGGATCTGTGCGCCGGCTTCCGCTGGGCCCACGCGGCCGAGATCGACGCCGCGATCGGGCCCTGGTTCGCGGCGAGGAAGGCGGCCGAGGCGGTCGCCGAGTGCCGCGCGGCCGGCGTCCCGGTCGCCCCCGTCTTCACCGCGCCGACATCCTGGCCGACCCGCAGTACGCCGCCATCGGGACCGTCGGCACCTACGAACATGAACGCCTCGGCCCGGCCCGTATGCCCGCTACGCTATTCCGCATGTCCAGGACCCCGGGCCGGGTCGACTGGCTCGGACCCGATCTGGGCCAGCACACCGACGAGGTCCTCGGCTCGATCGGCCTCACCGCCGACGATCTGCGGGAGCTCCGATCCCGGCGCGTCGTGTAGTACACGACGCCGCCGGCCGACCACCGTCACCGTCGACCCTCCCAGGAGGACCCGCATGACCAACACCGTGAACGTCGCGACCATCACGACCGATGCGGCGCACCGTGTCATCGCCGCCGCCGAGGCCAAGGCCACCGAGATGGGCGTGCCCATGTGCATCGCCGTCGCCGACCCGGGCGGCAACCTCAAGGCGTTTTCCCGCATGGACGGCGCCGCGCTGCTATCGACCCAGGTCGCGCAGGACAAGGCCTACACCGCGGTCGGTTTCGGGATGCCGACGCACGGCTGGCACGACTTCATCAAGGATGATGCCCCGCTCGCGGACGGCGCGCCGACCGGAATCGACCGTCTCGTGATCTTCGGCGGCGGGTACCCGATCACGGTGGACGGGGCGGTGGTCGGCGCCATCGGCGTCAGCGGCGGCCATTACAGCCAGGACCAGCAGGTCGCCGAGGCCGGACTGGCCGCGCTGGACTGAGCTCCGGCGTGCGCCAGGCTGGAGGACGTAGTAATCTGTCTAGACAGGACTAGACAGATCTAGGAGGGGTGCTATGACGTCACCAACTCCGGATCACTGGCAGATCCAAGAAGCCAAGCAGCGCTTCAGCGAGATGATCCGTGCGGTTACGACTGAGGGGCCGCAGGTCATCACCCGGCATGGTGAGGATGTCGCGGTAATCGTGGATATCGGTGAGTATCGCAGGCTGACCCGGCCTGCGATTGACCTCGCGAGCATCCTGCTTGGCGGTCCGAAGCTCGACGACAGCGCCGCTGACGTCTTCGCGGAGATCGAGGCCGAGCGCAAGGCTGACTTCGGACGCATGGTCGATCTTGAGGCGGGTCCGTGACCTACCTGCTCGACACCAATGTGCTGTCGGAGACGCGCAGGCGCCAGCCAGCCGCGGGCGTAGCCGACTGGATCGCGGCCACGCCGCCGGACCGGCTGCACGTCTCCGTGCTGACTCTGGGCGAGATCGAGCAGGGGATCGCGAGAGTTCGCGGCCGGGGGGACCAGCATCAGGCGTCCGCCCTTGAGCGCTGGCTCCGGGAGGTGGAGACCGGGTTCGAAGACCGGGTTCTCCCCGTCACCCTTTCGGTCGCCGTTGCCTGGGGTCGTCAGCAGTACGTGCGCCCCCTCCCGGTGATCGACGCGCTCATTGCAGCCACGGCGCGGGTGCACGGCATGGCCGTGGTCACCCGCAACGTGAAGGACTTTGAACTTGCCGGAGTCCAGGTGCTCAACCCTTTCGCTGAGTAGGCCGTCAGGGCGGGAACGGCGTGGCTGTCCGCGTGCCGCGGACGGCCACGGACGGGCCACGCGAGCGGCGTGTCCCGGGCTTGAGGTGAACGGCGCAGCCGGGCATGCCTTCCCGTGCGGCCGAAGGTCAACCGGTTGTACCGCCGAAGGTGGGATTGTCCGGGTGCCCGATCCCCATGGCTGTGCCAAGTGTCCGCCAGAAGCCAGGGGAATGGACGGTCCAGCGGATCTGGCCAAGACCGCGGACCTCGCCGCACCCGGTTGCCTCGGCCCGCACCGGGGGAAGCTTCTTCCCGTCGGCCGTGAACGTGAGCCAGTAAATGATGCCCCAATCCGCCGGGCAACTGAAGCTACCGGAGGGCATAGGGGGGAGCGCGCAAACCGCCTGCGCTGCCGAACGGGCTTGTGCGGGGTCGCTGACGGTGATCCGCGCGGGGAACGTGAAGCGCGGGTGATTCTGCCGGATGAGATTAACCCTCTCCACCACTAGGCGATCAACCCGGCCAGGACTGCTGCACAGGCCGCCGCCGGTGCCTGCCGCGACAGCGCTTCCGCATGCGGCCAGCGCGGAACAAGCCACCGCTACAGCAGCCAGCGGTGCCAGCGCAGGCCCCAATGCGACGTGCCGGGTAGCGATCATCGCTTGTGTCTCTCCTGGGTTCGGCGCTGGGTCGATCCCCGCTGCCAAGCCCAGACTCTGGTAGTTGGACGTATCCACGTAGAAGCTGGTTGCACCGAGGCCCGGCCAGCCACGCTGATCCAGCTTGAACCGATCCGGACAGCCGGGACCCGAGTTGCTGACAGACACACAAACCCCGAATCCAGGCCCGAACGCACAGCTCAACCCAGAATCTCACTACCTCGGCAGACGTAAGGTGGTCGTCGCGGATTCAGCTTTCACGGCCGGGGTCAGGTGTGGTTGTCTGGCCGATGAGCCCGGCATCCCGCTCGACCAGCAGTCGGCGCAGGATCTTGCCCGCAGGGGACCTGGGGATCTGGTCCGTGAACTCGGTCAGGGCCGTCGTCCGGCGCCATGTGCGTCCCGCCGCTCACTTCGGTCATCCCGTAGGCCTGCTTCACCCGGCAGCCAAGCCGCCGCGCGCGACGTCTGACGCGGAGACGGGCGCGGCTGGCGCGTCCGCGGCTGCCCGAAGCGAACCGAAGGGGGTCGTCCCCGCGGCACCTTCGCCGATCACGAACGTCTCTTCGATCGCTGCCCCGTCCATGACCGCGGTCAGCTTCTGCTCGATCAGCCCCGCCGTCGTCACCAGCCACCGCGCCCCCGTCGCGCGTGCCTGCCGTCTGGATCCTGGCTACAGCGACTGCAGCCAGTCCGCCAGGAGCCGGCTGACCTCATCGGCCCGCTCCTGCTGGACCCAGTGACCGCATCCGGGGAGGATGTGGCTGCCCCGCAGGTCCGGCAGGGTGTCGGGAAAGCGGGCGATGGCGCGGGCCCCCCACCTGGTCGGGCCGTCCTTTTCCCCGCCGATGAACAGGGACGGAACCCGGATGGGCGCGCCCTTCCACGGCTGGAGGTCCTGCCAGTCCCGGTCCACGTTTCGGTAGCGGTTGAGGGCTCCACGGAAACCGGTCCGCTCGAACTCCCCGGCGTAGAACTCGAGGTCGTCCTCGGTGAGCCAGCCGGGCAGCGGGCCAGGGGCGGGAAAGCGGTCGCGCAGCATCGTGCCGCGCGCCACGGTGGCGATGCTCTCTCCGCCCGCCGCCCCGTCGCCTGACGCCGCGACGTAGAAGCCGAGCAGCCAGGATCGCACGTCGACCTCAGCTTCCCGCTCGGCTCGTCCCGGCTCCTGGAAGTAGCTGATGTAGAACTCCTCGTCCGGGCCGGCCAGCCTCCCCATCTCGGCGAAGGCTTCGGTGGGCCGCCGGCTGCCCGGAGGGCTGTAGGGGACGCTGAGCATCGCTACCGCGGTGAAGATGTCCGGTCGCAGCAGGGCCGAGTGGGCGGCGATCGGCGCCCCCCAGTCGTGGCCGATGATGATCGCCGGCGAGCCCCGGCCGGCCAGTGCCTCCACCACCCCGAGGTTGTCGCTGACGTGCTGGAGCATCCCGTAGGCCTCGACCTCCAGCGGAGCGGAGGACCGCCCGTACCCTCGGACATCGATCGCCACGGCCCGGAACCCGGCCCCGGCGATCACCGGCAGCTGATGACGCCAGGAATACCACGACTCGGGGAATCCGTGGACGAGCAGCACCAGCGGGCCGGATCCTTCCTCCACGCAGTGGATCCTCGTCCCCCGGGCGTCTACGACCTGGTGCTTCATGGCCAGAGGCTATGCGAAGGACCGGCGCTGCCAAACCAGCCTGACCCGTGAATATTCACAGGTCGCATGAGATGACACCATTTCGGCACCCGAAGGCCTGATCGACGAATACCGCAGAGCAGCCCAGTAAGCGAAAAGGTCGCGCCTGAGCGAGTTATGGTGCAGCACAAGAGGAACACGGCTGTTCCCGGCTCTGCCCGGCCATAATCGCGTTCAGGGCGCGCTGGGTCTTTGCGCAGGATCTGTTGCGCGGAAATCGGCGTTAGACCCTCTGACCGGCCTGGCGACCATTGGTTCTACTCTTCCCGATCCCAGCGGTATCAAAGTCCACTGCCTCCGCTCCTAAAAGGTATACGCCCCGTTCTGGGGGCGACCGCTTGCGGGGGAGAGGAATAGTAATGGCCAAAAAGGCAGACAGCGACGCGGCGGGCCGGGTGTCCGTCACGGTGCCGGACTCGCTCACGTCCAAGGGCTTCCGAATCCGGGCGTTCGGCCCGCCGCCGGAGGACTTCGACCCTCGGGAGGCGACCGCGCGCCAGCTAGCTGCGCACCATATGCCGCGGCGTCCTGACGCGAAGAAGGAGGCAGCCGCGCGCGCCGCGTGGGACCGGGCCTTCGCTCGTCCGACACGGTGGATCGTCCCGGAGTTCCGCCACTACGAAGACATCACCCACGGGCCGGCGCGCGTCGTCACCGACCTTGCCAGACCGTCCCGCGCGAAGAAGGCCGCTGTGGCGAAGGCGCAAGTCGCAAATGCCACGTCGGGCAATTGGTCCGGGGCGATCAGCTTCCCGCCGGCCGGCAAGACCTACCGTTGGGTGGCAGGGCAGTGGACCGTGCCCAGTCCCAACACGGCGAGTGACGGCGCCTACTACGCCTCGGAGTGGGTGGGCATCGACGGCTGGAACTCCTCCGATGTCCTCCAGGCCGGGACCGAGACGGCCATCACGCGCACGTGGTTCTTCACGGTCACCGACGTCTACACCTGGTGGGAGTGGTGGCCCGCCGGAGAGGTGCGCATCACCAATCTCCCGGTTGTGCCAGGCGACGGCATGTACTGCCTCATCTGCGCCGACACCACCTCCTCGGCGACCGTTTACTTCCGAAACGAGTCGACCGGCGTCGCCACGCGCTTCGCGATCACCCCGCCGTCGGGCAAGACTCTGCAGGGCAACGTCGCCGAGTGGATTGTCGAACGCCCCACCATAAATGGGCATACGGCCAGCCTGACCGACTACAACCTCTGCTATTTCGACGAGTGCCTGGCCGGCTACTCCTTCGGCGCTGACGACCTCACGTCGGCAACCCTCGTCACGATGACTGGCGGGGGAGGCGCGGAGCTGTCCGTACCGACCAAGGAGAACAACCATGTCCTCAAGGCCGTCTGGAGGAAGTCTAGCTAAGACGGGCCCGGTGTCGGGAGATCAGGCTCAGCTCGCGGGCCCGGGTGACGGCCTCGGTGCGGTTGGCCGCACCGAGCTTGCCCAGGACGTGGCTTACGTGCTTCTTGACGGGGTCCAGGGTGACCACGAGCTCGCGGGCGATGGCCTGGTTCGACCGGCCTGTCGCGAGCATCTCCAAGACCTCGAGCTCGCGGCTGGTCAGCGGATCAACGATGGCGGAAAGGCCAGGATCAGAGGCTGGCGGCCCGGGAGCGAAGGCCCCGTCCCGCCGGCGGCGGCCGCGTGGCCGATCGCGTTGCCGCCTGGCTTCGACCGTGCTCATGGGCGCGGGCACTGGGACTACGTAGGCTGCGGTCACCGTCTCCGGTACGGGCACGACCAGTTCCTTCACGGTCTGCTCCTCCTATCCGCTCCCTCGGGGGAGCACGGAGAATCACGGTAGGGCTACCCTCTGACAAAACCAGGCATGAGCGGAGCGCCCCGCTGGACAGCGCGGAGAACGGGACGGGTCCGCGTCGTTCCCGGTTCTCATTGGCCGGAGTTTTCCTGGCTGTTTCGCGGCCCGCTTGATTACCTGAAGGATGTGAGCACCATGGAAACCGGGACCGCGTACGGGCGGCCACCGGGAGCGTCGCTACTCGAACTCGCCCGGGTCGGGCCGGGCACGCCGTACGGCGAGGTCCTGCGCAGGTACTGGCAGCCGGTCGCGCTGTCCGCGGACGCGACCACGACGCCGAGGCGGCTGAGGATCCTCGGCGAGGATCTCATCCTGTTCCGGACCAAGCGCGGCAAGGCAGGGCTCGTCGTGCCGGACTGCGCGCACCGGGGGGCGTCCCTCTTTTATGGCAGGGTCGAGGATGAGGGCATCCGCTGCTGCTACCACGGCTGGGTCTTCGATACCGAGGGCCGCTGCCTGGAGCAGCCGTGCGAGCCCGACCTCGGCAGGTACCGCGACCGGGTGCGCCAGCCCTGGTACCCGGTTCGCGAGTACCACGGCGTGGTCTTCGCATACATGGGGCCGCCCGACCGCAAGCCCGCGTTCCCCGTCTACGACGTGCTCGAGAACCTCGACGAAGGCGAGTTCGTGCTTGCGGACGACGCCAGCTTCGGTGGCGGCGGCCCTGCCGACCTGGACTTCTCATGGCTGTCGCACTGGGAGAACGTGGTCGATCCGTTCCACGTGCCGATCTTGCACGCCCGGTTCTCCGGAAACCAGTTCGTGCCAGAGATGGCGGTCATCCCCGAATGCGAGTTCTCCTACACCAGCGCGGGGGTGCGTGTCACGTCGCTGCGGTCATTCGCTGACGGCCGGGTCCTTACCAGGATCACCGAGGTGCTCTTTCCCAACATCCGGCTCGTCCCGGGGCCGAAGCTGACCGCGGCGGGGCAGGCGCGCTTCATCGGGTGGGTCGTGCCGTTCGATGACACGCACTTCCGCGTGTTCACGCTCGCCCGGGTGGACCGTCCCGACTACCTGCTCGGTGAAAGGTCGAGGATGGCTGACGGAAAATGGTGGCACGAACTCACCGACGAGGAGCACCAGCGCTACCCCGGCGACTACGAATCACAGAAGTCCCAGGGCGACATACCAGTCCACTCCCGCGAGTTCCTCACCACGACAGACCACGGCGTCGCGATGCTGCGCCGGATGATGGCAAAGCAGATCAAGGCCGTGGCGAACGGCGGTGATCCCGTCGGGGTCACGCTCGGCGCGGACACAGTGCCCTACCACGTCGTGCCGGGTAACTACTTTGATGGCGTCCCCGCTGACGCCTGAGCGGGTCCGTGTCCTGTCCATGACATGGGAGGCGGACGGCGTGCTCTCGCTGGTGCTGGCCGACCCGGCGGGCGGCCCGCTGCCGTCGTGGACATCGGGCGCGCACGTCAACCTCGACCTGGCGCCGGGTCTGCGCCGCTCGTACTCGCTCAGCGGGAATCCCGCCGACGAGCGGCGCTGGCAGGTCGCGGTGCTGCGGGAGACGGCCGGGCGGGGCGGCTCGGAGTATGTCCATGCCAGGCTCCGGCCCGGTGACCTGCTGACGGTCAGCGGCCTGCGGAACAACTTCGTACTGCGCCCGGCCGCCGAGTACCTGTTCATCGCGGGCGGGATCGGGATCTCCCCCCTGCTGCCGATGATCGCGGCCTCGCAGGCCGCGGGGACCCCGTGGCGGCTGCTCTACGGCGGCAAGCGGTGGGGGACACGATGTTCATCTGCGTGTCCCGCAGCCGATCGCCACGGCTGGTCATCGACCTGTTAACGATCCGGTCTTAGTGAGGTGACGTTGAGCGAGGAAACTGACGTACGCCCGGTCGCGGTCCTCGAGGTCGACGGCGTGCTGGTCCTCGAAGACCCGGTGGTGCCGGTGACCCAGGTTACGGTGCACGCGTACGGCGGCAAATGGGCTCGTCAGGTGCTGGTACCGACGGCCGCGCCAGGCATTGTCGCGCGCTTGGCGGAGCGTTTCGACATCGTCTGGGCGAGCGCCTGGTCGCACAACGCGCATCCGGCGCTGCGCGACGTGCTCGGCCTGCCCGAGCAGCCGTGGCCGTTCCTGCCGGTTCAGTTCCGCAAGCTCCCGGCGATCAGGGCCTACGCGGCCGGCCGTGCGTGGGTGCTGATTGACGACAGCATCCACGACTTCGGGCTGGTCGCAGACCAGCCCGACGGTCTCCTCGTGCCGGTGGATCCGCGCCGGGGCATCACCGCGATCGACCCCGACGCGCTGCGCGCCGAGCTTGGCCGGCACTGCCCGGCTCTGGTGACCCGCTAGGACGCCGCCCGCTGCGGCGCGAGAGCCCGGGTGATGCCCCGCGACGCCGCGAGCAGGACGGGAAGCTGCGTCGTTGGCTCTGAACCGTACCTCGGCAGGAGCAGCCCCAGCGCGGCCACGACCTCACCGCCTGCGCCCCGGACCGGCACGGAGATGCCCGTCACGTGTGGCTCCACCCAGCCCTCGCAACTGGCGAATCCGTTGCGCAGCGTTGCCTGCCAGCACGCGCGGACCTGCTCCGGGGTGGTCGGCGTGCGCGGGGTGTAGCAGCGCAGCGGCTGCGCGAGCAGCGCATCCTGAAGTTCGGGGGCGGCATGGGCGAACAGCACGAGGCCGCCGGCCGTCGCATGCGCGGCGACCTTCTTGCCGACCTTCAGCCGCAGGTTGCTGACCGCGTTCCGCGCTCGCAGCCGCTCGATGACCAGCACGTCCAGGCCGTCGAGCGCATACAGCCAGATGTGCTGGCGGGTCACCGCGTGCGCATCCTCCAGGTAGGGCATGGCCGCCTCGCGCAGTTGCAGGGCACGGGTACCGCACGCGCCGAGCGCCCACAACCGGTTCCCGATCCGCACGCAGCCGCCGCCGCGCTCAAGCAGCCCCTCGGCCGCCAGCTGGGCCACGATCCGGTGGGCAGTCGGCACGGGCAGGTAAGCGCGGCGCGCGATCTCGGCGACGCTCAGCTCGGTGTGGTCCTGGTCGAAGGCGCCGAGCACCCGGGCAACCCGGGTCACCACGGATTCACCCGCCGCAGACCTCGCCATCTGGTGCCTCCTCGCCTGTTTGTGCTTTTCTTCTCCGCTTAACGGCGGACGTGGTCGCGCTGGTCGATGACGCGACGGGACTTGTGCTCGGCGCCACCAGGACAGCGACCGGACCCGGGCCGTCCGGATTCTGACCCGCCATCGGGTCTCCCCTTCCGCGTTGCCGATTTGTAATATTCGTAGCACGCGGCTGCGGCACGAGCAGCTGGCAAGCGCTGGAGGCCCGGCTCTGGGATAGACACGGCTCTGTCATTGCCGGTCAAGCGGCCTTAAAATTCGCTGGTGAGCGTGCGCAGGCAGGTGCGCGTGGAGGAGAGCCGGGACGAGGCCGCGGCGCTTCGCAGGGAAGTCGAAGCCTGGCGGTCCGGCTGGGACTCCGTGGACGCAATGGGCGCGCATCTCACCCAGCTCGACTTGCTCTACGCCGTGTCGCTGGGTCTCATCGATGAGATCGCGGGGCGGATCGGCGGCATCGACATCGCCGCGGGAACCGGCGAGGTATACGAGGAATGCCGGCGCCAGGATGTCCGCTTGCTCCACGCGCGGCGGCTGTGGCGATGGTACGCCGACAAGCTCGACCAGCGGGCCGGCCCGCCCGAGGACCTGGTCGTGCAGACGCTCCGCGCGGCCGATGAGGTGCTGTGGAGCTGCTGGAAGACCGCTTTCACGGTGCTGGGCGAGGCCATACCGGCGGCCCCCATTCCATACCTGGCACCGCTGTACTCGGCGACCGCCACCCCCAGGACCGACCCGCCGCCAGAGCTGCGGCCCGGCCAGGATGACCTGCTCCGCAAGCACATCGAACAGCTGCCCGTGGCGGCTATCGGCTTGCCGCCGGTCTGCTGCCGGCGGCCGTGGTGGATCGTGCTCATCGCGCACGAGGCAAGCCATCACGTGCAGTTCGAAGCCGCCCAGTCCCGCCTCGAGGGACTCGCCCAGGAGCGGGTCGTCGCCGCGGCCTTCGGCGCTGATGACGACGCCGGGCTCGCCGAGGCGTGGCGGCCGTGGTGCCGGGAGCTGTTCGCCGACGCCTGCTCGGTGCTCCTGGTCGGCCCCGCCGCCGTCTGGGCGGTAGCCGAGCTCGAGGAGCGTAGCCCGGCCGGGTTGCGGAAAAGCCCGTCGGGCAGCTATCCCCCGCCGCTGGTCCGGCTGGCCGTTCTCCGCGCGGTGGCCGGCGCGGCGGGGATCCAGATGGAACAGCCAGCGCCCGCTGAGGCAGGTGAGGACGACGACCGCATCGGGCGGCTCCTAGCCTGCGTGCCAGACGTCGCCGCCGCGCTGACCGCGCTCGCCCCGGCCCAGGGCCGCCCGCTGCGCATGCTGGGAACCGCGACGGCCAGAGCCTACAACGGCGGCAGCGTGGCTTCATGGCGATCCGAGCTGCTCGGCGCCGACGAGCCGGTCCCCCAGCGGGACCTTGACGCCGCCCGTTTCTGCGTCGCCGCCGGCGTGGACGCCTGGCAGCGGTTCGGCGGCCAGCCCGGCCTGACGGAGAGGCTGGCCTCGCGCCTGCGGACGGTCCTTCCGCTGTGCCGCGAGCCTGGCACGCGCGCCGGGGAGGCGACGCATGACGCCGGCGACGTGACACGGCGGCTGCTGGCTGATCTGTATCAGGAAACCAGCGGCTGACCTGTATCACGAGCCGGGCAAAGCGTTCTGTCTCAGTAGGGAGGGGGGTCGGGCGAGATGCGAGCGTTCCTGGACCTGGAACACCGCGACGACGGGCCGGTGGTCTGCGTCCGCCTGCCTGACGGCTCCGCATGGGAGCGGGCCGTTCGCTGGGTGGACACCACGAGCGGGTACCTCCTCGTTTCCCGGGACGAGGTGATCGCCGGCGAGGACGCCGCCGCGGTCTCGGCCTGCGTCGAGAAGGGCGGCGCGGCTGTTCAGCAGCTTGCACGCTACGGCAGGCTGCTCTTCGAGGCCGCTTTCGGCGCGGCGATCTGGCGGGAGCTGGTCGGACGATCGGCGGAAGACCCCTATCTCGAGCTGGCCATACGGGGCGATGCCGGCCGGGAGCCGGGCATGCCCGGCGCGTGGCAGGCGCTGCACTGGGAGGGGCTTCACGACGGCACCGCGTTCGTCGCCGCCCGGGGCACGGCGACCGAGTCGGGTAAGAGCCTGTCCGTAGGCATCGTACGGCTCGTCCCGCCCGCCGGGGACCCGGCCGGGCAGGCGGCGTTCGCGCCGATCCAGCGCATCCCGCGGGTGCTCTTCGCGGTCGGCAGCCGTCTCACCGATCCGCGGGTAAGGCCGGGGGCTGAGTTCATGGGCATCCTCCGGCACCTGGAGCGGGACGGCGGCTCGATCCAGCCGCGGGTCCTGGAGTCGGCGTCACTCACCTCGCTCGCCCGGGAGCTGGCACGTTTCGAGCCGGACGTGCTCCACCTGATCGGGCATGGCCGGTGGTTCCCCGGCCCGCGCTGCGTGAAGCTGCAGCTGCAGCCCGATGCCTCCGCGGCACCCGGCGATGAGTACGTCACGGCGACCGAGATACTCGGCGCGTTCCGCGAGGCGGATCACCTGCCGAGGGTCGTGGTGCTGTCCGCGTGCCAGACAGCCTCGGCCCCGCCGCCCGGCGGCGGTCAGCTGGCCTTTCCCGCGGATCCCGTCAATGCGCTGCCCTTCGCGGCCGAGCTCGTGGCCGAGGGGGTCCCGGTCGTGGTCGCCATGGCAGGCGATATCGCCGACACCGCGTGCCGGGTGTTCACCCGTGCGCTGACCGTGGCCATCGAGCAGGGATCTCCGCTCGTCCGCGCCGTCATCACGGGCCGCCGCGCCGCCTTCTATGAGCGGCCCGACCCTGATTCGATCGACTGGGTCATGCCGGTGCTCTTTCTCGCTGCGAGTGTTCCCAGCGAGACACACCTGGTGGATATCACTGCGACGACAGCCGCCAAGAGGCGCGCCCACATGCTCGATGTCGTCCGGGACCCTGTCTTCTGCGGGCGGGGCCAGTTCATCGAGGCCTTTGACCGGCTGCTTGATGATTCCGACCCGCTGAACGTCCTGGTGGCCCGCACGGACGATCCCAAGCAGAGCTACGGGGGCATGCGCCTGCTGCGCGAGCTAGCCGCGCGCGCGGTGCGCTCGGGTCGCCTGCCGGTGGTTCTCGGGCCCTTTGACAAGGCCCCGCCCACCGACCGTACCGGCCTGACCGAGGAACTCGCGCTCCATCTCCAGGGGATGCGCGACGATTTCGGGCTCCCGGACAAGCCGGCCCGGGTGATCACGGTGGCCGCTGATCCGAGAGCCAGGCCGCTGGATCTCGCCCGGGCGATCCGCGCCGATCTGGACGAACTCGAGCAAGATCTTCCGGACGGCGACCCCGTCCGCGCCAGCCCGTACCCGCATGTCGTGCTGTTGTGCCATCGCGTCGACCTGTGGCTCGATGCCTTTGAAGACCTGCGGGGCATGCTCAGGCCGCAGGGCCTGGGGCCGGGTGAGCATCCGGTGCCGGTCGTCATGACCGGCGCGTGCGGCACCGAGCAGGGAAGCCAGCTCGAGGAAGCACGGCTGGAACATCACGGAGCCACATGGATCAAGTTCGAGCCCCTGGACCGGTTCCGCAGCGACGACGATAACCCGGAGGACATCCTCGCCTACCAGTGGTGGCTGCTGAATCCACCCCAGGGCCGGAGCAAGGTCTACGCGGCCAGGCGGGACAGTTCCCTGGCGTGGCACGGCTTGCTGCGGCTCTTCATGGAGGGCAGGGCGCTCTATGACGAGCAGATGCTCTTCGCATTCGCGAGCAAAGCCGTGCCCGACTACTTCACCGAGGACACGGACAACGACGTGCTCGCAGCCTTCGCGAGGATCGCCCCGTGAGCGCGGCGCTGCCGGAGGATCTCGCTCAGGTGATCCGCGCCCAGCGATCGGCCACGGTCGACGAGCTGGGCAGCGAGCCCACGCTATGGCTGGCGGCGGCGCCGCTGTGGACCAGGAACGCGGCCGAGGCTTCGGGCTTCCCCGCGGGGTCTGTCGCCGAGTTCGTCGACCACGCGCGTGACGTCGGCTGGTGTGAGAGCCGGGGGTCACGGCGGAATCAGGGATCGGGCGACCTGCAGTTCTGGATTCCGGACGAGGCGCGGCGCGACGTCATCGACGTACTGAGCCAGCGAGAGGGCACCGACCGGCTCCGGCGAGAGGTCAAGGAGATCGCCAAGCGGGTGACGAGCACCGGGACCACGCTGCCGGCGGCGCTGCAGGACTGGGCTGAGCTGATGGGCCAGCCCGCGCCCGAGAAGGCCCTCATCGACCGGGTGCGGCGAGCCGTGGAAGCC
>Ga0335083_10007580_pt1 | contig 13380 bp, 11 predicted proteins | sample Lox_Sample_42_FD_206716 | JGI IMG/M metagenome (GOLD analysis project Ga0335083, IMG submission 206716) | Soil microbial communities from Loxahatchee National Wildlife Refuge, Florida, United States - Lox_Sample_4.2 | ecosystem: Environmental > Terrestrial > Soil > Wetlands | place: USA...
GCCTCCGCCGTGCAATTCACGGTGATGCTCGCCGACGCGGCGCAGCCGGGCGCCGAGTCGCCGTCGCTCGCGCCGAGCGTCACGGTGGCCGCGCCGGGCGCGGTGCAGATGAAGCGGGTGTTCGCAGCCGTGGGGTTCACCACCGTGCCCGATGAAGCCGACCAGCTGTAGGCGAGCGGCGAAGGGGCGCCGTCCGCGTCGTGCACCGTGCTCGTCAGCGCCACCGAGCCGCCCACGAGCACCTCGGTCGGGGTCGCCCCGAGGCCGTCGATTTGCGGGCAGACGTTGACGCTGCCGTTCACGAGCACGCTGCCCGTGGTGGCGGCGCCGTGACAGACGAGGTGCACCGAAACCGGCGTCGTCGTCTGCGCGGTCACGTTGAAAGCAGCCGAGCCGCTGCAGCTCGTGACCCCGTCCGTGGAGGACGCCGTGAGCGTGATCGAAAAACCGTTCCCCGCCGGCAACCCGCCGAGCGTCGCGGAAATGGTACCGGCGTGACTCACGTCGAGGCTGCCCGACTTCGAGAACGAGCTCGGGCCGGTGATGACGTAGCCGACGGCGTCGAGCGTCACGCCCGGTGCCGCGCTCAGCGCGACGTTGATGGTCCCCGTGTCACCGTTCGTGCCGGTGCCGACGTTCTGGGAGGTGGGCCCTTGCGAGCAACCGCTCGCGAGCCCGAGGACGAATGCGGCGCAGAGCGCGTACGTGAGCTCGTGTTTCATACCGGGTGTTCCTCGTTGCGCGCGGCAGTTTGCAAAGAGCTTGCCTGCCCGAGCGTGGCGGCTCGCGACACGCGAAACGGCATGAAACACGCTGCTTGACGCCGCGTTGGCCGACCCGTACCGGTGCTGTCACCCGGTTTTCGGAAAGGGGCTCCGATTCCCGGAGCCGAAAGCGTCGTCGTCGCCGCGAGCGTGCGTTCGCCGACGTGGACGGGCGCCGCGCCGCTCCGAGACGAGCGCGAGACCGTGACGTTCCATTTCGGTGGCGCGGCTTGAGCCCGCCCGGAGCGGCGCGCATGCTCGGCGCGCTCGAGTCCGCATGTCGCGCTTCGTTCGGCTCTTCTTCACGTGCTGCCTGCTCTGCGTCACGACGCCTCTGCGCGCGGCCGACGAGGCGACGCTCGTCGCGCTCGGGCGCGCGCTCTTCGTCGACACCGAGCTCTCGTCGCCGCGCGGCACGAGCTGCGCGAGTTGTCACGATCCGGCCCGCGCGTTCTCCGGCACGAACGGCTCGACGCTCGGCGTTCCGCGCGGCAGTCGGGCGGGACACTTCGCGCGCCGCTCGGCTCCGTCGCTCCTCTACCTCAAGTACGTCCCGAGCTTTCGCTTCGTCCAAACGGGAGACGACCCCGGACTCTCGCCGACGGGCGGCTTTTTCTGGGACGGGCGCGCCGACAGCATCCGCACGCTCACGCGGCAACCGCTGCTGAATCCCGACGAAATGAACGTCGCGGGCGGCGGCGCCCTGGCCGCGACCTTGCGGCAGCGTCCCTACGGCGCGGAGTTCGAAGCCGCGTTCCCGCGCGCGCTCGCGGATCCGGAAGCGACGCTCGGCGCGGTCGGCGAAGCGGTCGAAGCGTTTCTCACGGCCGACGACATGGCGCCGTTCTCGTCTCGTTTCGACGACTTCGTGCGCGGCACGACGCGGCTCACGCCCGACGAGCTCCGCGGCCTCGCCTTGTTCAAGGACGCGACCAAGGGCGGCTGCGCCGGCTGCCACCAAGTCGACGACGCGAGCCACGACCCCACGCGCTCGCTCTTCACCGATTTCGGCTTCGACGCGCCGGGCGTGCCCGCGAATCCGAGACTGCCACCCGGCCGCAACCCCGACCTCGGTCTCTGCGAACGCGCCGACCCGCTCACGTCCACGAGCGAACCGCGGTATTGCGTGAACTTCCGCACGCCCTCGCTCCGGAACGTCGCCGTGCGCCCGTCGTTCATGCACAACGGCGCCTTCACGAGCCTGCGCGCGGTCGTCGCGTTCTACGCGACGCGCGACACGAACCCGAAGCGCTGGTACCCGTCGGGCGTGCGCTTCGACGGCGTTCCGGCCGAATTCAGGCGCCAAATCAACGTGACGACGCCGCCGTACGATCGCCGCCCGGGCGACCCGCCCGCGCTCGACGACGCGGAAATCGACGCGATCGTGAGTTTTCTGAAGACGCTCACCGACGCGAAGGTCGCGAAGCCCTGACGCACGGGCGCGCTCGGTCCGCTCAGCGTTTCAGGATGCGCCCGTCCGTCTTCGCGACGAACGGTTGCGGTAACGACTTCAGGAAGGCGACGAGCGCGTCCGCGTCGGTCTCCGCGGCGCCCGCGGCGCGCTCCGGCGCGAGCGCGCGGAGCTCGGTGAAGCCGTCGCCGCCCTCGACGAGAAACGAGCTCACCGCGACGCGGTAGCGCTTCTTCGCGTCGAGCTTTCGATGCCTCGCGTCGTGCAGCTCGACGACGCGCCGGCCCGGCTCCGCGCGCGCGTCCCACGTGTACCCGAACCCAGCGATTTGCAGGACGCGCCCCGTGGAGGGTTGACCGGCGCCCCATTGTTGTTCGAGCAGCGCCGTGAGCTCTACTCCTGAAAGGGTCACGGCGACGAGGCGATTGCCGAACGGTTGCGCCGTGAGCACGTCGCCGCGGGTCAGCTTTCCGGCCGGCAAATTCGCGCGCAAGCCGCCGGGATTCGTGAGTCCGAAGTCCGCATGCAGCGCCGCGCGCGCCGCTTCTGCGACCAGATCGCCGAGGGCGCTCTCGCCGGCGGGCGTCGGTTCACGCGTCACGTCCGCGGCCGCAAAGCCCACCACCTCGCTCACGACGGGCGCCACGCGCTCGTCCGCGGCGGCGACGATCGCGGCGACGGCCGGATCCGGAGCGAGGCCCGGCCCTGCGTCCGCGAACGTCGGAACGATCGTCGCCGAGCTCGCGATCACGTCGCCGCTCGCGCGCTCGAGCACGAGGTCGACGTCGTCGTACGCGACGCCCTGGCTCAGCGCCTGCACCACCAGCAGCTCCTTGCCGTTCCGGTTGCGCAGGCGGGCGTTCGTGAAACGGTGCGCGTGGCCCGACACCACGAGATCGACGTCGTCGTCGAGGCGGCTCACGATCTCGTCGAGCGCGCCGCTCGGCGCGGGCGCGCTCGCCATGGTCGGTCCTTCGTAGCGCGGCTCGACGTCGCCCTGGTGGATTTGCACGACGAAGGCGTGCACGCCGCGCGGCGTAAGCTCGCGAACCACGGCGTTCACGGCGTCGGCCTCGTCCGTGAAGGTGAGCCCCCGGGCGGCGTCGGGGCTCAAGATGTCCGGCGCGCCGCGCAGCACCGCGCCGATGAACGCAATCGGCACCCCGTCGACCCGGCGCAGCGCATACGGCCGAAAGAGCGGCGCCCCCGTCGCGGCGTCGAGCACGTTCGCGCAAATGACGTCGTAGCGCGCGCCGTGCCACGGGTTTTCGAGAAACGGACCGGCGGCGTGGTTGCCGCCCCGGAGCAGCCGCAAAAGCTCGCTCTTGCCCTCGTCGAATTCGTGGTTGCCGAGCGTGGCGATGACGGGGCACTCCGTCTCGCGCCGCGCGTCCGTGCAGCGCTCGTCCGTGAGCACGTTGAGCCAAGCGACGGAAGGCTCGTCTTGCAAGAGCGCCGAGTTCGGCGGCGACGCGCCCACGAAATCGCCCGCGTGCACCACGAACGTGCGCTCCGGCGCGAGCTTCAGCCCCGCGCCGAGGTAGGCGGCGAGCACCGGCGCGCCGCCGAGCGGTCGACCGTCACGCACGACGCTCGAGAGCTGGCCGTGAAAGTCGTTGAAGCCGAGGATCTTCACCCTGACCGTGGGTGAGGGCGGGGCCACGAAAACCGGCGCCGCGACGGCGGGCGCGGCGTGGGGCGGGGCGCTCGCGGGCGCCCGCGCGCAACCGGCGGCGAGGAGCAAAACGGCCGAGCCGCGCGCGCGCATCGTCCCCGAGTGAGTCGGCATGTGGGTCTCCGTTCACGCGTTAGATCGAGGCGGGCCCTCGAGCAAACGGCCGCGCGCCGGCGCGCCGGTTTCCGGGTGAGGCGTCTCGGACTATCGTCCGGCGCCGTGCGCCCGACCGGACGTCTTTGCTTGCTCGTCGTGCTCGCGGCGTGCGGCACGCCGCCGGAGCCGCGCCCGGCGGCACGTCCGGCGCCCGTCGTCGCTCCGCCGGCGCCCGCCCCCGATCCGTGCGAGCCGGTGAACGGCAAGCCGGCGCCGCCGCTCACGACCACGTATTCGGGCGTGCTCCGGAGTGCTCGCTGTCAGCCCGAAGTCCTCACCATCATGCAGGGCGTCGCCAAGGCGCTCGGCACCGGCTGCGATCACTGTCACGACGAGATGGACTTCGGGGCGCCCACGCAAAACAAGCGCATCGCGAATTGGATGGCGACCGAGCTCGAGCCGCGACTCGCGAAGCGCTCGGGCGGCGCCGTCGCCTGCGCCGACTGCCACGCCGACGACGGCAAGGGCAAAGCGAAGATCCTGGGTTCGCCGCGCCGGCGCGAGCGTGCCGTCGAATGGATGACGGCGAACCTCGTCGAGCGCTTCGACGCGGCGGCGGGGGGCCCGCTCTACTGCAAGACGTGCCACGTCGGTCAGTTCGGCACCGCTCGGTTCGAGCCGCGCGTCATCCTGACCGACCACTTGCCGCCGTTGCCGCGCTCGCTCGACGACGCCTCGACGCGGAGCGACGCGGGCGACGCCGGCGCCGCGCCGCCCCACGAGTGACGCATGGCCGCCGTCGAGGTCGCAGCGAGCACGCGTCGGCGCGCGATTTCACTGAGCTGGCTCTCGTACGCGACGTATTACCTCGGTCGCAAGAGCTTCGGGGCCATCAAGCTGCCGCTGCGGCGCGAGCTCGGGTTCGACGCCGGGTTGCTCGGCGCGATGGACACCGTCAACCTCGCCGCGTACGCGTTCGGCCAATTCGCGAGCGGTATCGTCGGCGATCGCGTCGGCTCGCGCCGGCTCGTGGGCATCGGCATGCTGCTCTCCGCGTTCGCTTGCGCGGCATGCGGCGCGTCGAGCACGGCGCTCGTGCTCGGCGCGTGGTGCTTCGTCAACGGTCTCGCCCAGTCGACCGGTTGGCCCGGCACGACGCGCGTGGTCGCCGAATGGACGGAGCCGGAACGCCGCGCGACCGTGATGGGTCGCTGGGCGACCTGTTACCAGGTGGGCGGCTTCGTCGCGACGCCGCTCGCGGGGTTCGCGGCGGCCCGTTACGGCTGGCGTTCGGCCATGTTCGTGCCCGCGGCGCTCATGGCCCTCGTCGGCGTAGTCGTGCTCGTGCGCTTGCCGTCGGCCGCCGCCGCGCCCGCGCGCGGGCGACCGCGGGAACCGGTGGCGCGCGCGCAGTTCGACGTGTTCAAGAACGGCGCCCTCTGGCTCTACGGCACGAGCTATTTCTTCATCAAGCTCGTGCGCTACGCGCTCGCGCTCTGGCTCCCGTATTACCTCGCGACCGTCGAGGGCTACGGCGTCGAGAAATCGGCGTACGTCGCGAGCGCCTTCGATGCCGGCGGGGTCGCGGGCGTCATTCTCATCGGGCGCTTCGCCGATCGTTCGCGGCGCTTCAACAAGCCGGCGCTCTCCGCGCTCTGGATCGCTCTGCTCGTGCCGGTGCTCTTCGTCTACTCGCGGCTCGGCGCGGGCAGCGCGCTCGTCGACGTGCTCGTGCTCGCGCTGCTCGGCGCGCTCCTCTTCGGTCCGGATTCGCTGCTCTCCGGCGCCGCCGCGCAAGATCTCGGCGGCGCGGCCGCGCCCGCGATGGCGGTCGGCTTCGTGAACGGCCTCGGGTCGTTCGGCTCGGTGCTCCAGGGCCTCGTCGTGCCGCCGATCGCGGCGCGCTTCGGCTGGACGGCGCTGTTCCCGGCGCTCGCGGTGTTTTCGCTCGGCGCCGTGCTCGCGCTCGTGCCGGTGCTCGGACGCCGCGTGCCGAGCGCGGGCTGAAGCGGCGTTATTGCACCGGCGGCTTGTCGCTCTGAACGCGCTCGAACACCGCTTTTTCTTCCGTGCTGCGATCCTCGAGCTCGGGCGGCTCGGACAGACGGTCGAGTTTGCGCTCGAGCGACTTGCGGTTCACGCCGAGCAAGCGCGCGGCGGCGCTCTTGTTGCCGCTGCACATCTCGACCGCGTGGTGCAGCACGGCGCGCTCGATCAAGTCGAGCTTCGAGCCGATGCGCGCCGGCAGCGCGAGGATGGCGCGTGCCATGCGATCGACTTCGCGCGCGCCGTCCCCGACCTGCGCCCCGATGATCTCCTCGAGGTCGTGCACGTCGATCGCTTCGCCGTCGGCGAGCAGCGCGAGGCGCTCGACCGCGTTCCGGAGCTCGCGCACGTTGCCGGGCCAACGCCGCCGGCAGAGCCACTCGATGGCCGCGTCGGTGAAGCGGATCTTACGCTGGAATTGCGTGCCGAACGCGTGGATGAGCTCGACGATGTCGTCGCCGCGCTCGGCGAGCGACGGCACGGGGATGGAGACGACGTTCAGCCGGTAATAGAGGTCCTCGCGAAAGCGGCCCTCCGCGATCGCGACCTCGAGATCGACGTGCGTCGCGGCGAGCACGCGCGCGCGGAGCGGCAGCTCTTCTTCGCCGCCGAGCGGACGAAAGCGCCGATCTTCGAGCACGCGCAGGAGCTTCGCCTGGAGCTCGACGGGCATCTCCGCGATCTCGTCGAGCAGCAGCGTGCCTTCCCCGGCGAGCTCGAGCTGACCGCGCATGCGCTGAATGGCGCCGGTGAACGCGCCGCGATGGTGCCCGAAGATGAGCGACTCGATGAGCGACCCCGGCAGCGCCGAGCAGTTGACCGCCAAAAACGGCTGCGACGCGCGGCGGCCCGCGTGATGGATCGCGCGGGCGACCATCTCCTTGCCGCTGCCGGTTTCGCCCACGATGAGCACGGGCGCGTCCGCGTCGGCCACGCGAGCGACGAGCCGCCGCACGCGCTCCATCGCCGGGGACGAACCGACGAACGCCGCCGGACCCCACGCTTCGTCGAGGTGCTGGCGCAGCTTGCGTACTTCGCTCCGGAGCTCGAGCCGCTCGCGAATGCCCTCGACGATCGGCAGAATCATCTCGGGGCTGAGCTCGTCCTTGAGCACGTAATCTTGCGCGCCCTGGCGCATCGCCTCGCGGATTTCCACGAGCTCGGTCGAACCCGTCACCATCACGGCCGGCGTCGACCGTCCGCTCGCGCGGAGCCAGCGCAGGAAATCCAAGCCGCCCCGGTTCGTCGGGTCGTTCGAGAGCCGGATGTCGACGAGCATCGCGTCCGGAGCTTGGGCTTCGACGCGCTCTTTCGCCTCTTCGACCGAGCCCGCCTCGATCACTTCGAGATTCGGCACGTCGGCCAAGAGGTGCCGCAGCACGCGCCGCGCGCTCCGCTGATCGTCGACGATGAGGAGCCTCACGCGACCCTCGCGCGTTCGCTCGAATCACGCCGGGCGGCCGCGTTCGCGCCGCGCAGGATGTCGGACTCGCTCACCGAGACGGTGAACACCGTGCGTCCCTCGCGCCGCTCGGCCGCGATGGTCCAGCCGTGCGCGCGCACGAGCCGGTGCGTGATGGCGAGACCGAGCCCCGTCCCGCGGTCTTTGGTCGTGTACCAGGGCGCGAACAGGCGCGACGCTTCGCCCACGAAGCCGGGCCCGTCGTCCCACACCGAGAGCTGGCCGCCCGCTTGCCCGGCGTCCCAGCCGATGCCGACGCGTCCGCTCGGCCCGCAGGCTTCGACGGCGTTCGAGATGAGGTTCACCATCACCTGCGTGAGCTTATCCGGATCGCAGGACAACGTCGCGTCCGGGCCGACGGCGAGCTCGACCCGTACTTTACCGAGCGAGTCGCGGAGGAGCGCCTCGACGCGCGTGCAGAGCTCCACGACGGCCGTCGGGTGCCGCTCGATCCGGTGAGCGACCATCCGCTTGAGGCCCGCGACCAGCCGTTCGAGCCGATCGACTTCCTCGAGCCCCACGTCGACGTCGTCCGGGGTGAGTCGCGTGTTCTTCGCGCTGCGATCGAAGAGGCTCCGGAAGTAGTTCAGCGGATAGCGGATTTCGTGGGCGATTTCGGCCGCGACCGTCTCGACCAGCGCCTCGCGCTCGCCGCGCCACGCTTCGGCCTGGCGGCGCCGGCGATCCTCGAGCTCCTGATACGCGTGCGCGTGGGCGAGGGCGAGGCCGCCGTGGTTCGCGATAGTGCGCAAGAGGTCGATGTCGTCGCTCGTGAAGAGCGCGCTCCCGCGTTTGCCGCCCACGTCGAGCCAGCCATACGGTCTTCCGCCGAACGACACCACGAGGCGAATCGCGGTTTCGGGCGAGCACGGCGGCTCGCCTTCGCCGTCGAGCGCGAGCGCGCCCATCCCGTCACGGTCCGAGCCTGCGAGGAGCGCACTCTGGTCGCCGGGCGCGAGCGTGAGCGCGACGTGGTCGCAGCGGAGCCAGCGCCGCACCGTGCGTTCGACCGCGTGAGCCACGTCCGACGGCGAGCTCAACGTGATGAGCTCCTCGCTCAAGCGGTCGATGGTCGGCTTGTATTGGGCACGCGAACGAAAGAGCGTCACGTCGCTCAGGCGGAGCGAGAACGCGACGAGCACGGCCGCTGCCACGCCGCTGCCGACCGCGCCGACGAGCGCGTCGTGGAAGCTTGCCCCGACCGAGGTCGCCACGGCGGTACCCGCCGCGATGGCCACGGCCGCCGCGACGCCGCCGAGGAGGAAATTCGTGCCGAGGCGCGAGAGGAGCGCGCGGCTGCCCCAGAGGTCGTAGCGCCCGAACGCGTAGATCGTGGCCACGGGGGCGAGCGCGAGGCTCGGGTAAAGGAGAGCGTTCGGCACGGGCGTGCCCGTGAGCACGAGCGCGAGACAGAGCGCGACGGCGGCGTAAGCGGGGAGCACGCCGAAGAGGAGCGCGTCGAACGGACGGCGCTCGGCGGCCGTCGCGAACGCCACGCGCACGATCGACCCGAGCCCGAGCACGCCGACGCCGAGCGCGAACCAGGCGCCGAGCCACGGCAGCGCCCGGCGTGTGTCGCCCCCGAGCGCTCCGAAGAGCGCGGCGCCCGAGCCGCACGCCCAGCCGACGGCTCTCAGGTAGGGCTCGAAGCGCGAACGCTCGGCGAGCGCGTGCGCCGTCTTCGGCAAATGCAGCGTGAGCCGGAGTGCGGCGAACGGCAAAGCCGTGAGCGACAGCGCGAGGACCGGCGAGAGCGAGCGCGACGTGCGCGCCTCGAAGACGCTCACGAGAGCGAGGCCGCTCGAGAGCGCCGCGCTCGCGAACGCGCGCGCGAGCTTGCTCTCCGGGTTCGACCAGAGCGCGACGAGCCCGGCGCCCGCCTCGATCAGCCCGACGAACGAGAAACCGGCCGCGTACGTCCACCACGTGACGACGGTGCCGCCCGGGCCCGCCGCGAGACCCGGCACGTGCGGATACGAGTGGACGGCGTCGCGCAACGCCACACAGGCGCACACCACCACCACTGCGGCCGAAATCCACAATCGTGCCGCGTGAAAACTGTCCGCCCAACCTGAGCCGAGGCGGTGAGACACGCGGCCGGAGCATACGCCTGCTCGCGGCCGCGTTCCATGCGCTCGGCCGGAGGCCCGGATTGCGCCCGTTTGCGCGCCGCCGCTCGCCGGCGCGGTCGCTGTCTCGCAACGAGACGAGCACGCGCCCGAGCGCGCGAACCGGCTTGGCGCGCTGGGAGCGGAAGTCGGACGCTCAGGTGAGCACTTCGCTCGCCCACGCGCCGAGCTTCAGCGCGCGCACGACGTAACCCGCGTGACGCGCTTCGAGCGGCAGCAAGCCGTCGAGGTGACGGAGGCGCTGCTCGCTGAAGAGCGCGAGCGGTTCGGCGCCGACGGCGCGCGCGTAGCGCCACGCCGTCCGATACTGGTGACGCGCGGCTCGCAGCATCAGATAAAGCACGCGCATGCGGTGCACGCGGCGCCGCACCAGATCGGGCTCGGTCGGCCGCTCGTCGGCGCTTTGGCCCTTCACCGCTTCGAGCCTGCGGCGCGCGAGCGAGACGGCCCAGGCCCCGCCGCCGCGCCGCCAATCGTCTTCCCAATCGCCGGCGTCGTCTTCGAACTTGAGCCCGAGCGCCACCCCGACCAGGGCGCGCTGCGTCGCTTCGACCTGCGTCTCGCTCGCGCCGGCCGAACGCGCGAGCGCCACGGCCGCGGGGAAACCGACGGCGAGCTTCGCGAGCGAGATGCGCCGATAGTCTTCGAACGACACGGCGCTCAGCCGGCGAAGCAGCGCGTGTTCCTCTTTGATCGCCTCTTCGGTCGCGCGATCGGCCGCGACGGCGAGCTCGACCGCCCCGGGCCACACGCTGTCGAGCATGCCGTCGCGAGCACGCCGGAGCGCGTGGAGCACCTTGGCGAGCTCCTCGCTCGCGCGGAGTTGACGTTCGGCGACGCGATCACGCCCGCACGCCTCGATCACCGAGAGCGCGTGGGCGAACACGGCGGTCCGCACCTTTTCGGGTTCGTGCCGCGGGAACGCCGGGGCGACGAGCCGTGGCGCCTCGAGCGCGAGCGGCTGTCCGAGCACCGTGCCCCAGGCTCGGGAGGGCGTCGCCGACAACTGCAATTGCCGCGGCAAATCGGCGGCGACGGGTCGCAGCTTTTCTGGCAGCGAGCTGACGAACCCGGCGTACAGGGAGTCGATGCCGCTCACGCAGTGATCAATTCGTCTCTTTCCAAGCGGATACGGCCACGTTGATGCGCTCCTCGACGACGATGCTGCGCCAGAGCGCGACCTGCGCGGGGCTCAAGCCGTCGAATTGACCCGAGAGCCACTCGTTGATGCGGGCGTTCAACCGGGCCCGCACCTCGCGCGCTTCGAGCGACTCCTCCTCACAGTCGACGGCTGGATAGAGCGTCAGCAGCTGCTTGAATTCGTCGAAGCGGTGCTGTTCCTCGAGCAGGGAAGTGTAGAGGCGTCGGAGCTGCGTGTGCGGATCGTTCGCGGCAGAGGGTGCAGCAGCGGGCATTGGCTTGAACCTCCCGAAACCTAAGGCCGGAGTACCGGTCCCCCCCTTCCTGCAAGGAGCATGCGCGACATGGACCCGATCCCAACTGTTGGAATTGATTCGAGATAGCCTCGCGCGCTCGGCGCCGCCGTGCCCGGATCCGTCCAGCATCACGGACGGATCCGGGCAGAAGCTCGATCTCGAGCCCGGCGCCGCTTCGTGCCACCGTGGCGACGTGAAGAGCGCGCGTCTTTTCGTTTACGGATCGCTCCGCCGCGGCCGTGAACACCACGCCGAGCTCGCCGGCGCTCGTTACGTCGGCGGGGCGCGCACCGAGGCCCGCTACCGCCTGGTCGACCGCGACGGCTACCGCGCGCTCGTCGAGGGCGATCGCGTCATCGACGGCGAGGTTTACGATGTCGACCTGGACTTGATGGTTCGACTCGACGCGTTCGAGGGCAGCGGCTACGTCCGCGCGAGCGTTGCACTCGCGGACGGCAGCACCGCCTTCGCCTATTGGTCCGCGGATGGGCCTCGATGAGCCTCGACGGCGGTTCGCTCTTCGCGAGCTTCGTCGTCTCCGGCATCGGCTTCGTGCTCTTCGAGTACGGGCGCCGCATGAAGCGGCCGCCGCAGGTCGGTATCGGGCTCGTCCTGATGATTTTCCCGTATTTCGTCAGCAACATCTGGGCGATGTGCGGCATCGCGCTCGGTTTGATCGTGGTCTTGTGGGTCGCGCTCATGCGCGGCATGTGAGGAGCGGCGCGTGAAGCTCGTCCGTTTCGGTTCTCCCGGGCGCGAGAGTCCCGGTCTTCTGGTCGACGGTGTTCGGCGCGACGCCTCGGGTGCGTTCCGCGATTGGGACCGCGAATTTTTCGAGACCGGCGGCGTCGAGCGGCTGGCCGCGCTGCTCGCGCTCGGCGAGCTCCCCGCCGTGCCCGAGCAAGAGCGCTGGGGCGCGCCCGTCGCGCGGCCGGGCAAGGTGGTGTGCGTCGGCCTGAACTACGTCGATCACGCGCGCGAAGCGGGCGCCGCATTGCCCGCCGAGCCGGTGCTCTTCTTGAAGGCGCCGAACGCCGTCGTCGGACCGTACGACGCCGTGCGCATTCCGCGCGGCAGCACCAAGACCGACTACGAAGTCGAGCTCGCCGTCGTCATCGGTCGTCCCGCGCGCTACCTCGCGTCGCCCGATGCGGCGCGCGCGCACGTCGCCGGCTATTGCATCTCGAACGACGTCTCCGAGCGGGCCTTCCAGCTCGAGCGCGGCGGTCAATGGACGAAGGGCAAGTCGTGCGACACCTTCAATCCGCTCGGCCCCTTCCTCGCGACGTCCGACGAAATCCCCGATCCGCAAGTGCTCTCGCTCACGCTCGACGTGAACGGCGAGCGGCGCCAGGACGGGAACACGCACGCCATGGCGTGGGGCGTCGATCGCCTCGTCTGGTACGTCTCGCAATTCATGGCGCTCGAAGGCGGCGACGTGGTGAGCACCGGCACGCCCGCCGGCGTCGGCATGGGCCGGAAGCCGCCCGCTTATCTTGCGCCGGGCGACGTGTGCGAGCTCGAGATCACCGGACTCGGCAAGCAGCGGCAGGTGTTCGAACGCGAGTAAATGCAAACCTGCTCCAAACGTACGCGCCCCCACCCGCTGGCCTTGCCACATCGCTGACCAGCTACACTTACGACGCCGACCGCATGCTGCGCACCGAGACGAGACCCGACAGCGTTCAGATCGTGCGCACGCCCGACAGCGCCGGTCGTCTCGACACCGTCCAAATCCCCGGCGGCATGCTCGACTACAACTACTACCCCGCGGGCACGGCGAGCGGCGCCGGCAGAACGAGCGACATTCTCGGTCCCTACGGCGTGAACCTCCACTTCGCTTACGACGGCACGCTCGCGACGGGCACGACCTGGAGCGGCGACGTCACGGGCAGCGTCGCGTACACGTTCAATAGCGACTTCAACAACACCTCGGAGACCGTCACGGGAGCCACGGGGAGCGCCGAAGTCTTTTTCGGCTACGACACCGATCAGCTCCTCACGTGCGCATCGCCGACGAACTGCGACTCCCCAGGAGCGGATGCGCTCACGCTCGGTCGCGACGGAGCCGGCCTCGTCAACAACATCGCGCTCGGCAACACGAAGGAGGTCCCGAGCTACAACGCCTTCGGGGAACTCGCTCGTCAGATCGCGACGTACTCCAACGCGCCGCTTCTCGACATCAGCTACGACGCGCCGGGCTTCGGACGCGACAACCTCGGCCGCGTCACGCAGAAGACCGAAGTCATCGGCGGAAGCACCAACGTCTACCGATACGCGTACGACCATCTGCGGCGGCTGACGGACGTGACGCTCAACGGCGCGCCGGCCGAGCACTTCGAGTACGACGCCAACGGCAAC
>Ga0335083_10007582_pt1 | contig 13376 bp, 16 predicted proteins | sample Lox_Sample_42_FD_206716 | JGI IMG/M metagenome (GOLD analysis project Ga0335083, IMG submission 206716) | Soil microbial communities from Loxahatchee National Wildlife Refuge, Florida, United States - Lox_Sample_4.2 | ecosystem: Environmental > Terrestrial > Soil > Wetlands | place: USA...
GATCTGGGACGAAGGCGTATATAGATCGGCGGATATCAATTCCAGTGATATAAAATTGCAGGAGAAAAATATTCTGCAGCAATTGCATAATGGCAAATTGAATTTTATTCTTGAGGGATCTAAATTAAAAGGTGAATTTGTGTTGGTGAAATCGCATGGTCTTGGGGAGAATGACTGGTTGTTTATGAAAGTAAAGGATCGATTCGCTTCCAGTGAAGATATCACGAAGAAAGATAAATCTGTTAAATCAAAGAAAACGTTGGAACAGATTGCTACAACAAGTAAAAATTTCCACAAAAGCAACAGGATTGCAGGAAAGACAAAAAATAAAAAATCAACAGCGAAACAAAAGCAGGAAAAATAAATCCATGGGCAAGGAGTTTCTGAAAAAAGGTAGTAAAGATCAAATCATGAATATCAAAGGCCATGATTTGAAATTTACTAACCTGGAAAAATTATATTGGCCAAAAGAAAAGATTTCCAAAAGAGATCTGTTGAATTATTATTATGAAATAATACCTTTCATACTTCCTTATTTGAAGGATAGACCCCAGTCATTGAACCGTCATCCCAATGGCATTAACGGCCCGAATTTTTATCAGAAGAACGTGGAAGGCAAAGTAGCTGACTGGCTGGAAACCTATGCTTATCGTAGCGAGTCGGATAATCAGATAAAACAATTTCTTGTCTGTGCTGACGAGGCAAGTCTGATGTATACAGTCAATTTAGGATGTATTGAAATGAATCCATGGCATAGTAGGATTCAATCTCCCGACAATCCGGATTGGTGTGTTATTGATCTCGACCCGGATGGCAACCCTTTTGACGAGGTGATCAAAACTGCACTGACTGTAAAAGAAGTATTGGATCAGGCAGGAATTAAAGGATATTGTAAAACTTCAGGGGCAACGGGAATGCATATTTATATTCCATTGGGAGCTTCGTATTCTTATGAACAATCCCGGTCTCTTGCCGAATTGATCGTAGGGTTTGTTCATGAAAAAATTCCTTCTTTAACCAGCCTCGAAAGGAATCCTGTAAAAAGAAAGAAAAAGATTTATCTGGATTATTTACAGAACAGAAGCACGCAAACGATCGCGTCTCCTTATTCTGTAAGACCCAGGCCCGGAGCTACGGTATCGACTCCTCTTCATTGGGAAGAATTGAAAAAAGGATTGACTCCTCAAAAATTTACGATTAATAATATCAGGATCCGCCTGAAAAAAGAAGGTGATTTGTTCAAGCCAGTGCTTGGAAAAGGAATCAACCTTGAACAAAAATTAAAAAATCTCGAGAACATCAACGGTCAGGCTATCGGCAAATGAATGATTAACCGATCAAATTGTAATACATACCATTCAGGATTTATAGTCTAATTCTTCAGGCGTTTCCAGTGACCTGATTTTGGAAAGTAAAAATTCTGTTTCAAAAGGTTTGGCAAAAAAATAATCTGCCCCTGCCTGATAAGATTTTTCCTCTGCATCCGGCAAGCCGGACATGATAAAAACGGGAATGCTTTTTAAATCACTTCTTTTTAGTTCTGCACAAATATCCAGGCCATTGCCATGATCCAATTTAATGTCGAGCAGGATCAGGTCCGGCTCAAGTAGTTCTGTTATTTTCAGAATTTCATCCGCATCAGACAGAGGACAAATTTTGCAATTATGCCCCTGAAGTAGAAACCGTAAGCCATGCAACAGGTCCAGGTCATCTTCCACAATCATAATCTTTAACATGGTACAGAAAGTTTAATTGAAACCTTCCTATTTGATGCCAATTTTTTTTATAAGCTTAAAATTCATTTAGGTTAAAAATATTGAGGTGAGAATTCTACAAAATTATAAAATCGACCATCGTGATGCAAGACAAAATCCACAGTAATTGTACTCGATTTCTTTATCCGGACAGGGATAATTGCTAAGTATTTTTCCCTTCATATCATTTTGGTTTGTTTATGGAATTCGAATATTCAATTATTAATTGAATAAGTCATACCTGATATTTGCATCATCATTTCAGTTTAAATACAACTTATGACTGTTCATCTGACCATCAGCGGGAAGGTACAGGGAGTTTTTTTCAGGGCCTCTGCGAGGGACATGGCTCTTACCCTGGAAATAAGAGGATGGGTAAAAATTACTTCTGAAGGAAATGTGGAGATACTGGCAAGCGGGAATGATATATCAATCAGGCAATTTATTGCCTGGTGCCGGAAAGGTCCGGCAAATGCAATGGTCGCTCATGTTGCAATAACAGAAGTAGAGGAAAAAGAATTTGAAAATTTTTCCATTCTAAGATAGGAACTCTTTGAATTATGCCCAGTGACCGGGTACCCAATAATATCCTCGGCCATGAGTTTCTCTCCAGTGTCCGGGAATCCATCTGACCCCTCCCGCAGGAGGAATTGCCCAATGACCAGGCACATGAACATAGGCTCCATTTCTCCATACCCATTCATGTTCAACCCAGATATGTCTTGCAGAAGGAGCAACAGGTCTTACGATTACCGGAGCAACAGGCTGTACTTTTACATAATATTGCGCGTGAATAGCCTGTGACAATAGAACGAAGCAGATAATAAAAAAGCTTAACAAAAAATGTTTTTTCATAATTTTTCTTTTAATGATATTTTGAAACAGTAAGAAAAAAATTATGCCAAAAAAACGAACGATTCGTAAAAACTAACCCACTGATCAATAAAACAAAAGAATCTCATGAAATCTTTATTTTTATTTATAGTCATCTCCATAATTTATAACATCAGCGCTCCACGTTCATCGGAAGAATTATTAAAACAGATGTATGATCGTTACCATAATAAATGGTTTCATGTTTTAACTTTCAGCCAGACTACTGAAAATTACCGGAACGACAGTCTGATCAAAACATCAACCTGGTACGAAACAATTATGTACCCGGATAAATTCAGGATTGATTTTGAGGACAAGAAAAATGGTGATGCTGTTATTTTCAGAAATGATTCTGCATATGATTTTAGAAAAGGGAAGCTGACAAGCTCAAAAGCATATAAAAACGATCTGACATTTTTGTTGGGCGGACTTTATTTTTATTCTTTCAACGATATATTGAATAAGCTAAAGGCATTTCATTATGACTTAAATAAATTTCATCAGGATAAATGGAAAGGAAAAGAGGTATATGTCATTGGATCAGACAAACAAAGTGAAAAATTAAACCAGTTGTGGATCGATAAAGAGAACCTCGTATTAGTAAGGCTTTTGAAATTTGATGAGAAGGAGAAAGAAGAAGCCCTTTTTGAAAATCATATCCGGTTAGGAGAAGGCTGGTCCGAGAGGGCCTGCATCTTTTATGTAGATGATCATCTTGTTCAAAAAGAATATTATCACAATTGCATTGCAAATAGTGCTATTGATTCATTAGTTTTTGAACCCTCGCTTTTTGGGAGAGTGCCATAATACAAGGGCATTCTTTTATTAAAAAAGATCTACTGGCAAGTGTTTTGATAGACTATCTATTAAAACTTATTTTATGGCAAAGTATTCAAAGAAAGCACAGAACAAAGTTGAGCGTGCAATGCACGAAATGAAGCATGGAGAACTCGAAAGTGGCCGCAGCCACAAAAAAGTGACTAACCCCAAACAAGCGATTGCAATCGGTTTATCGGAAGCACGCAAGCAGGGGGCCAGGGTTCCAAAGAAGAAAAAAACTTCAACTGCCAAATAAACCAATCAAACGTTTTTCCTTCCAAGAATCAGTGAGAGAACAAATAATACGACGAAAATAAAAAAAAGGATCTTCGCGATATAAGCTGCACTGGCGGCGATTCCAAAGAAACCAAAAATACCGGCGATAATCGCGATAATCAGAAAAGTAACGGTCCAACGTAGCATAAGTTTAGTTTTTTGATAAATGATTTGTTTCGAACCTATTAACAAATAGTCTATCGGGCAATAATTATGCCCCGCTAATTTCCCCTAAAGGGCATCAAAATCGTGGAAATTTTTCGTCAATTAAAAAATTACTCCCCATAAGCTGTTAGAAAATATTAAAAAAATATTAAAAAAAATCAATTTCATGTAAGTTTGCCCCTGATACCCTCAAAGTGGGATGCTGTGGATAAGAATAATCACTTAATTTCGATAAATACGCGTAAATTTCAGTAAATTTTTAATATGCATACGATGGACGATTATCAGGTATCAGAAAGAGGGTTGGTGAGCACTATTCACGTTTTGAAATCGGGTGAAATAATTTATTCGGTACACGATTACATGAAGTTTGAAGACAGATTTTCATGGGTCGATAAAACATATATTGTTTCGAAGATTCTTGAACTGCAAAAGAAAACAGATGACAGGAAAAGATCTTTCATAGTGATTTATGAAGATGGCAACCTGATACGTGAGTTTGTAAATGTTGATCAGAGTTTTAAGCCTCTGAATTATTACAAATGATTTTTGGATTTTTTGATCCATGATCGAAAGAAATTTTTAAGAATATTTTGAAAACCGGATATCATATCCGGTTTTTTTATGGTCAGAATAAAGAGATCTTCTGGAGATGGGTCTTCATCCATTTTTTGTAATTTAGTAAACCTAAAAGATTGCTTATGCCCAGCCAAAAATTATCAACCGAACAAATAAATGCATATTCCCGTGACGGATATATTGTGATTAAAGGTTTTTGCAATAAAGAAGAAACGGATCATTTGTATAGTGTAGCGCTCGAAGACGATGCCATGAAAAAAAATGCCCTTGATCTCAATGACCAGACCGGAAAAAAAACACGATTATCACTTTGGTTTACTCCGGGTAATGATGTGTTTGGATACCTTACCCGAAGTGAAAAAATGGTTTATTCTGTAGCTCAACTGCTGGATAGTGACGCGGCTGTCTGCCATTTTCATTCCAAGCTAATGCAAAAAGAACCCCGCGTAGGCGGGGCGTGGGAATGGCATCAGGATTATGGATATTGGTATAAGAATCAGTTTATGTTTCCTGATCAGCTTATCAGTGTGATGATTGCATTGACTGCAGCCAATAAGGAAAATGGTTGTTTGCAGGTGATCAGGGGCTCACACAAACTCGGACGCGTTAATCATGGATTTTCGGGCGAACAGGTAGGTGCAGATATGGTGATGGTGAACAACGCACTGAAAACGATGGAACTCATTTATTGTGAATTGGACCCGGGAGATGCACTTTTTTTTCATCCCAATTTATTACATCGTTCCGAAGCTAATTTATCACCCAATCCCAGATGGTCAATTATATCCTGTTATAGTTCACAATCCAACCTGGCTTATAATGAAACTTCTACCTCCTGGAAAACGCCGGTAGCGATTGTTCCTGATGAAGCCATATTGCAATGGGAGGCCGAATCATTGTCCAATGCAGACTTTCTGAAAAAGGAAAATGACCCTGCATTAAAAGAAACAGGATGGGAAAAAGAGGTGAAGGTTTAGTACGATGAATCTGTAAATAATAATCTCTTCTGAAACTTTGAATGTTTAAGCGGTATTTGTTTGCCCTCTGTAAAGAGGGAGGTGATTCGCTTTGGGAATTTTGTCAAGCAGATTTTATGAAGAAAAATAAAATATTAAAAAATCTGGAGGAGCTTTTCGGAAAAATTGAAATGTTTTCAGAAACGGTAATCAATGATTTTCACAAAGAAAGAATACACCGGTTAAGAGTAAATATAAAAAAGCTCAGGGCCTGTCTGCGTTTGCTGAATATGGGAACTAATGACAGCAAAGTCTTAAGAATTCCAAGATCCCTCAAGAAATTTTACAGGAGGGCAGGAAATATCAGGAATATTCAAAATCACAGGGCATGGATCTACCAGTTTTTTCGAGGCCGGCAGCGCCCTGCAGGATATCTCGCATTCTTGAGAAAAAAAATATATGAGGAAAAGATTGAAATGAAGGATGCTTCCTTATCGTCATCCCTTTTCAGACATGAATGGAATAAGATAGAAAACAGGTTGCCGGATAAAATAAATTCAGATACCATTGCGGCATTCATGGATCAAAAAAAATCAATCATAAGAATCATTTTAAGTTCAGAGAAAACCGATGAAATGCTGCACTCACTCAGAAAGCAATTGAAAGATATTCAATACAACGAAAAATTAATCAGGTATTTTATGGGTCCAGACAGGCCTCCTGTTATGGAAAATATGAAGAAGCTTACAGAATTATTAGGCAATCATCAGGACTATGTCATTCACCTGGGCTTTCTTGAATCAAATGACATTGAAAAACTAAGTACGGAAGAACGAAAATTATTGGATACAGCAACTGCTGAAATTAATAAAAACAAAACCGCTCTCCGGAATCAGATTCTTCTGATGATAGCAAAATAATCATCCGCCTGAGTCAATAATTCTGTAACTTTCATCAAACTTAATTGCTTGTCTGTCCGACTGAATGCAGCATACGACTGCCCGATTTTCCAAGTAAGCATGAGTCCATTTTGTTACATGAGCAATGACCCTGTTCATGGAAGCTTCACTATTTCAACTTCAAAACTGCTATCATAAAACAACCATTATGCAAGTCAATATTGAAAACAGTTCCGTCGCTTCTGCGGCAGGTATCAGTAAAAAAGAATTGAATTATGTTATCAGGGTTTCATTGATTGCAGCGCTGGGTGGATTTTTATTTGGATTTGAAACGGCTGTCATATCGGGTGCTGAAAAAACTATTCAGAAGCTCTGGTCTTTAAATTCTTTCTGGCAGGGATTTACAGTTGCTTCGAGTTTGTTTGGAACCATCGTCGGCTCATTGATTGCAGCTGAGCCGGCACAAAAATATGGAAGAAAAAAAGTATTGAACCTAATCGCTGTTTTATACCTGCTATCAGCAATCGGGTGTGCGTTGACACCTTTATGGCTATTGTTCGTGACTTTCCGGTTTATCGGAGGACTTGCAGTGGGAGCATCATCTGTTGTAGGGCCCATGTATATTTCCGAAATTTCTCCCGCATATGTAAGAGGAAGACTTGCAGGTTCATTCCAGCTCAATATCGTTACCGGAATTTTTATAGCCTATATCAGCAATTATCTATTTGCAGGGACAGGATCGGAATCCTGGAGATGGATGTTAGGTGTTATGGTAGTGCCTGCAGGATTGTTTGCTATTCTTTTGCGTTCTATTCCTGAAAGCCCAAGATGGCTGGTTCTAAATAACCGTGATGAAGAAGCTAAATCCATTTTTTCAAAGACCGGAGAACATGATGCTGTCGCACTTATCAAAGAAGAACATGAATTATCAAAGCAGGGCGTAAAAGAGAGTTTGTTCAATGGCAAATACAAAAAACCTATTTTGTTTGCAGTCGTGCTGGCAATGTTCAATCAATTATCAGGCATTAATGCAATCTTATATTATGCTCCCAGAATATTTCAAATGGCAGGATTCTCCCAAAACCAGGCTTACCTGCAACCTGTTTTTATTGGAGCGGCCAATTTATTATTCACACTCATCGCAATGTCTCTCATTGATAAATTCGGTAGAAAAACTCTTTTGATCGTGGGCTCTATCGGGATGATTATCTTTCTCGCACTGACGGCAAATGCTTTCAACAGCGGGAGTGGTGGCGGAAGTTTTGTGATCGTTTACCTCATAGGTTTTATTGCTTTTTTTGCTTTTTCACAAGGAGCAGTTATCTGGGTTTTTATTTCCGAGATATTTCCAAATTCAGTGCGTTCACAGGGAGGAGCACTGGGAAGTTTTACGCATTGGTTTATGGCCTTCGTTATTTCATTGACATTCCCCATTATTGTAGAGGGAAGCAAAAAAGGAGGTTTTTATTCATTCATTTTTTATAGCGTGATGATGTTCTTAAACCTGTTATTTACCTGGCGCGTACTTCCGGAAACAAAAGGAAAATCATTAGAGAATATACAGAAGGAATTGGGGATAGTCTGATTTGTTTTTATAATTAGCTGAAGGCGAAAAAAAATATTTATGGTTGACAGGAACAGGCATATACTTACATTGGATGAGTTCACTATTCAGCAATACCGAAAAATTCCAAATGCTACCGGGGAGTTAAGTACTTTACTACGCGACATTGCATTGGCAGCAAAAAGAATCAATGTTGAAGTGAATAAAGCCGGACTTGTAGATATACTTGGTGATGCCGGAATTACTAATGTGCAGGGGGAAGCAGTAAAAAAGCTGGATGTCTATGCAAATAACCAGATGGTAGGAGTTTTGAAACATGGTATCAGTTGTGCCGGTATTTGCAGTGAAGAAATGGATGATATGGTGGTTTTTGATGATGAAATGAGTAATAAAAGTAAATATGTGGTGATGTTTGACCCGTTGGATGGAAGCAGTAATATAGATACGAACGTTTCCATCGGGACAATCTTCGGAGTATACAGAAGGATAAGCCAACCAGGCAGGCCCTGTGACATAAAGGATTTTCTTCAGTCGGGCATCAAACAGGTAGCGGCAGGGTATGTAGTGTATGGCTCATCAACCATGTTTGTATATGCAACCCGAAGAGGTGTAAATGGATTTACATTAGACCCTTCTATTGGAGATTTTTGTTTAAGTCATCCGGATATCCAATGTCCTGAAGATGGAAAAATTTATTCAGTGAATGGAGGCTATTTCTCTCAGTATACTGACAATGTAAAAAAATTCATCAATGTACTCCAGAATAAAACAAAGAAAGAAGGAGGACCATTGACGCAGCGTTTTACCGGGAGCATGGTAGCTGATTTGCATCGGACTTTAATTAAAGGAGGTATATTTTTATATCCCTTAACTACAGAGAATCCTCATGGAAAATTGCGTTTAATGTATGAATGCAATCCTTTTTCATTTATAATGGAAGTAGCAGGTGGCAAGGCAAGCGATGGGATGAAAAGAATCCTTGATATCCTGCCTGGTAGTTTGCATGACCGGACACCTATTTTTATCGGAAGTAAAAATATGGTAGACGAATGTCTGGCCTTCTTTGAAAAAAACATATGAATCGCCATGAGTTTTAGGGAATGACGGGTGGTCAATCAATCATTTTAACAAAACTATATTATTCGTTTTTGTTACTTCTCTTTTAATTTTTCGTCTAATAATATGTAGGCATTTAAAGCCTGGCATATGAAAGACATTTCTACACAACAGGAAATCTTATTGGTAACCGGCACCAGCTTCTCTAAAAGACAATGGGCAGAAAAAGATCCATCAGATGATCATCCGGCTACAGAACAGGAACAACTGGAAAAAGCATGTTGGGACGGTTTATTAAAAGAGTTGCTTCCGGAAATTTTTGGAAAAAATGACGATGGAAGGGATTTGTATCTCTGGCAAATTTGTGAAGCCGGTTCTTTTATTGAATTGGAATTATGTGATCATCCTGATTCTTTCGAAAAAATCTTTTCAATTAATCCTTATTCCTTTCTGCCGGAAATTTTTTACAATTAATTGTTACTTCATTAGATTTCATCCAGGTTGAATGGTAAGGCTCTGATTCGCTTTCCAGTCAGTGAAAAAATTGCATTTGTAAGGGCTGGAGCAACAGTTGGCAATCCTGCTTCTCCAACACCTTCAGGCGGGTCATCACTTTTAATTACAATCACTTCTGTTTCCGGGCACTCATTTAGCCTTAACATTTTGTAGGTATCAAAATTTTTTTCGACAATTCTTCCTTTTTCAATAGTTAGTCCGCTTTTATAGGTGGCCGTTAGTCCCATTACAATGCATCCTTCGGTTTGAGCTTTGATAATATCCGGGTTAACAGGTATTCCACAGTCAACAGCAGCAGTAATTTTTTTGATGAATATTTTCCCGTTTCTTCTGTTAATCTCAACCACCATGGCTACAAATGCACCTGATCTTTCTACAATAGCTACACCCTTGCCTTCATCTTTTCCTGCCGATTTGTACCAATTCGTTCTATCAGCTACAGCATGCAATACCTCAGTATAACGACGATGGCTCCTTAACATGGAGAGCCGGAAATCCATCGGATCTTTTTTTGCTGCAAATGCCATTTCATCAATAAATGATTCGTGTGCAAAGCAATTTGTGGAATGGTATACGGATCTCCAGTATGAAACGGGGATATAGAATTTTTGCAATACCCCTTTGATACTAAAATTGGGGATGGCATATTCCCTGTTAATTCCCCCCGCTATGGCTTCTGTTGGACGATTACTGTTCCCCGATTGATTTCGGATATCCTGACAAATGACTTTATGTTCCAATCCGATAGCATTTCCCTCTCCGTCCAGCGCACCTTTGCAAACATTGAGAGAACAGGCTCTGAATGGTCCCTGAGAAATATCGTCCTCTCTTGTCCAGATCACTTTTATAGGTCTATTGGTTTTAATAGATAAATCGGCTGCTTCTTCAGCAATATCCGTCATACTTCTTCTGCCAAAAGCGCCACCCATAAATGTGTAGTTGATGAAGACTTTACTTTCCGGAATTCCACATTGTTGCGCAAGCTGGGAACGAACTCCATTTGGATTTTGTGTGGAACCCCAGTATTCGCATTTGTCTTTTTGCACGTAAACTATGGTATTCATGGGTTCCATAGGAGCATGCGTTTGATACGGCGTTTCATAGGCGGCCTCGATTTTATTAGTTGTGTTCGAATAGGCCTGATCAAAATTTCCATTTTCATGCAGAACTGTTCCTTTCTCTGAAGAAGCATTTTGATAATCATTCTTTATTTTTTTTGTTGACCAGGATTCGAGGTTGCTGTTATCCCATTGAATTTCTAAAAGTCTTCGGCCCTGCAATGCAGCCCAGTAATTGGTAGCGATCACAGCAATTCCTTCCCGTGTTTGTCCAAAAACATTGCGTTGCGTTTTTAAAACATGTGTAACACCAGGAACAGCTTTTGTTTTTAGATCGTCGAAACTTATTATTTTACCCAAAAGCACGGGAGACCTTTCAACAGATGCATATAACATATCGGGCACATTGCAATCGATTCCGAAGACTGCATCTCCATTTACTTTCAGTGGAATATCTTTTCGGAGAATTGATTTCCCGATAATCTTAAAATCTTTGGGATCTTTTAATGACGGGTTATCAGGAATAGAAAGTTTACCGGCATCCGAAGCCAGGTCACCATAGCTGAATTTATTTCCCGAAACACGATTAATTACAAAGGCATTTTCTGCGTAACAATCAGCAGCGTTTATACCCCAACGTTGGGCAGCTGCCATGATCAGCATTTCTCTGGCGCTGGCGCCTACCTTGCGCATCCATTCAAAATTGCTTTGTATACTACGGCTGCCTACCACCATTTGATCGCCATATTTTGAACGGTCGGCCGTGGAGGGAAAAATTTCAACTTTGTCAATATCCACTTCCAGTTCTTCTGCGATAATCATTGGGATAGATTCGAAAGTTCCCTGGCCCATTTCAGGCCTGTGATTGAAAATGGAAATTTTCCCTGAAGATTCTATAAAAATAAAAGCATTCAACGAAGTGGTTGAATGAGGAGCCGAAGAAAGGTTAACAATGGATTGACTTCCTACTTCTTTCCGAAAAGCTAATCCGATAGCGAGACAGGCACCAGACATTGCAGTGAGCCTTATAAATTCTCTTCGGGGTAGGTGTTGGATTCTTTTCATAATTGTATTATTTCAGGATCATACAATCATTTTCAAAATCTTTTTAAACAGAATCTCTTCTGTAACAAGAATAATTTAAGAGCTATATAAAGGTACAGATATAATAAGTATTTGTTCGGATTTTAACTTTGGTTGAATATCTTTTGTATTTTGAAGAATAAACTTTCTCAACATGAATAAATCCAGAAGACAATTCATAACTGCAGCTACTGTATTGGGAGGATCTACTGCTTTTTCAGCTATTCCACTTGTTCCAAAACAGAAAAGAGAACCATTGGCTCATCATGTTTTTTTTTGGCTAAAAAATCCAAATTCAAAACAAGATCTTAATAAATTGATTGAAGGAGTCAGAACACTCGCAAAAATCGAAACAGTCAAAGAACTCCACGTTGGAGTTGTGGCCGGTACTGAAAAGCGGGATGTAGTGGATGCAAGCTGGCATGTATCCGAGCTTATTTTTTTTCATGACCTGGCCGGACAGAGCACCTATCAATCTCATCCGATTCATCAGAACTTTATAAAAAACTATGGATCGCTCTGGCAAAAAGTGGTGGTGTATGATGCAATGGAAGTATGAGAGATTAATTTTTTAAAACAGTTTCAATTCAGAATATTTCAAAATCAATTTTGATTTTGTCAAAAGAAAAAGGCTGCCCGCGGCAGCCTTTTCTGATTAAATTTTTGATATTCTGAATTGATTTCTTATTTGCCGAAGAGATAAAACACTCCCACCTGGAATACACTATGTTTTACTGTTCCGTTCGGGTCATCTTTGGCGATATTGGACAATCCCAGGTTATACCTTGCATCAATTCCTAAATGAACAGGTTTAAGTAAATAACCCAAGCCAAATGCCCATGTCATATCAGTAGAGTTGTAAGAAGATTTTACATCTGCACTGACGCCGTTTTGCTTGGCATTTGCGCTAACCAGAATACCGAATTGAGGACCAGTTTCAGCAAAGAACCCTGAACTATGATTATATTTCAACAGCACCGGAATATTAATATAGGCCTGGCTCAATGTGAAGCTTTCATCTTCAATCGTAGCTTTTGCACCCTGGTCAGAATAAATTACTTCAGGCTGAATACTGAATTTTCCGAGAGCATGAATTGAAACCAACGCACCCCCAAAATAACTCGTTCTGGTAGAAGCACCGCTTGCATCAGAACCTGTGAGCGTTGCAAAGTTGGCACCTGCCTTTAAACCAAATTGTACCATCTGTGCATTCACCGTTACAATAGACGAAACCGCTAAAAACAATACGAATAGTTTTTTCATAACATTGGATTTTTTGTTTAAAAACTAGAGCAAATAAAGAGTAAGATTTGCAATAAAAAGAATACGAAACAAATGGTATTTTATTGTATTATTTACTTTTAAACTTGATTTTCTAATTATTACATACTGTAATTCAATATGATAGAAAGTTTATAATAATAATATCTCGGAACAAAAAGTACTAAATGATAACCATTATTTTGACAGCCAGCCCTCATTCTTTAATATCTGCCACAGGAAAGATTTTTGAAGGAATATCTTGAATTTTATGTCCGCTTTTTAAGCAATCAATCGTCCTTCTTAAAAGTCTTTATATGGCAAAAACAATTGTTCAGAAGATAGTATTCAGGAATACTACTTCAAAAGCTCTTTATGGCCTGTACATAAATTCAAAAAAGCATTCGATGGCGACAGGTGCATCAGCATTTATTTCTTCAAAAGAGGGAGGAAAATATTCAGCTCACGATGGATGGATAGAAGGCAAAAATTTAAAATTTGTAAAGGATCAACTG
>Ga0335083_10007585_pt1 | contig 13373 bp, 16 predicted proteins | sample Lox_Sample_42_FD_206716 | JGI IMG/M metagenome (GOLD analysis project Ga0335083, IMG submission 206716) | Soil microbial communities from Loxahatchee National Wildlife Refuge, Florida, United States - Lox_Sample_4.2 | ecosystem: Environmental > Terrestrial > Soil > Wetlands | place: USA...
TGTCGGCGAATTCCCCATAACTCGTGCGAGGTAGAAGGAAGCCCACAGGGCGTTACGCGAGCTGCTCCTCGACTCGCGCCGCAAGCTCGTCGAACTGTGGGGGTATCCCGTTGAGCCTGGCGAAGACCGGATCGAGTGGGATCGACACCAACAGCTCGACCTCGCGGAGGAGTGAGCGCTCTTCGGCAACCGGCGGAAACACGTCGAGCATCTCGCCGCAATGGGGACAGCGAAGCCCGCGCATGTTCTCGACCGCGCCGATCACCGTCACCTCGGCGTCACGCAGAAGCGACAGGATCTTTCTTGCGTCGAGGTGCGCCGCATCCTGCGGGCCGACGACGATGATCGCACCGGCGAGGTCCATCGTCCGGAAGACGTGCTGCTGGAGATCCGCAGTCCCCGGCGGTAGATCGACGATCAGATAGTCGAGCGCGCCCCAGCGGACGTTCTTCACGAGTTGGTCGCCGATGAACGAGGCGAGCATCGCCGGCATCGCGAACATCTGGCGCTCGGCGAGCAGGAAGCCGACGGACATCACCTTGATTCCGGCAGCCTCGACCGGCTCCAGCTCGATGCGTCCGAAGCGTGGGTCCCGGCCCAGGTCCCAACGGCGCAACTCCCGCGTCTGCTTCAGGCCGAGCATGAGCGGGATGTCGGGCCCGTAGATGTCGGCGTCGAGCAAGCCGACGGGACGGCCGCGCTGAGCCAGCGCCCGCGCGAGCCCGAGGCTCACAGTGGACTTCCCGACTCCTCCCTTGCCGCTCGCTACTGCGATGAGTTTCACGTCGTGATTCTGACCTCAGGTGACGGTCGCGCCCCCCGGTGACGTATCACAGGGAGGATGAAGCGTGCGCTCCTCCCGGCGAGTGCGCTCGTCCTCGTCGTCACCGCCTGCGGCGCCGGCGCAACGTCGGCGCCGCGGGTGACGCAGGCCCGGCGAAGTCACCCCAAAGGGTGAACTCGCTCCTACAGGTTGCAGCAGGTTCCGGCAGGAAATCCTGCCGGTGGCTGCTGTTCAGTGGCGCCGCGGGCCCCTCAGCAGGGACACTCCTCCTGCCGAGAGAGAACGCAGAAGTTGCCGTCAGCAAAGGGGGTTCTCCACATGGGCCGCACTCGCCGCGTACTGGTCATCGACGACGATCGGCTGCTCTGCGAGCTGATCCGGACGACGTTCGAGCTCGAGGGGTTCGAGGTCGACCTCGCCTACGACGTCATCGAGGCCGAGCGTGTGCTCGTCGAGTCGCGACCGGACGCGATCCTGCTCGACATCGGGCTGCCGGGGATCGACGGAATCTTCTACCTCGAGCGGCTGCGCGAGACGCCGCAGACCCGCAAGATCCCGATCGTCGCGATCAGCGGCTCCGAGGAGGCCGGCCGAGCTGCCCGTGCGGTTGGCGCGGAAGCGTTCCTCCGCAAGCCGTTCAGCCCACTCGAGCTGATCGCTCTCGTCACGCCGTTGCTCCGGCAGGTCGGCCTCGAGGTGGTCGACTCGCACGCCGACGTCGTCGACGTCGCCGACCTGAACCGCCTGATCGAGATCGGCCGCCGCCAGCACCAACTGCTGACGGAGGCGTACGCACAGACCGTGGCCGTGCTCGCGTCGGCGCTCGAGTCGCGCGACTTCGGGACGAGCCGGCACTCGCGCCGGGTCACCTCGTACGCGACGAGGCTCACGCTCGAGGTCGCGCCGGCCCTGCTCGACGATCCGAGTCTCGAATGGGGCTTCCTCCTCCACGACGTCGGGAAGATCGGCATCCCGGACATGATCCTCCTCAAGCCCGGCCGGCTGACCGCAGCGGAACGCCGGCAGATGGAGGAGCACGCGGAGCTCGGCGAGCGGCTGCTCGCCCACGTTCCGCTCCTGAACCAGGAAGGCGCGCGCGTCATCCGCTCGCATCACGAGCGGTGGGACGGAAACGGGTACCCAGACAAGCTCTCGGAGCAGAGCATCCCGCTCGGCGCGCGGATCTTCGCCCTGGTCGACACGCTCGACGCCATGACCGACCAGCGCCCCTACCGGGCCCCGGTCAGCTGGGACGCCGCCGCGGAGGAGATCCGCGGTTGTCGCGGCAGCCACTTCGACCCCGACGTGGTCGACGGCTTCGACGCCTGCGAGCCGGACCTCTACCGGCTGCACGTCACCGAGCTCGCCGCAGCGTAGGGAGGAATCGAGGGAGGGCGGCCGCCGCTACCGCCCTCCCCCGTGTGGTCAGCGAGAGCGCTCGGCGCGAAGCAGAAGCCGACTGCCCGCCCCGCCTTGGCTCAGGCCGTTGGTGACGCAGGCCGGATCGACCGCCTGGAGGAACACCCCCGAAGCGCCCGTCGGATCGAGGTCGAGCGCGGGCCGGAAGCTCTGCGTCGCGCTCGCGGACGCCTTGTAGAGGTAGCCGAACGTGGGAGTGGTCGCCGTATCGACGCCGAACCTGTCCACCGGCACGACCCCGGTGTTGGTGCTGAGGAGGCAGTTCGCGAGGAACCCGGCGGCAGCGTCGGCTTCCTTCTTCAGCGACTTCTCGCTCTTCTTCAGGCTCGCGACCTGCTTCTTCAGCGCGGCGAACTGCTTTGCGCTCGGCCCGCTCGACCGCTGGCTCGCGGGCGAGGCGGCGACGTACATGGCCGCAGCCACCACCGCGACCCCAACGAGCATCATGAAACGCTTCATCGTCCCTCCTGGTTGCCCCCCGCCAGGCGCGGAGGAATCTCCTTGACTCAACATCCCCGTGCCGGTCCTGTCAACTCTTCGGCCGACCCGTCCGCCTCCTGGCCGCGGCCTGCGCTGGTCGACTACGAGGTCTCGAGCCCGATGGGGCAGGCGACGCCGGTGCCCCCGAGCCCGCAGTAGCCGTTCGGGTTCTTGGCGAGGTACTGCTGGTGGTACGGCTCGGCGTAGTAGAAGGGGCCTGCCGCAGCAATCTCCGTCGCGATCTCGCCGTAGCCCGCGCGCTCGAGCTCGCCCTGGTACATATCGCGTGAGCTCTCCACCGCCGCCCGCTGCTCCTCGTTCGCCCAGTAGACGGCCGACCGGTACTGCGTCCCGACGTCATTCCCCTGCCGCATTCCCTGGGTGGGGTCGTGGTTCTCCCAGAAGAGACGGAGCACGCCCTCGAGCGGGAGCACGGCGGGCTCGAAGACGACGAGCACCGCCTCCGTGTGACCGGTGCGCCCGCTGCAGACCTCCTCGTACGTCGGGTTCGGCGTGTAGCCCCCCGCATAGCCGACTGCGGTCGTGTAGACGCCGTCGGCCTGCCAGAAGACCCGCTCGGCGCCCCAGAAGCAACCCATCCCCACCACGAGCTGCTCCGTGTCGTCCGGAAACGGCGGCTGGAGCGGAGTGCCGAGCACCTCGTGCCGCTCGGGCACGGGCATCGCAGCATCGCGCCCGGGAAGGGCGTCCTCGCGGCTCACCTGCTCGGCTTTCCTCGTGAAGAGATGCATGACCCCAGCTTAGGCCGCGGACTCGTCCTCACCGAGCTCCTCGGCGACCGAGCCCTCGAGCTCTCGCTCGGCGCGCTCCTGCAGCTCGGCTTCCTTCCGCCTCGTCCAGACCACGAACGCGATCAGGATCGCGACGCTGACGATGCCGATCGCAACGTCGATCTTGGTGCTCAGCGCTTTCAGCGTCGCCCCGAAGACGTAGTAGACGACGCCGTAGGCCGTCGCCCAGACGATCGCGCCGGCGGCGTTGAAGAAGAGGAAGCGGCGCCATTCCATGTGGTTCGCGCCGGCGAGAAAGGCCGCCCAGGTGCGGAGGATCGAGACGAAGCGGCCCCAGAAGACGACCTTGCCGCCGTGGCGCCGAAAGAGCCAGATCCCGATCTTCAGCCGCCCCTCGTGCAGGTGGATCCTGTGACCGTGGCGGAGGAGCAGCTTCGCCCCGCCGTAGCGTCCGATCGAGAAGCCGATGTTGTCGCCGATGATCGCGCCGGCGATCGCGACCGCGATGATCCACCAGATCTCGAGCTTGTGCGTCGACCCCGCGTAGAGCGCGGCTCCGACCAGCGCCGTCTCGCCGGGTACCGGGAGGCCGATGCTCTCGAGCATCACGAGGAGGAAGACGACGAGGTAGCCGTACGACTCGAGCCACGCGTCGATCGTGTGCGTGGAGAGGAAGAACCCGAGAGTCATGGACATATCCTCCTCGTCCGCCGGGACGTCTGACCCCGCGCAGGCGGATGCGCCTGCCACCATGAGGACGTGAGCGCCGACGAATCGCGCACCGCAAAAGTCCTCACGGATGCAGCGGCGCTTGCGTCAGCGGCCGCGAGCGCCTCTGCGCGGCGTCTCACGGTCGCGCTCGGAGGCGAGGAGCGCACCCGCGTCATCATCGTCCTCGCCGCGATCCTCGGGTTGAGCGGCGCCGATACGGCCACGGTGGGTGCGTCGGCGAGCGAGCTCCGTTCCGGCCTGCACATCACGAACACGGACATCGGCTTGCTCGTCGCGGTCAGCTCTCTCGTCGGCGCGTTCGCGTCGCTGCCGTTCGGCGTCCTCGCCGACCGTGTCACCCGCACGCGCCTGCTCGGAGGGACGATCGTCCTCTGGGGCGCCGCGATGCTCTGGAGTGCGACCGCCGCGGACTTCGGCGAGCTCCTGTGGGCGCGTCTCTTCCTCGGCGCGGTGACCGCCTCGGCCGGGCCGATGGTCGCCTCGCTCGTCGGCGACTGGTTCGGAAGCTGGGAGCGCGGTCGGATCTACGGCGTCATCCTCGCCGGCGAGTACGTCGGCGCCGGAATCGGGTTCGCGGTCACCGGCAACGTCGCGGCGCTCTCCTGGCGAGCGGCCTTCGTGGTCCTCGCGCTCCCGGCCTTCGTCCTCGCCGTCGTCGTGTGGCGTCTCCGCGAGCCGGAGCGCGGAGGCAAGGGCGTGCTCGCGCACGACTCGGAGCAGCCGCCTGCGATGGAGCCCGACGAGACCACGACCGAGACCGATGCCCAACGGCTCGCGCGGGAGCGCAGTCTCGCGCCGGACTCCGAGCTGCTGATCTCTCCGAACACGGCTCGACGCATGAGCATCTTCAGCGCCACCCGCTACGTGCTGCGCGTGCGCACGAACGTCGTCCTGATCGCGGCGAGTGCGTGCGGCTACTACTTCCTCGCGGGCCTCCAGACGTTCGGCCTGGAGTTCTCGAAGGAGCAGTACGGGATCGACCAGGCGCTCGCGAGCTCTCTTCTGCTCGTGATCGGGGCAGGAGCCATGGCCGGCGTCCTCTTCGGCGGCGCGCTCGGCGACCGGCTGCTGAAGCGGGGACTGCTGAACGCGCGCGTGTGGGTGCCGGCGGTTGCCGCCGCGCTGACGACGGTGCTCTTCGTGCCGGCGCTCCTCACGCGCGGAGCCGTGACCGCCGTGCCGTACCTCGTCGCGGCTGCGTTCTTCCTCGGGGCCCAGAACCCGCCCCTCGACGCGGCGCGGCTCGACATCATGCCCCCGCTGCTCTGGGGACGCGCCGAGGCGGTGCGGACGCTGCTGCGTTCGCTCGCGATTGCGCTCGCTCCGCTCCTCTTCGGCGCGGTCTCGGACCACGTCTTCGGCGGCGGGCGCTCGGGCCTGCAGTGGACGTTCCTCGTCATGATCCTGCCTCTGGGCGCGAGCTCGTGGCTCCTCTTCAAGGGGCTGCGGACGTACCCGGCCGACGTCGCGACCGCAGCCGCGAGCGCGGACTACACGGACGACTACCCTCAGCCCCGGGATCACTGGGGTCTTTGATGAGCACCGGCGACAGCTTTCTCGTTCTCTCCGCCTTCCTCGCCAGCGGGGTCGAGTTCGTGGAGGCGCTGACGATCGTCCTTGCCGCAGGGCTCGCGCGCGGTTGGCGTTCCTCGCTGGCGGGCCTCGGCGCGGCGACCGTCGTGCTCGCGGTGACGGTCGCGGTGCTCGGGCCTGCGCTGACGGTGATCCCGCTGCAGGCGCTTCGGCTCGTCGTCGGCGCACTCCTGCTCGTCTTCGGCCTACAGTGGCTGCGCAAGGCGATCCTGCGCGCGAGCGGTTACAAGGCATTGCACGACGAGGACGCGATCTTCGCGCGGGAGCTCGCAGACGCGCGCGGCGCGGCCCATGTCGAGCGAGCGGGGGTCGATTGGTACGGGTTCACGCTTTCGTTCAAGGGCGTCCTGCTCGAGGGGCTCGAAGTCGTGTTCATCGTGCTGACGTTCGGCAGTGCACAGGGCTCGATCCCGCTGGCGGCGGTCGGCGCAGCGGCGGCGCTCGTGCTCGTCGCCGGTGTCGGGATCGCGGTGCGTGCGCCGCTCGCGCGCGTACCCGAGAACGCGATGAAGTTCGCCGTCGGGGTGATGCTGACGACGTTCGGCATCTTCTGGTCGGCCGAGGGCGCGGGGGCCGACTGGCCCGGCTCGGACGCAGCGCTGCTCGGGGTGCTCGGCTTCGTCATCCTGTTCTCGCTCGTCTTCGTGCGACTGCTGCGGCGCGAGCGCCGTTCGGTCGTGCTGGCGGTCGAGGTCGAGGCATGAGCCGGCTCGCGGCGTTCGGCCGTTTCTGGTGGGACTTCGTGATCGGCGACGACTGGCTCGTCGCGGTGCTCGTGACGGCCGCGATCGGCGCCACGGCCGTGCTCGCGGCGGCAAGCATCGCCGCCTGGTGGCTGTTGCCGGTCGCAGTTCCGCTCGTGCTGTGGCTCTCGCTGCGACGGGCGATACGCTCGGCCTGAACAGAGAGCGGGCCCGTAGCTCAGCTGGTTAGAGCAGCGGACTCATAATCCGTTGGTCCTTGGTTCGAATCCAAGCGGGCCCACTTGCACCGCTCTAGCCGGCCAGGTCTTCCTGGTCGAGCTCGTCGAGCAGCTTCTCGACTTCATCCAGAGTCAGGTGGCGGTCGGCCTGTCTGATCGTGTACTTCGCCGTGTCCAACCAGAACTCGGCGAAGTTGAGCTCGCCCTTGGCGAGGTACGCCTCCGCACGGTCCAGGCACTCCTCCGCAGTCGGCGGATCCGCTTTGACGATGTGCTCCTCGAGCCGAGCGACCCGTGCCTCCAACGTCGTGTCCATGGGGCGATCCTAGGACCTCACGAGCGACCACACCAGTGTCCAAATGGGTCAGTTCAAACCCCCACGTCGACCTGGTCGTCAGAGGCTCGGCAGCGAGCCGATCTGGTGATCGAGGCGGTACACCCCCGCCTCCCATCTGAAGACGGCTCGGAGCACGCGCTTACCGTTCCCGTTGACGATCAAGGCGACGGTGGCCAGCGTGTGACGCTTGCCGAGCTTGGCCTTGACGATCGTGAACCGCTTGATCGGAGAGAGCGAGTTCAGCAGCGTCACCTTGAGCATGCACTTCGTGGTACCGCCCAGCTGCCTGCGCTCCCTCGACCGTAGGATCGGTCTCCGGCGCGAGGCCACACTTCCCTAGAACGAGTGAGCGCCCGACCTACGACATACGGCAGACGATCTTGCCGGCATACGCACCCAGATCAGGCGCTTCCTCGGCCTCCGCGACGAGCAAGGTTCCGAACTTCGTCTCGAGCGACTCGCCCTTGTCCGGGAGCCGAGGCAGCTCGACGTCCTCGTGGTCCGTCCACCCGGGGCCTTCGATCGTGACGATGAACCTCGCGATGAGCGCATGATTGCACGCGGCATCAACGCCGACGGAAGCTCCCGCTGACACGCGTGACGACGACGGCAACGACCGTGACGAGGAACAACTGGCCGAGCAGCGCCTCGAGCACCGCGAAGGTGTGACCGACGTTGCCGGCCGGTGTGTAGTCGCCGTAGCCGAGCGTCGCAAGCGTCACGAAGCTGAAGTAGAGACGGATGGCCCGGGTTCCGTCGGTGCCCTGCGCGAAGAACGGGCCGTGCCCGACGACGGCTATCACCCCGTAGACGTAGACGAAGAGCATGCCGATCAGGATGTAGACGCAGATCGCGCCGGCGACCGACCTCGAGTTGACCTCGCCCTGCTCCACAGCTCCGAGCGCGATCACGACGGCGAGGGTGAGGATCACCAGCCCCGTGAGGATGTCGAGAAACGTGACGAGCACCCTCCCCTCAAAGACGAGATTCGCTACCGCCGCGCTCCCGGCCACGAGGACGAGCGCGGCCACCGAACGCGACTGCGTCACCCGCCAGCCTGCGGTGCGGAGTGCGAGCACGAGCGTGGCGGTCTCGAGCAGCACCAGCAGGCTCGTTGCCCAGTCCGCGTCCGGCGCCACGCCGGTGAAGAAGAACGCGGCGAGGATCGCCACCAGCACCGCCCAGTAGCTGTGCGTCGCGTGGAAGCGCCCGAGTCCTCTCACGCGCCGACGGGGTTCGGATGCAGGGCTTGCGGTCTCCATGCCTCACCACGATGTTTACGCGGACCAAGCCGGACGAAATCGTCCTTCTCGGATGATGCTCGCGCCATGGATCGCATGGCAGGCTGCTTCCGTGCCGAAGCTGGAAGAAATCGGCGCGGACATCGAAGACGCGCTCGAGCGTGTTCGGGTCCCTGCGTACGTTGTCGACCGGCACGGCGTCATCCGCTGGGAGAACAAGGCGGCGCTCAAGGTCTTCGGCGATCTCCGGGGGAAGCAGGTCACCAGCGTGGTCGCCCCCGAAGAACGGCTACGCGCGCGCGAGATCTTCTATCGCAACCTGACGGGGCCGCCGGAGGGATCCGACAATCGGGGCGTCGTCAACGACGCCAGCGGCGAACGCGTCACGGTCGAGATCAGCGCGGTCCCGCTGACACGTGATCACCACGTCATCGGCGTCTTCGGCCAGGTGATCGACATCGACGAGGATGCCCCGCCCCCGCCGCACCCGCATCTCACGCCGCGCCAGGTCGAGGTGCTTCGCCTGCTCGAGCGCGGACGAAGTACCGCGCAAATCGCCGAAGAGCTGCATCTGAGCCCGGAGACGATCCGCAACCACATCCGTGGCCTCATGCGCACGCTCGGCGCGCACAGCCGTCTCGAAGCCGTCTTCCTTGCGCGTCCAGAGCACGCGGACGCCGGCCTCGTGCGCATCTGACCGGTTCGGCCGCCGCCGCGCCGGACGCCTCGACCGAGGATCCTCTCGGCGAGTCGCGGTGGCCGCCCGCGGCAGCGCTCGTCGTCTACATCGCGTTCACGGTCGCCGTTCGCCTGTGGTTGCCGGACGAATCCCCCGTCCACCTGCCCTGGCTCGTGCCGGCGATCGAGACGGCGCTGCTGGTGGCGGTGGTCTGGGGCCACCCGGCACGGCTGGCACGGCGCTCACACTGGGCCCACCGCATCGCTCTCGCCTTCGTGATCGCGCTCGTCGCCGCCGCCCTCTGGGCCACTGCCCTCCTCGTCTACGACCTGATCAAGGGGCACGGTGTCAGCCAGTCGCCCACGAAGCTCCTTGCCACCGGCGCGTTGGTCTGGCTCGGCAACAACCTCGCCTTCGGGATGCTCTACTGGCTGATGGACGCTGGAGGACCGCTAGCGCGCGCCCGCAATGCGGCGCCGAGGGACTTCGCCTTCACGCAGCACATGAGCCCGGAGCTTGCACCTCCCGGCTGGCGCCCGGTCTTCCTCGACTATCTGCACCTCGGTTTCACGAACGCGACGGCGTTCAGCCCCACCGACGTGATGCCGCTCAGCCTCCGTGCCAAGTACGCGATGATCGTCCAGTCGACGACGGCGCTCGCGCTTTTCGGACTCGTCGTTGCACGGGCGGTGAACGCCTTCACCTGACGCCCAGACTGACGACTTCGTCAACCAGCTCGAGCCCCTCGGGTCGGTGCGTGATGAGGAGGACGCTTCGCTCCCCGGCGGCGGCGAATGCATCCGCGACGACCGCCTCGGCTGTTGCGTGATCGAGATGAGCCGTCGGCTCGTCGAGGACGAGGACGGGAGCGTCCGAGAGCAGCGCGCGCGCGATGGTCAGCCGCTGCCGTTGGCCGCCCGAGAGCCGGCTGCCGTCCTCGCCGACCAGCGTGTCGAGCCCCTCTGGCAAGGAGGCGACCCAGTCGTCGAGATGTGCACGGCGCAACGCCAGGTGGAGCTCGGCGTCGGTTGCGTCCGGTCGCGCGAGCAGGAGGTTGGCCCGGATGCTCGAGTCGAAGACGTGAGCCTCCTGGCCCGCGAGCGCGAACGCCGCCCGCGCATCCTCCTGCCGGTAGTCACGGAGGTCGTGATCGGCGAGGCTGACACGCCCCCGCTCAGGGTCGAGGAAGCGGAGCACGAGATTCGTCACAGTCGTCTTGCCGGAGCCGCTCGGGCCGACGAGCGCGACATGCCTGCCGGGCTCGAGTCGCAGGTCGAAACCGGCGAGCACGGGCGCCTCGGCAGGCGCGTAGCGCGCCGTCACACCCTCGAGCGAAACAGCCGAACCGGTCGGCGGATCGATCGGCGTCGCCGGATCGCGGATCGCCGGCTCTCGATGGATCAGGTCCAGCACGCGTCGTCCGGACGCCAACGTCGCCGAGAGCTCGCGAGCCGCCGACGGGAGCGCGCCCACCGCCTCGAACGACGCGAGCGCCAACAGCGCGAGCATCGCGACGAGCACCCGGTCGAGCGACCCGACTTCGTGTGCGCGAACCGCGACCGCAAGCACGCCGACGACGGTCAGCCCCGCCACCAGAGTCGAGAGCGCGTCGCCGACTCCACCGGCAAACGCGTCGCGGCGCGCGAGCCGGTCGAGCTCCTGGTCGCTCGACCTGACCCGCTCTACCATGCGCTCCTCGGCGCCGTAGACGACGAGCTCCGGAGCCGCCCGCAGGAGGTCGACGATCTCCGACGTGAGCTCGCCTGTTGCCGCGGCTTGACGCCTCCCGGCCGCTGTGCCGAGTCGGCCGGCCACGAGCGGAACGGCGAGTCCGCCGAGGACGAGCCCTGCACCGAGCACCACGCCGGCGAGGGGCAGGAAGGCCGCCATTGTCCCGACGCAGACGGCTCCGGCGGCGAGGGCGACGAGCGGCGGGCCGAGCCCCCGGAGGTAGATCCCCTGCAGCGCGTCGACGTCCCCGATCATCCGGCTCATCAAGTCGCCCCGACGGAAGGCCTCCAGTCCGGCCGGCGCGAGTGGCTCGATGGCTTCGTAGAAACGGGTTCGCACGTTCCCGAGAGCCCGGAGAGCGAGATCGTGCGACCAGAGCCGATCCGCATAGCGGGCGAGCGGCCGCATGATCCCGAAGAAGCGCACCGCGACGATCGCCGTCGTCAGGGAGAGAATCGCAGGACGCTCGGCTGCCCGTGAGATGAGGTATCCGGCGGTCGCCATCAGGCCCACTCCGAACAGGACCGTCGAGGCCCCGAGCACGACGGCGACTGCGATCCGTGAGCGACGGATTCCGGACAGGTCGAGCAACCGGCGGAGGACGGTCGTCATGCGACGGCCTCCACGACCTTCGTGACCAGGCTGCCGTCCTCGATCCGCACGATGCGATCTCCGTGGGCGGCAAGCTCGACGTCGTGCGAGATCAGCAGCATCGTGCAGCGGTCACGGCAGCGGTCGATCGCGGCCGCGACGTGAGCTGCGCTCTCGGGGTCGAGATGCGCGGTCGGTTCGTCGAGGATCAGGAAGGGAGCTCCGCGCAGGAAGACGCGCGCCAGCGCGAGTCTGCGCGCCTGCCCGGCCGAGAGCGTTCGCCCGCCGTCGCCGACGACGGTCTCGTACCCGTCCGGTAGAGCCTGGACGAAACCGTCCGCTCCCGCGAGCAGCGCCGCCGCCCGGACGCGCTCGAACGACGCGGTGGGGTCGGCGAGACGGATGTTCTCGAGCACCGTCCCGCGCAGCAGGGTCGGCCGCTGCGGCAGCCAGGCAAGCTGTTGCCGCCATGCTGCGGGCTCGAAGGCCGCAACGTCGAGCCCGTCCGCGAGAAGCCGGCCCTCGGTCGGCTCGGCGAGGCGCAGAAGCAGCGAGGCGATCGTGCTCTTGCCGGCGCCGCTCGGCCCGACCAGGGAGACCGCCTCGCCCGGGCTCAGATCGAGGTCGACTGCGTCGACAGCGGGCTGCGCTCGGTCCGGATAGTGGACCGAGATGCGTTCCAGGCGAATCGTCGCGGTCCGCAGATCCGGAACCCGTTCACGACGACGTGGGGCTCTAGGCGTCGGCGGAGCCTCGACGAGGTCGAGCAGACGACCGGCAACCGCGGCGCCATCGGCACTCGCATGGAATTGGGCGGCGACGTTGCGGATCGGGAGGTAGAGCTCCGGCGCGAGCACGAGCACGGTCAGGCCGGCACGCAGACCGATCCCCCCGTCGGCCAGCCGTACGCCGACGGTCACGGCTACGAGGGCGACCCCGATCGTCGCCGCCAGCTCGAGCACCGTGCCGGAGAGGAACGCGACGCGAAGGGTGCCCATCGTCGCCACGCGGTAGCGGTCGCTGACGAGGTCGATCTGCTCGGCCTGTGCCTGCGACCGGTTGAACGCGCGGAGAGTCGGTAGGCCCCTGACGACATCCGCGAAGTGGTGCGCGAGCAGCGAGAGCGCCTGCCAACGCTCTCTCGCTCGATGCTCCGTGTAGCGCCCGATGAGCCACATGAAGACCGGAACGAGCGGCAGCGTGAGCAGCATGACTCCCGCCGAGGTCAGGTCGATCGAGGCGACGAGCGCGAGAACCGCGACAGGCACGACAACCGCCAGCACGACCTGAGGGAGGTAGCGGGCGAAGGTCGTCTCCAGGGCGTCGATCCCGGTGACCGCGAGGGTCGCGAGCTCGGAGCTCTCGGTGCGCTCTCCGGACCCCGGCTGACGGCTCAACCTCGACTCCACGAGGGCCAAGCGGAGCCGCGAGAGGATGCGGCCTGCCGCACGGCGACCGATCACCTCGAAGGCCCACGCCCCTACCGCCCGCGCGCAGACGACGACGCACAGCAGCACGAGTGGCCGGAGAACCGCGCGCAGCGACGCGCCGTCGAACGAGCGCGCGACCACGTCCGCGACCAGCACCGCCTGGGCGAGGATGAGCAGCGCCGAAAGGACCCCGACCGCCGCGTCGGCCGCGAGCGCGAGCCGTGCTTCCCTTGCGCGTTGCAGGAGGCGCGGGTCGAACGCCGCCATGGCGTCAGGCGGCGGGCGAGTCTGCGGTACCTGTCAGCGCGTCGCCGCCCACCCGGGCCCGGAAGACGTGGTACGTCCACCCCTGATAGAGCAGGACGAGCGGCACACAGATCGCGGCGACGACGCTCATCACCGCCAGGGTGTAGTGCGCCGAGGAGGCGTTCTGGACCGTGAGGCTGTTCGCGAAGTCCGGGCTCGAGACCATGACGCGCGGGTACAGCGAGGTGAACAGGGTGGCGACGACGCCGAGCGTTCCGACGGCGCTGAGCGTGAACCCGAGGCCGTTCCTCCCCAGGTAGACGCACGCCGCCGCCAGCACGAACGCGGCGATCGCCAGCGCAGCCGGCAGCACCGGCGGAAACACGTCCTTGTCGTTCTGGTCGACCGCAACGACGACCGTCCAGATCAGATAGCC